>ERZ780195.2394-NODE-2394-length-12944-cov-5.397703_pt1 | contig 12944 bp, 10 predicted proteins | sample MGYA00511017_ERZ780195 | MGnify/ENA primary metagenome ERZ780195 (study PRJEB29588, sample SAMEA2159974) | human gut metagenome | biome: human gut; feature: human-associated habitat; material: faeces | place: Denmark | collected 2008/2010 ...
CTTCATCTATGAATGGATCAAAAACGGGAATAATGAATCCAAGACTGGTTTCAACTTCCGCAAAATGTCACCGTTGGAAAATGATGCGAATAATGACGGACAAGCAACCGGCGATTATCCCTGCATCCGTTATGCCGAAGTACTGCTGATCTTTGCCGAAGCTCATACCCAGACAACAGGTTTCGACGGACAGACACAGGCTGCCTTGAATCAGCTTCGTGATCGTTGCGGTATGCCAAACGTACCGACAAGCCTCGGCAAGGAAGATGGATTGGCTTTGATCAAAAACGAACGTCGCATCGAACTGGCTGGTGAAGGTTTGCGCAGCGACGACCTAAGCCGTTATGGCGATGCTTATTGGAGTGCGCAGATGAACAATGTGCCTATCTCCACACCGGATGGCGAAAAAGTCATCACGATGAAATGGGATAGCCGGATGTCGCTGAGACCTATTCCCCAAACAGCAATCGACTTGAACCCTCTACTGGCAACAGATCAGAATCCAGGTTACTAACAACCGATACTCTCTATTAAAATAAAAAGAGGCTTCTAAAATCATTTAAATGAATTTTAGAAGCCTCTTTGTTTCATAAAAAGTTTCAAGCTCAAAAAGAAATTCATAAAGAGTAACCAATAAATAATTATAGTCCTGTTATTAATGACAATTATCGTATAAATTGTTATCTTCGTCCCCAAATTAACTACAAATACTAAATATTCATGAAGAAAAAAAGTCTAACTTTATTAGTGGCAGCAACGCTTGCCAGCAGTGTATTATTCTCATCATGCATTGGATCATTTGGGTTGTCAAATAAGCTGTTGGATTGGAACAGAAATATCGACAGCAAGTTTGTAAACGAGTTAGTATTCGTTGCATTCTGGATTGTTCCGGTTTATGAAATCTCTGCTTTAGCCGACATATTGGTTTTAAACTCGATTGAATTCTGGAGCGGAAGCAACCCTGTTGCAGATGCCGGTACGGTAAAAACAATCGAAACCAAAGACGGCACGTATGCCATCGAAACCCAAAAAGACGGCTACCACATCCAGAAAGAAGGAGAAGAAAAAGCGGTCGATCTGGTTTTCAATGAAGCAGACAAGAGCTGGAGCGTAGAAGCAAACGGCGAATCGACCAAACTGCTGAAGTTCACAGGTGACGACGAAGTTGTCATGTACCTTCCCGACGGCAAAGAAATGAATGTAGAACTGAACCAGGCAGGCGTACTTGCTTTCAAACAGGTAGCCGAAGGTTATTCTTTCTACGCAGCAAGATAAAAAAGTTGAAAGTTGAAAGTGAAAGAGAGTATATCTTTGACTTTCAACTTTCACTTTTCAACAGACTAAGTCTAATCTAAATTAAAAATGCATATGAAACACATGATCAAAAAAACGATGCTCACAGGAGCATTAAGTTGCTTCCTTCTGGGGACTGCATTGGCTGACAATGCGACGAACCAGCCTGCGAAGCCTTACTGGCAGGACATCCAAGTCGTTGCCGTTAATAAAGAGGCTCCCCGCTCCTCTTTCATGAGTTATGGAGACCGTGCCACAGCTCTATCTTCCCGATATGAAAAAAGTCCTTTCTACTCATTGCTGAACGGCACATGGAAATTCTATTTCGTAGATTCATACAAAGACCTTCCTGCCAACATCACAGATCCTTCTGTCAGCACTTCCGATTGGGACGACATTACCGTTCCGGGAAACTGGGAGGTACAGGGACACGGTACTGCCATCTACACGAATCACGGATATGAGTTCAAACCACGTAACCCGCAACCTCCGCTGTTGCCGGAAGCAAACCCGGTAGGTGTTTACCGGCGCGACTTCGAGGTTCCTGCCGGTTGGGACGGACGTGACATATATCTACACATCGCCGGAGCCAAATCGGGCCTATATGTTTACGTAAACGGCAAGGAAGTCGGCTACAGCGAAGATTCCAAGAATCCGGCCGAATTCCTGATCAACAAATACGTGAAACCGGGTAAGAATGTACTTACACTGAAAATCTTCCGTTGGAGCACAGGTTCTTATCTGGAATGTCAGGACTTCTGGCGTATCAGCGGTATCGAACGGGATGTTTATCTGTATAGCACTCCCGAAGAGTATATTGCCGATTATAAAGTAGTTTCTCCATTGGATAAAAATTTGTATAAAGATGGGGAGTTCTCTTTGGACGTGCATATAGGTGGTTTGAAAGGCCGACACGGCATAACGGTTCATTATGGATTATTCGATGCCGATCATCGAATGGTCGCACAGGACGGCGGTTCTCCGGTGCGAGACAGTATCGTATCGTTTGATGCGATTATTCCTGATGTTAAACCGTGGAATGCCGAGCATCCTTATCTTTATACGTTGGTTGTCGATTTGAAAGACGAGCAGGGGCAAGTAATAGAAACGACGGGGTGTCCCGTGGGTTTTAAAACCTCTGAGATTAAGAATGGTCGTTTTTGTATCAATGGAGTCCCTGTGTTGGTAAAAGGAGTGAATCGACACGAGTTCTCGGAACAGGGTCGTATGGTGAGTAAAGAGTTGATGTTGAAGGATATACAACTGATGAAGCAAAATAATATCAATACAGTGCGTTGTGCCCATTATCCTAATCATTCCTATTGGTATCAGTTGTGCGATCGGTATGGCCTTTATGTTATAGACGAGGCGAATATCGAATCTCATGGAATGGGGTACGGTCCGGCGACTTTGGCTAAGGATACATCGTGGTTGAGTGCACACATGGACCGCACCCGCCGTATGTATGAGCGGACAAAGAATAATCCTTCGGTTACGATTTGGTCGTTGGGTAATGAAGCCGGCAACGGAATTAATTTTGAGAAAACTTACGAGTGGCTGAAATCGGTGGAGACTAACCGTCCGGTACAATATGAACGGGCAGAACAAAATTTCAATACCGATATTTATTGCCGTATGTATCGCAGTATAGACGAGATAAAGGCTTATCTTGCACAACCGGATATTTATCGCCCCTTCATTCTTTGTGAATATGCTCACGCTATGGGTAACAGCGTGGGAGGATTGAAAGATTATTGGGACGTTTTCGAGTCAGAACCGATGGCTCAGGGCGGTTGTATTTGGGATTGGGTGGATCAATCTTTCCGAGAGGTAGATTCCGATGGTCGGTGGTATTGGAGCTATGGAGGGGATTATGGTCCCGATGGTGTCCCCTCTTTTGGTAGTTTTTGTTGCAATGGGTTGGTCAATGCTGTCCGGGAACCACATCCTCATTTGTTTGCTGTGAAAAAAGTGTATCAATATATCAAATCTCGTTTGACAGATAACGAGAATCTGACGGTTATGGTCAAGAACTGGTATGACTTTACCGATTTGGAAAATTATACTTTGCATTGGAATGTGACCGCCGATAACGGGAACATATTGGCTCAGGGAGAGGTGATAACGGCTTGTGCCCCGCACGAGACGGTAGAGATTGTTCTTGGGAAAGTGAAACTGCCTCGTGATGTGAAGGAGGCCTATCTGAATCTTAGTTGGACTCCTAATCAAGCCTCGGCTTTTGTGGACACGAATTGTGAAGTGGCATATGACCAGTTTGTACTTCTTGCCAATTCCAAATATGAAGCAAAAATAGATTTACCGTCAGGTACAAAATTAGAAAGAGACGGATATACGTGGTTTAACGATAAAGTATCAGCTACGGTTTCTCCTGAGACAGGTGCATTGATTTCATATAAATATCGAGGTGAAGAATGGCTTTCACAACCAGTGGAACTATCGCTATATCGACCGTTGACCGAGAATGACAAAAAAGACAAACATGGAGGCATGCTTTGGAAGAAAGCGGGGTTGGATAAAATTTCCCAGAAAGTGACATCGATAAAGCCCTCTAAGAATGGTTTTACGGTCGATGTTTCTGTTCTCAACGCAAAAGACAATGAGATAGGAACCGGGAGCTTTGTCTATACATTGGATCGGAAGGGTATGTTAAAGATAAATACTGTCTTTACTCCCGATACAGCTATCGTGAAGTCATTGCCTCGGGTGGGATTGACATTCCGTATGCCTGTGGCGAATTGTTGCGATGTGACCTATTTAGGTCGGGGTGATTTTGAGAACTATGTGGATAGGGTTGCCGGGAAGATAGGAATTTATGAGACTTCGCCTTTCGCTATGTTTCATTGTTATGTGATGCCCCAGTCTACCGGTAATCGCATAGATACCCGTTGGCTGGCGTTAACCGGAGAAAAGGGTAGTGGCTGGAAAATAATTTCTGACAAACCGTTCCAGTTCAGTGTATTACCTTACTCGGATATAAACATCGAAGCTGCTACACATATCAATGACCTGAATTTTGACGGTGAAGTGACAGTCCATGTGGATGCTGCACAAACTGGGGTAGGAACTGCGACTTGCGGACCGGGTGTGCTGCCTGTCTATTGGCTGCCGTTAGAATCCTATGAGTTTGATTTTACTTTTATCCCGGTAAAGGAATAAATTCGGATAGGTTTTGAACGGGGCGAAATCGGGAGCCGTGTGATTATGGCTCCTTTTTATAGGTAGAGATTTTGCCACGACAGAAGAAAAGGAATCCGTTTTAGTGTAACAATCACTAAAACGGATTCCTTTGTAAAATTTATAGTTATTATCGTTTTTTCAATTTATAGGTTTCTTGCTTTAAGAATTTCTCCAATTCTTTAATGGTGGGATATTGAGCCAACGTTTCGGGGGAAATGGCGTCACCCACAGAGATGCGTATAGTTTTGTGTTCTTTTTTGAATACTTCGGCAGGTAATCGCATGGCGCACATTTTCCAACTGAATATCCTTAATATCGTATAAAATAGTGAGTTATGTCCATGAAAGAAAATGGGGACGACGGGTTTCTTTAATTGCTGAATCAATCTGATTATACTGGATTGCCATTCTCTATCTTCAATGCGAAGATCCCATCTTAGTTTGGAGACAGCCCCGGCGGGGAAAAAGCCGAGAGGATGTCCGTTTTTAGCTTGGAGTAGAGCCTCTTTTATTCCATTGAGGGAGACTTTTCGTCTGTCTGGATTGGAGTAGGGGTCTACGGCAATGAAATTGTCGGACATGGCTTCGACATGGTTCAATATCCAATTGACCATGACTTTGTAATCGGGGCGGCGATTGGCGAGTAGTTTAATGAGAATAACGCCATCGAGCGCTCCGAACGGGTGATTCGAGACCGTGATGAAAGCACCTTCGGGTAAGTTATCGAGTTTCTCTTCGTGGTCGATTTGGCAAGTGATGTCCAAATCGTCTATAATAGAATTGCAAAATGCTGCTCCCCGATAATCGCAGGAGCGATCGTACAAAGCATTGATCTCGTTGATTTTGCAAAGGTTGAAAAGGTATTTGAGAATCTTGGTTCCACTTTCGCTTTTGAACTGGGGGGCAATGTCTTGTAAGTCGGATATATTTAATACGTATCTTTTCATTTTTGAGCTTGTGTCGGTTAAATCGAAAAGTGCAAAAATACAAATAATTGGCAGAATTTTACGGTTGATAGCGATATTTTATTCAGATAAGAGTTTTATATAGAGAGCGCATAGCTGATACTCATGTAAATGAGCATACCTATAATGTCATTGGTGATGGTGATAAAAGGCCCTGTGGCTATGGCCGGGTCTATTTTGAATCGTTCGAGGGTTAAAGGGACGAGAGTCCCGAAAATGGAGGCAAAAATCACTACGGCAAACAAGGAAAGCGATACGGATACCGTAGTCGCTATATTGTCGAGGAAAAACCAGTTGTAAACGAATACGAGTAGGGATATCATGCAGGCGTTGATCAAGGCTACACCTAATTCTTTGAATAATTGTTTTCCCGCTGTTTTTAAATCTAATTTACCGTTTGCTAAACCTTGTACTACGATGGCCGATGATTGTATTCCCACATTTCCTCCCGTACCGCCGATCAGCGGTATGAAGAGTGCTGTGGCCGGATTTTTAGCGATGTTCGATTCAAAATTTCCTAAGATTACCGAGTTTGCCAACCCTCCGACCATACCGATGAGCAGCCACGGTAGCCGGGCTGCCGTTTGAGTGAAAACAGTGTCGTTCGATTCCACGTCTTGGGACAAACCCGATGCCAATTGATATTCACGTTCCGATTGTTCACGAACTTCGTCCATGATGTCGTCGACCGTAATCTGCCCTACCAAACGTCCGATGCTGTCTATCACCGGTACGGCTACCAAGTCGTATTTTTCGAAAGTCATAGCTACGTCATTGATAGGAGTATCGGTCTTTACCGATACAGGGTCTTTACGCATGACGTGTTTTATCTTTGAGGCAGAGGGATTGGTAATCATTTTTTTTAGGGGGAAGACTCCTTTCAATCTGTCGTCATCGTCCACTACATAGACATAATAAAGCTGCCCTAGCTCTTCTGCTTGTATCCGCATTTGTTTGACGCATTCGGGCATACTCCAATTTTCGTTTACGACAACCATTTCTGTACCCATGAGACCACCGGCGGTGTCTTCATCGTATTTCAACAAGTCAACGATGTCTCCGGCTTGTTCTACGTCGTCGATGTGGGAGAGGATCTCTTCCTGAGCGTCTTCGTCCATTTCCCGAATGAGGTCCACGGCATCGTCGGAATCCATGTAGTCGATAAACTGTTTGGCGATGACTTCGCTTGGCAGTTGTTTCAACATTTTTTCCCGATCGTCTTCATCTAGTTCGAGAAGTACATCTGCCGCTTTTTCCCCGTCCAAAAGCATGTAGATATACTCTGCTTCGTCGAGGTTCAACTGTTGATATAGTTCCGCTATATCGGCCGGGTGCAAATCTTTCAGTAATTCACGGGCTTTGTCTTTTTCGTCGTTTTTAATGATTTGCTGAACATTTTGGATATATTCGGGTGTAAATTTATCCATGTTTTTCCCTCCTTATACTTTGAGACCGGAATGTCGTTTTCGTAAATATTCCGGTAGATTATTCATTTTATAATGTAACTTTCCAATAGATTTGTCAAATCTATGAATTGTTTGACCGATAGCCGTTCGGGGCGTTCGTTGAAAATCGGTTCTGCCAATATTTTACAATCTTGTCCGACCATACTTTTTAATGAGTTCCGCATGGTTTTTCGCCTTTGATTGAATGCGGTTTTTACGATTCGTTTGAATAGAGGTTCGTTACAACCTAATTGCCGGACTTGGTTTCGTGTCATTTTGATGACTGCCGATTTGACTTTCGGTGGGGGATTGAATACGTGTTCGGGGACTGTGAATAAATATTCTATTTCATACCAAGCTTGCAGCAATACACTCAAAATACCGTAAGTTTTACTGCCCGGAGGGGCAGCCATTCGTTCGGCGACTTCTTTTTGAATCATGCCGCTGCAACAAGGTATATGATCTTTGTATTCGAGTACTTTGAAAAATATTTGACTGGATATATTGTAGGGATAGTTTCCTATAACGCAGAAATTTCCAGAGAACAACTTCGATAAATCGAGTTTTAGAAAATCTTCTTCTAAAATGTGTCCTTTCAATTCGGGAAAATTTTCTTGTAAATATTCGATCGATTCATGGTCGAGTTCGACGACTGTCAAATCGTGTCCTTTGGATAGGAGATACTGAGTTAAGACTCCCATGCCGGGGCCTACTTCAAGTATGGGGGTATTTTTGTAATTGTCGAGCGTATCGGCAATGGCTTGTGCGATATTCAAATCGATGAGAAAGTGCTGCCCTAACGATTTTTTAGGTCTAACTATGTAGCTCATGAAGGGTTTGTTTCAGTTGTCAGTCAATAAATTTTTTCTCACAGAGATTTTTCATACCTCTGCCAGCTACAAAGTTGAAGATAAACCTTTATCTTTGCAACCTACAAAAGTATAACAAATTTTTAAAACGGGAAAATTGAAAAGGATAATACGGGATATTGTAAAATATCTGCTTCCTCTGCTTTGTGGTGTGTGGTTGTTTTGGTATGTCTACCAGAAATTGGATATGAACACCATTTTTCAAATCCTCAAATCAGATGTGAATTATTTTTGGATTATCCTATCTATGGTTATTGCAGCATTCAGCCATATTGCCCGTGCGTTTCGCTGGCGTTTGCAGTTGCGAGCGTTGAATATAACCCCGTCGATGCGGGTTTTGATAAACGCTATTTTCGGCACGTATGCCATGAATCTGTTGTTTCCCCGGTTGGGAGAGGTTTGGCGTTGCGGTTATGTGGCTCAGCGAGAGAAAGCATCATTTACGAAAGTATTGGGATCTATGGTTTCCGACCGTCTCTCCGATACGATAATGCTCGCAATGCTTACGTTTGTGGTATTCATGGTTCAAATGAAGCCGTTCCGTCAATTTTTGAATGAGAATCCTTCTATCGAAACAGGGGTAATGAATGTATTGACTTCGGTGTGGCTCTATGTTGGAATCTTTGTATGTATTGTCGCTGTCGTTTGGTTTTTCTATACGAACAGTCGGAGCAAGATTGTATTGAAGATAAAGAATTTTATGGCCAACATCTGGGACGGTTTTGCCTCGATTATTACGATGAGAGGGAAATTTTGGTTCGTATTCTATACCCTGTTTATTTGGTTCTGTTATTTTATGCAACTGTATGTCTGCATATTCGCTTTCCCCGGTATGGAAGATTTGACGGTCTCGGCGGTCTTGCTGCTTTATGTATTGGGTAGTTTGGGTATGTTACTTCCCGTGCAGGGCGGAATCGGGCCGTGGCATTTTGCTGTAATTGCCGGGTTGTCCTATTATGGCATAACCGGTAACGAGGCGGGGGCATTTGCTTTTGTGGCACATGGCTCTCAAATGGTGCTAATCGTTCTGATAGGTATATATGCCTTTATTTCGATGGCGTGTGACAAAAAGAAACCAAAGGGTGAAAGGATTATGGCAGAGGTCATGACTGAACTTCCAAAGTCGGATCGCCCTTAAAAATATTATTGGTAAATAAAATTTTCACTATGGACAACAAAATCACATCTCTTCAACCGCAGGCAGTATGGAAATATTTCAATGCGATTTGTCAAGTGCCTCGTCCGTCGGGTCATCTCGATAAAATCACCGAGTATATAATGGGTGTAGGTCGTTCTTTGGGATTGGAGACCATTTTGGATAAGGCCGGGAATGTCATTATTCGCAAACCTGCCACACCCGGTATGGAAAACTGCAAGCCGGTTATTCTTCAAGGACACATGGATATGGTTCCTCAGGCGAATAAATCGGTGAACCATAATTTCGAGACCGATCCGATCCTTCCTCGTATCGATGGTGAGTGGGTGAGCGCTACCGAAACGACATTGGGCGCTGATAATGGTATCGGTATTTCTTCGATTTTGGCGATTCTCGAATCGAAAGAGATACAGCATGGGCCTATCGAAGCTTTGTTTACTAACGATGAGGAGACCGGTATGTATGGAGCCATAGGGCTTGAACCGGGTGAGTTGCAAGGTGAAATATTATTGAATACCGACTCGGAGCAAGATGGCGAATTGTATATGAGCTGTGCCGGAGGGGTAGATGTAAATGTCGAATTTAAATACAAAGAGGAGGCTTATACTCCGGTTGCCGGTGAAATAGCTTTGAAATTGACTTTGGGCGGATTGCATGGCGGTCATTCGGGTGTGGATATTCATTTGGGGAGAATGAATGCTAACAAGGAGATGTTCAGGTTCTTGAAAGAGGCTGTATCGGAGTATGGAGCTCGTTTGGCTCATTATAACGGAGGAACGTTGCGAAACGCCATACCGCGTGAAGCAGAGGCTGTGGTGACTATTTTATCAGAAGATAAAACCGATTTCATGGTCGCTGTCGATGAGTTTTTCTCCACTTTGAGACGGGAATATGGTTTTATTGAAGATAGGTTGGTTTTTAAAGCCGAGGAGGTTTCACTCCCGAAAACTCTTTTGCCGGAAGAAATACAAGACGATCTTATCAATGCCGTTGTCGCTTGTCATAATGGCGTGTATCGTATGATTCCTGATGCCCCAGAGGTGGTAGAAACATCGTCCAATCTTTCTATTGTGCGTACTTCGGAGGGGCTTGTCGAAATACAGATTTTGGTGCGGAGTTCGAGTGAAACCATGAAAATGGCTTTGGCATCGGAATTGGAAAGTACTTTTGCTTTGGCAGGAGCCAGAGTGGAGTTTGATGGTGCATATCCCGGCTGGGAACCTAATTTTAAATCGGATATATTGAACCTGATGAAAAAAATATATCCGCAAGTTACCGGAAAAGAGGCCGACGTAAAAATGATGCATGCCGGATTGGAGTGTGGTATTATCGGAGCTAATTATCCGGGATTGGATATGATTTCCTTTGGTCCTACTATTAAGCACCCTCATTCACCGAATGAAAAAGTTGAGATTTCTACGGTCGAGACTTTCTGGAAGTTGTTGGTGGCAGTCCTTGAAAATATTCCGGAAAAAGATTAAATACAATATTCGTTAAAAGCCGTCGATATGGAAAGCGGTATCGACGGCTTTTTTGTTTGTTGTATATGTCGTATATAAAAATGTTATCTTTGTGTGGAAAATGAGAGCTTTCCGGTAAAGTTTTCCGCTGGTGTGAAAACGGGGCGTGCATTCGTTGTTCGACAAAGTGTTTTTGTAATTGGATAAGAAGATACTTTTTGAAAAGTAGGATAATTTGAGTAAATTTTGAAAAATATAAATGAGATGGATAGTCATGTAAAGCAAAATGAATCGAGTAACCAAGTCTCTGGCAAGGTGCGTCGATCATTCCGTCGTTTCATTCGGGTTGCCATTGTATTGCTCCTATTGATTGGGGGAGCTTTTTTTTATGTGCGTTATTATTTTGTCTTTGGATCGGGGGTAAAAGCCGGTACTTTGAATTATGTCGTAAAAAAAGGATATGTATTCAAAACCTATGAGGGAATTCTCATTATGGAAGGTTTTCGCACCGAGAGCCGGGGAACGTTACAGTCCAATCAATTTGTCTTTTCTGTGGATAATGCCAATTTGGCAGACTCTCTCATGCGATTGAGCGGCCGTCATGTGGAGCTGAAATATAACGAATATCTTGGAGCTTTGCCCTGGCGTGGATATAGCAATTTTATAGTAGAAGAGATTTTATCTGTGAAGTAGAAAATAGATAATAAACTTATTATCTATTTCTCTTTTATATCTTCGAAATCTATATATTCTCCTTCGTCGTCTTGGATAACCTTTTTGTTCTTTTTCGTATGGGTGTACCATGTGGTACGCCCTTTGTTGTTTTGCCCTTGTTGGCCAAAGGGATTCTTGACGCTATTTTTCTTCCCGAAGAAGAACCGGAGGATAAGTTGAAATATACCTATAATGGGTACTATGAAGATAATAAAAGCTATGATGAGGAGCAGTCCAAGAGCATGCATAATTGATACTTGTTAAGTTTATGTATGTTAGAACAAAAATCGTTCCGTTTTTGTTGTTAATGCTTCTTGGCTGTCAACAGCGATAATATTATATACAAGCCTATTGTTGCGGCGAGGCCTGCCAGTCCGAAAAAGATAAGGAAAATTGCGGCAGCGATTAAAATCAAATAACGAAGATAGTTTTCTTTTAACTTCAAGTTCTTGAATTTTAAAGAAAACATGGGAATCTCCGAAATCAATAGGAAAGAGAAGAGAATGACTAAGCAGACGATAGCGTATCCACAGGCTTTGTTCTCTATTTGTAAGCCGGCTTGACATATTCCTATCCAAAAAAGAGCGTTGGCAGGAACGGGCAACCCGATGAACGAGGTTGTCTGACGAGCATCGATATTGAATTTCGCTAAACGGAGTGCGGAGAAAACAGGAATAAGCAATGCGCTTAATGCCCACCAGATTTGATAGGAATCGTTTATTCCATGAAAGACACTGTCGTATAGCATGAAATGCATGGCCATGAATCCCGGTGCAAGCCCGAAGCTGATAAGATCGGCGAGTGAATCCAATTCTTTTCCCATCGGAGAGTAAGCATGGAGCAAACGTGCCGCCATGCCGTCTAAAAAGTCGAATAATGCGGATAACCCTATGCATAAAGCAACTATGTCGTACTCTCCTTTGTATGCGAAAAGACAGGCAAAACACCCTGAAAGGAGATTGAGACAAGTAATACTATTAGGGATATTTTTTGTAATGGCATTCATGAGAGCTTTATTTTAGACGGGCTATTTCGGTGAGGTCGCCTATTGTTTTATCGTGTAGAGCTACTTTAATATCGCAATCGAGCGGAAGATACAAATCTACGCGTGAACCGAATTTTATAAAGCCCATGTGTTCGTCGATGTCACAGGTATCACCGACTTCGGCGTAAGTTACAATGCGACGCGCCACTGCACCGGCAATTTGTCTGACTAAGATTTCCTCACCATTTTCAGCCTTAATGACTACCGTGGATCTTTCGTTGTCTGTGCTTGATTTAGGTAAATAGGCTGCCATAAAACGGCCTTGTTGATGACTTACATGGATTACTTTTCCGGCAACGGGAAACCAGTTGGCATGTACGTTGAATATATTCATAAAGATAGAAACTTGCATACGTTTGTCATGAAAGTATTCATCTTCGAGAACTTCTTCAAGAACGACTACGACACCGTCTGCCGGTGCGACTATGGCATTTTTAGGATTACCTTTGAAATGCCGTTTGGGAGACCGGAAAAAATTAACTACCAGAAAGAAAAATATAATGGAGGCGGCGTGGATTAGATAAGCCAGCCATGTTATTTTTATCCATAGATAAACCGGCAAATTCAAAAGAGCCAGAATGATAAAAAGAATAAGTAATATATTTTTCCCTTCTCGGTGTATTTTCATTTTCATCTTTTAACTCGATTTAGAAGTAGCGAACAAAGGTAATAGTTATTTACGGAAAGACAAAAACAAGGACTCTTTTTTGTATGATTGGGAAAGTGAATGAGAATTATAGACCAGTTTAGAAGCTGTTTTAAATTTATTCCGAGACAGGGGCTCAATATGGCCGGAACAT
>ERZ780195.2398-NODE-2398-length-12935-cov-10.933075_pt1 | contig 12935 bp, 9 predicted proteins | sample MGYA00511017_ERZ780195 | MGnify/ENA primary metagenome ERZ780195 (study PRJEB29588, sample SAMEA2159974) | human gut metagenome | biome: human gut; feature: human-associated habitat; material: faeces | place: Denmark | collected 2008/2010 ...
AAATTTTATGAATTTTAAAATTAAATAGAACTATTCTTTAAAATACTAAAAGCAAATAAAAAATGCAAAGAATTATCTTTACATTTTTAAATATTATAAAACTTTTTTATTTTTTTCACTCTCACTTAATCGTTTTTTAAGAATATAACTGCAAAAGTTTAAAGTAGACTTATATTTAGAAAGTAACTGTTTAATTGTAATATTATATTTTTCATAAATTTCAGTACTATTTAAATTAAATATTTCATTAAGATTGCCTTCACTATCTATAATTGGAATAGAATTAAAGTATAAAAAATCCATTTTGGCACATAACAAGGAAATTGGAATTTTGAAAAGCTCATCTTTATACTTTTCAAAGTCTATTTTGTGAGCATCACACGCTATATGAAGTTGTAAAAGTCTTATATCATTGTTCCATGTCATTCCAATATTTGAAAGTAAAATACCTTGTTCACTAGTCGGGTCATTGTTTTCAAATTGGCGAAATAACCACAGTCCTAAGTCAAATTTACCATTTTTATCATAATTAATTCCATCGTTAGTTTTAAAAGTTATAGGAATTCTAAGATTATCGTAGTATTCATAATATTTTTTTGCAAGTTCATACATTGTAAACCAGGTCATTTTCTTTTTAGGAAAATCCATACCAAGTTGGGCAAGCATTCTACCTCGTTTACTTTCCGGAGCAATAAGATTTTTTTGTTCATCTACCCATAATCCCAAATTAATTTTGCCATACTTATCGTAATTAACGCCATCATTGGTTTTAAATTCGCAGTTCATATTTGCTAAATATCCCCATGTATCATAATACCTTTTTGCATAAGAATACATATTTAACCAAACTTCATCCGGAACTTCTTCAGTAAATCTCATACCAATTTGCGTAAGTAGCTTGCCTTTTTCACTTTGGAGATCAATTGTTTTACGCATTCTATCTACCCATAATCCCAATTTAATTTTACCATTTTTATCATAAGTATAAATATCATCAGTTCTAAATTTTTTAGGTACTTCAAGATTGCCATAATATTTTTGATATTTTTTAGCTTGCTCATACATTTCTTCCCATGAAATTAGACTTCTTAAATTTGTAAAACGCATTCCTATTTGTGAAAGTAGTTTGCCTTTTTCACTGTCTGGAGAAATATTATGCCTTTGTGCAAAAATCCAACTTCCAAGATTTATTTCACCTTCCTCATCAAAGGTATAACCATCATTGGTTTTGAATTTGTTAGGCACCTCAAGGTTTCCATAATGTTCATAATATTTCTTTGCATATTCATACATTTCTTCCCAGAAAAGAGTACTTTTTTTATTTTCAAAACGCATTCCTATTTGTGATAGTAGTTTTCCCTTTTCACTTTCTGGAGAAACGCTTTTTCTTTGATATGAAATCCAAACACCTAAATTAATATTACCATTGTCATCTCTAGTAAAACCATCATTCGTTTTAAATTTGGCAGATACCTCAAGGTTTCCATAATGTTCATAATATTTCTTTGCATATTCATACATTTCTTCCCAGGAAAGAGTACTTTTTTTATTTTCAAAACTCATTCCTATTTGTGATAATAACTTTCCTTTTTCACTGTCCGGAGAAATATTATGCCTTTGAGACAAGATCCATATTCCTAAATTAATTTTACCATTTTCATCTTTAGTAAATCCATTAGTTGTTTTAAATTTAGCAGGTACTTCAAGATCTTTATAATGTTCATAATATTTCTTTGCATATTCATACATTTCTTCCCAAGAGATTTTTTTTCGTCCAAAACGCATTCCTATTTGAGAAAGTAACTTCCCTTTTTCACTATCTACAGAAATTTTATATCTTTGATTTCGAAGCCAAACTCCGAGATTTATTTTTCCATATTCATTTGGCGAAAAACCATCATCGGTTTTGAACCTTTGAGGAACTTCAAGATTTTTATAATGCTCATAATATTTTTTTGCATACTCATACATTTCTTCCCAAGAAAAAGTACTTTTTTTATTTTCAAAACTCATTCCTATTTGCAATAATAATTTTCCTTTTTCACTTTCTGGAGTAAGTTTATGTCTTTGATTAGTAATCCACACCCCAAGATTTATTTCACCATCATCATTTTTAGTGAAGCCATCATTGGTTTTAAATTTATACTGTACATCGAGATTTCCATAATGTTCGTAATATTTTTTTGCATATTCATACATATCATTCCAAGAAAGTGTTAATCTTTCTCTTAAATTTTCTAACATTTCATATAAATTTTTATTTTCAACTTCAATATCAAATGTAGGATTTTTTAATTTAATAACTCTTTCATTACCTGGGCCTTTACTTTGAATTTCCTTAACTCTATTTTGCAAATTATTTTCAAGTTCTTTTATATATTCATAGTTTCCCACTAAATCGATTACCACTGGTGCAAGTAAACTTTCTATCATATCTTCTTTAGTAGCATCTTCTTTTACTGGAATATCTTTATCTTTACACAATTGGAGCAACTGTTCATAACTTAAATTTATTAAATGATTATATTCTTCGAAAGTATTTCCTTTTACGGACAATGCTCTTCCTAACTGCTCAAAAAATACTATATCTGATGTAGTTGTTCTTCCCATTATTACTCCATCTACATTGGGAGCATGTATTCCTTCATTATATTGATTTATAGCAAACATTACACGAAGTTTTCCTTTGGCATCTTTACCCTCTAAATCTAAATCATTGTAAAAAGCTTTTCTATTTTGCTTTCCAAATGTTCCCATATCACTTGTCGAGGTATAAAATACAATATCTTCTTCGGGAAGAATAGATTTAAACCATTCTAAGGCTTCCTTTTTTATACTTTCAATATCATTTGCACCTTTTTCTGAATATGGCGGACAAAAATAAATATATTTACCATTTTTCTTAATTGATTTTATTACTAAATCTTTAATACTTGGTGCTTCGTGGACTTTCTTTCTAGCACTTTCAAGTAGTTCATTTATTTCTTTGCTACTTACTTTTACTTTGTCTTCGAATTCATTTAACATTTTTTCTAAACCTATATAAGCACATTTATATATTGGTTTTGGTAATACCTTATCAACCATTGCATCACATAAATCATATTTACTAACTATTTTATTTGAAAACAATTCATCAGTATCAGGATTAGCCATATCTCTTTCATATATTGTTCCACGATCTCTTACAGTATAAGCAGTCATTCCAAATACTTTAACACCTGGATGAAGTTCTATAAATGTTTTAACTCTTTGCCCCCATACAGGTGCACCAAGATGATGAAATTCATCATCTATTATTAAATCACAAGGTATGCTTTCCATTTCTTTTTTTGAAAGGTTTAAAAAACTTTGATAGGTTCTAAATTCAACATTTTTAAAATCTTTATCTAATGATAAGTTAGGATTTTCTTCGATTATTGATTTAATATGTTCAATAATTCCTAAAGATGGCACAACATATATTATTTTTTTGTCCTGATTATCATAACAAATCTGTAAAGCATTATAACTTTTACCAGTACCTGTTGCTTGAACTATTCCCACAACATCGCTAGTTTTAAAAGCCTCTTTTACTTTATCATAACTTATTTCATTATGTTCATATAATCCTACTACATCATATTTCATTTTCATCCTCAGTAAGTTCTATATCTATAAAATAATGACCATCAATAGTTTGCTCAGTAATCAAAACTAAGTCATCCTTCATTATTTGACTATTAAATTCATCAATTTCTTCGATTATTACTCTTTCTCCATCACTAGTATTTACTTTAAAGCCGATTACATTATTATCTAATGTATCAAGAAGTAACTCTTCTCTATATTCATTTGGCATAAATACCTCAGTAACTATTCCTTTTGTTTGTCTCATCAATATCACCTATCTTACTATAATTAGTATACAATACTTTTAGGTTTTTTAAAAGAGTCTTAAAAATATTTTAAAATTCAAGCGGAAGTTATTTAAGCATTAACATTACAGTTGAACCCTCCTCTATATAAGTACCTTCTTCAGGTGATTGATAAAATACTTTTTCACCATTACCAGAAAGTTCAATTTTAAATCCTTTTAAAGTTTTTTTAGCATCCTCAAGGCTTTTTCCCGTAACATCTGGAACATATGTATATTTCTTATCTAAATAATTATATTCTTTAGGCATTCCCTCTTTTGAGGGCTTTATACCCAAAATATCTATTGCACTTGTAAGAATACTTTTGGCAACTGGAGCAGAGGCAGTACCACCATATTGAGTTACATTTTTAGCGCCATCAATTGCAACATATATAACAATTTTAGGATTATCCGCGGGCATAAAACCAACAAAAGATAAAATATAACTTGAGGATGAATATTTTCCATCAACAACTTTTTGAGCAGTACCTGTTTTACCACCAACACGATAATTTTCAATATAAGCATTTCTTCCTGTACCATTTGCTACAACACTTTCTAAAGTAAATCTAACAAGGGAAGAAGTATCTTTACTAATAACTTTTTTTACTAAAACTTTTTCATTATAATCAAGAAGTGCACCACTTTCATTCATTAAACTTTTAACTATGTAAGGTTTATATAAATTTCCTCCATTTACGACTGCACTAACTGCGGTTATTTGTTGTATTGGGGTAACACTTATTCCTTGTCCAAATGCTGTTGTTGCAGTTTCCACCGGGCCCATTTTATTTATATTAAAAAGTATTCCATTACTTTCACCATTTAAATCTATTCCTGTTTTTTTGCCAAAACCAAAACTTTTTATATAACTCATAAGTTTTTGTGTACCAAGTTTTTGACCCATTGATACAAATCCTGGGTTGCAAGAATTTTCCACTACCTCAAGATAAGTTTGCGTTCCATGACCCCCATGTTTCCAACAGTGTAGTGTTGCACCCTCAACATTAATTGAACCACTATCAGTAAAAGTATCTTTGAATAAATCAATAGTTTTTTCCTCAATCGAAGAGGCAAGTGTAATTATTTTAAAAGTTGAACCTGGTTCATAAGTCATCCAAATAGGAAGATTTCTATTAATGGTTTGGGTATCATAATCTTTATAATTATTTGGATCAAATCCTGGTCTTGAACCCATAGCAAGTATTTCTCCACTTTGCGGATCCATTGCAAGTATTAAAGCATGTTCTGGAGTATATTTAGAAACTATTTCATCAAGGGCACCCTCAACTGCTTTTTGCAAATTTAAATCAATAGTTAAGCCTATAGTTATCCCATCAGTGGGATTTTCATAAACCTGAGCCATTTCAAGACGATTTCCTTTACCATCCGAAAAATATTTAATAGAGCCATCTTCACCTTTTAAATATTCATCATAAATAAGTTCAAGTCCACTTAAACCTTGATTATCTATACCAACATAACCTAAGGTATGAGATAAAAGTTCTTTATATGGATAATACCTTTTACTTTCCTTTAAAAGATATACTCCATCATAATTTAAAGCATTTATTTTATCTGAGGTTTCATAAGAAAGTCTTCTTCCCTCGGGATGTACTCTTTCAATTGAGGTTTTCTTACTTACATGAGCAAGCATATCTTCATAAGAAGTACCCAAAATATCAGATAAATCTTTAGCTACTTTTTCTTTATCTTTAATTTGTCTTGGCACTAATACAAGTGAAGTTGTTGTAATATTATCTGCAAGAACTAAACCATTTCTATCTACTATTTTACCCCTATCAGCTTTAATAGGAAGATTTCTTGAATATAAATCATCTGATAAACTTTTTAGTTTATTATAACTTATTACCTCAATATAAAATACTTTTATTATTACACATAAAAGAACTATAAATACAAATAAAAAAATATATCTAATACGTGTATGAATTAGTTTATAAAACATATCATCACCTATTTAAATATATTTATTTTTATGCAGAATATTAATCAAAATATGCTTCAAAATTTGGATTATTGTTTGCCTTAAAACATAGTTTAATTTGCTCTAAAGAAGTTTTTTCATTAGCTAGATTTTTAGGAATATCATCTAAAGAAAAATAATTAGTTTCTATTGTTTCATTATTTTTCTTAAATGAGCCTCCTACTACTTTACATAGTACAAAGACTTTACATATTCCATAAGCATAAATTGGTGTATTATGTTTATTTCTATCTTGAACTGCTATTAACTTTATTGCATCAACATCAAGTCCAGTTTCCTCATTTACTTCTTTAATTGTATTTGATTTTATGCTTTCTAAAGTATCACACCAACCACCAGGAAGAGCCCAAGTATCATTATTTTCGTGTACAAGTAGTATTTTATTATCTTTAAAAATAGCGGCTCTTGTATCTATTTTTGGTGTTTGATAACCTTGTTCACTGCCAAATAAATCTTTGATTTTTTCAAAGGGTAAATCAGTTTTATATTTCATAAGTTGACAAGCAATATCTCTTATTTCTTCATATCTTTCTTTGTCAAATTCATTATTCACATAAGCAAGACCATTTTGACTAAGTGCCTGAAGTCTTACAATTAATTTTAAATATTCATCCATAATAGTCTTTTCTTAAAAAAGTACCCTAATAACTTAAAGGTACTTTACTATTTTCATAGTTTTCTTCGTTAACTTTATTTTCCATAAGATCTAAATACACTCTATAATACTCTATATATTTTTGATTTAAATAATCAATTATTTCTTTACCATTTTTAAATGAAAAGTAGTCTAGTTCTTCAAAAGTATAGTTACTATCAAGCGATAAAATATCTTTTTTAATTTTATCTATTTCACTTAAAATCAATTTTATATAACCATTAGAATTCTTTTCTATTTTATTATTCATCTCAGATAAAGCATAATCTTGTATTTGCTCCATTACATCTATTTTAGATACATTACCAGATACTTTTGTAAGAATTGGTACTAAGAATAATCTAATTTTTTTAATGAATTCATTTATATTTTTATAGCCAATATCACTTTTATTAGATAAATAATCAATAATAGATTGTTTTTCATTTTCTAAATAAGTGATAATTTCTTCTTTAGTTTGCTCATCTTTACTATATTTTAATATAGTATTTAAGGTATCTAAATCATTTAAAATTTCATAATCTATTTTAACTTCTTCATTATTTAGTTTTTTAATCATATTAGAAATTAAATCTAATATATCATAATAATCCATATTTTTTTCAAAATTATGATATAAAGTATCTCTTAAATTTTCTAGTTTAATAACAGCACTTGTATATACTCCATTATTTGTAGATAAAGACAAACCAGTTTCTTTTTTACAAAGTCCATTATTATATTCAATAACAATTGTATCAACTTTTTTACGAACGCTTTCTTTATCAAGACCTATATAGTCAATACTTAATATTTCTCTAGCAAGATCTAAAATAGGCTCAGCTTCTTTAGAAAGTTTTGGTTTTTCCTCATTATTTTTAGAGTCCTCAAGCAGTTTAGTATTATCTTCCTTAATATCAGTAAAACTATATTTGATGTTAGCATCTCCCAAAATATTTGTAATTTTTTCTTTATTTATTTTTGGCCCAACTAGCCTAATACTCTTTAATCCCATTTTATAAAATAATGTTTGGGTATTAATATTATAATCTTTTTGTTCAAAAAAATAAGGTTTATAAAGAATATGCTTATATGTAAAATCTATTCCATTTCTCTTTTCAACTGCTTTAGCAAATAAGTTTATAAATCTTTGTGTATCATGCAAAAAAGCTATAAGTTCTTTTTCATTTTTATAATTAATAGTTAAATTAGAACCTTTTAAACAATTTCGAGCCAATTTTTTGCCACATAAATATAAACTTGCGAAAATATTAAAATCACAATGCATTGATACATTTTCAATTGGACTATCGACTAATAAAAATTTTTCAAGAACTTTAAAGTCATTTCCATCAATATTCAAATTTTTAATTTTAGCATTAACACCTAAAGAGGAAAAATTAAATGCATCAGCAAAAACTATTTTTTTGTCTCCTTTTATATTAATATTGAATACTGGATTAGATATAAAGTTATTTTCAGTTAAGTAAAATAACATATTTGTGGCTATTCTTTTTATACTTTCATCGATGTTAATATTATATTCCCTCTCATCATGAAAATAAAGTTTTCCATCATTACTTACCTCAAAATCTGAATTAAAAGGAAAATAAATTCGTTGTAATTCATCTAAATACTTTTGATTAACTAAATCTACTGGTTCTGTTAATCTAGTTATTTTATCTTGAAGAACATCCTTTAATAAATATTCATTAAGAAAGTTGTAACCATATTTTTCAAAAGCTCTATCATTCATTTCTATAGAAAAACCTGCAATTATGTCTTTGCAAACTAAACTGTGCGATACTTCATCATAAAACCAATTAAGTGGCGTTACTTTAACATATAACCCATTTTCTTTTATATAAACATAATCTTCACCATCTAAAGTAAATGAATTACACTCTATTATTTTATCTCCTATTGGTATATGATACTTTTTATCATTAAACTTATTTTCTTTATATGCATTACTTAATTTTGAAATTAACATTTCATCTTTAATTATAGTTGTTGGGTAACTACCTAATATAATTTCATTTTCTTTAATAGAGATACCATTTTTTTCTATGAAGCTTTCCATATTATTTGTATTAATAACTGGTCTTATTCCATAATATTCTTTAATACCATTTATATACGCTTTATCCCAATGAGATAAATATTGTTTTTCGTATAATGGTTCACTAGCAATTAAATCTGAATAATTACAATATAAATACTTAACAAAATCAGTTGGAGTTGCATTAGTTCCCTTTTTTCTTAAAATATTTAACATCGAAGGAATCTGCACATCTATTTTGCTTAAAAATGTCATATATACTCTATCCATATCTTGCACCCTTTACTATAATAATTATATAAAAAAAGTAGTTACTTTGCAAGCAACTACTTAATATATTTTAGGAATTAAATTTTTCTTATAAACATTTTGTTTTTGTGTTTCATCATAAAGTCTTAAATATATTCCATAGTACTTTATAAATAAACTATCTAAATAATCAATTATTTCATTTCCTGTATTAAAGGATGAAAAATCTATTTCTTCGAAAGTATAACTATTATCAAGTTTAAGTATATCCTCTTTAACTTTATTTATTTCAGTTAATATAACCCTTATATAATTATTTTTATTTTCTAAAGATTTATTATTCATTTCATTTATAGCATAATTTTTAATTTGCTCCATTACATCTATTTTTGATACATTGCCACTTACTTTTGCAAGTATAGGTACTAAAAACAATCTAAATTTTTTAACAAATTCATTAATATTATTATAATCAATTTCTTTCTTATTACATAAATAATCAGTTATAGACTTTCTTTCACTTTCTAAATAAGTAATAATTTCTATTTTAGTTTGATTATCTTCACTATATTTTAAAATAATATTTAATGTGTTAATATCATTTAGAATTTCATAATTTAATTCTACTTCTTCATCATTAAGTTTTTTAATCATATTTTCTATTAAATCTAATATATCATAATAATCAACATTTTTTTCAAAATTATGGTATAAAGTATCTCTTAAGTTTTCTAGTTTAATAACTGTATTTGTATACAAAGCACTATTCGTAGATAATGACAAACCTTTTGTTTCTTTAGAATAAAGGTTATTATATTCATCAATTATTTCATCTACTTTTTCACGAACACTTTCTTTATTAATTCCAATGTAATCAATACTTATTATTTCTTTAGCTAAATCTAAAATATGGGTTGCTTCTTTAGAAAGTGATGAATCATTAGGTATTTCTTTTAAAGTTTTATCCTCAAAAGTATAAAAAATATTTTCATCATTTCCAATTATCTTTTCAACTTTTTCTTTATTTATTTCAGGACCATTTAAAGTAAGAGTTGCAAGTCCTATCTGTTTAAATAAATTATTATCATAAAAATTATAATCTTCCTCTTTCAAAGAAACACATTCATATACTACTTTTTTATAATCAAAATAAATTTGTTTATCTTTTAAAGCATTCTTTTTAAGCACATTAACTAATTTTTTTATATCAATAAGAAAAGCATATACTTCTGTTTCTGATGTATAATTGATAGTTAAATTAGAACCCTTTAATATATTATGACCTATAACATCACCAGATAAATATAGTGTAGCAAATTGATTTAGATCACATCTTATATTTGCATTATCTATATAACTGCCAGCACAAATAACTGGATGATTAACCACTAAATTATTAACATCAATAACTATGTTAGAAATTCTAGCATTTATTCCAAGTGAAACAAAATCAAGTGCATGAGAATAAGCTATTTTATTATTGCCTTTAATAGTTATATTAAAAATAGGATTATGTTTATAACTATTTTTAAAAGTGTATTCTAAAGCATTAAAACTAGTTAAGTCTTTTTTTTCATCGATATTTATATTATATTCATTTTCATCGTGTGAATATAGTTTTCCTTCGTTATCCATATCAATATCATAATCGTATGGTAAATACATTTCACTTGAGTCTTTTTCCACGATTAAATTAACAGGTTTAGTTAAACTTATTACATTATTTTTAAAAATATCTCTAATTAAGTACTCATTTAAAAAATTATAACCATATTTTTGAAAATCATTAATTCCAATACTTGTGTAAAATGCACAAATGACATCTTTAGAAATTAAAGAGTTTGATGCTTCATCATAGTACCAAACAAGCGGATTAATTTTAACAAATATATCTTTACCCTTTATATAAATATAATCTTCATCATTAAATGTAACAGTTTGGCATGATGTAATATCCTCTCCAATTGGAACGTTATATACTTTATCATTAAACCCGAGTTTTTTTAATGATTTAATAAGAGTATCATCAGCAACTATTTTTGTAGGATAACTTCCTAAAACTACTTCATCATTACTAATTAACGTTGCATTTTGCCTTATAAGTTCGCTCATTAAACCATCGGTTTTTAAAATGGTTCTAATACCATAATAATTTTTTAGGTTATAGGGTTTTATGTTACCAATACTTTGTTTTCTACTTATTTGTTCATAAGTAGTTGAGTATGAATTATTTTCGCCATATAAAAATTTAGTAAATTCTGTTTGAGATGAAGCAATTCCCTTTTCTCTAAAAACATTTAATTTATTAGGCATTTCTATTTCCGGCTCAGATATAAATGTTAAATATACTCCATTATTTACGCTCTTTTCTTCCATAATAATCCTTTCTTATTTTAAAACTCTTTTTCTTACTAAAGGTTTAGATAAATCTTCAGAATTATTTAAAGTATAAGTATTATCTTTCTTAAGTTCATTTTCTAATTCATTTAATTTAGATAATGCTTTATTAAGTTCTTCTTCATAAGTTTTAATATAACTACTATCTTGAATAACATTTTGTTTAAGACTTAAATAATTTTCTTTTATTTTTTTATATTCTTTTGAATTCTTTACTAATTTATCTAATGTACCAGCATATAAGGTTGAAGTTAATAAACCAGGTAAAATATTTCCCGTAGCTAAAGCATATGTTACTAATATAAAAAACATTGTATTGATAATAAAAAGTATAATAATTTCTATTAATGAAAATATCTTTGAGAACTTTGCACTTTTTAATTTTTGTTCATCTTTAATAAGTTTTTCATTATAATATTCAAGCATATTATTTGCTCTTTTAATTTGATTTTCTAATTCTCTACTCATTTTAATAACCTCATTTTGTAACTTTCTTTCTTCAATTTACTTATATTATTAAATTTAATCTTATAATATAATCCATAAATCTCCATTAAAATACTATCAACATATTTAATAATTTCATTACTTTCCATATTGCTATAATCAATATTAATTTTATCAATAATGTTATGTACTCCGAGATTTGTTGGATTAATATCAAATATTTCGTTTTTAATTTTATCTATTTCTTCTTGTGAAAAACCAGTTAGTGATTTTGATTTAATAATCAAATCTGGAACATTTGTATTCTTGAAATTTTCGTTAAAAGAATTTGTTACTTTTGGTGAAATACCTCCAACACCTGTAACAAAAGCAATTCCAACCAAAGTAATTAAGGTCATTAAAATAAAACGCGATATATTTTTGATAATCGTTCTAAAAACGTTTTTACTATAGCTTTTCATTACCAATTCACACTTTCAATACTTGCTGGAAAAGCATTAAGTTCTATTTTATCTATGCTACCATTTTTAATATATATAACTTGATCAGCAATTTCTTTAATAGCCGCATTATGTGTAACTATAATAATAGTTTTCTTTTCATTTTTACAAAAATCATGTAATAATTTTAAGATATTTTTGCCTGTATTTGAATCTAATGCTCCAGTTGGTTCATCACATAATAGAAGTTCTGGATTTTTAGCAATTGCTCTAGCAATAGATACTCTTTGTTGTTCACCACCAGATAATTGAGATGGAAAATTATTAGCTCTTTCTTCTAAACCAACACTTTTGATAACATTAAAAGGGTCTAAATGGTTGCTACAAACTTCAACAGCTAGTTCAACATTTTCTAAAGCTGTTAAGTTAGGCATTAAATTATAAAATTGAAACACAAATCCTACTTTATTTCTCCTATATAAAGTTAGTTCTTTTTTATTTAGTCCAACTAGTTTAGTATCACCTACAATTAAGCTTCCAGAGCTAATTTGATCCATTCCACCAAGCAAGTTTAAAAGAGTTGTTTTTCCAGCACCACTAGGTCCTAAAATAACAGTAAACGATCCCTCATCTATTGAGAAAGAAGCTTCCTTAAGTGCTTTAGTTTCTACCCCATTTGAATTATAAGTTTTAGAAAGTTTGTCTGCTACAATAAACATAATAAAATCCTCTTTGCATTCTATATTTAAATTATATCAATTTATAGAGTATATTTCTACACAATATAATAATATTTTTAT
>ERZ780195.2412-NODE-2412-length-12877-cov-2.142411_pt1 | contig 12877 bp, 10 predicted proteins | sample MGYA00511017_ERZ780195 | MGnify/ENA primary metagenome ERZ780195 (study PRJEB29588, sample SAMEA2159974) | human gut metagenome | biome: human gut; feature: human-associated habitat; material: faeces | place: Denmark | collected 2008/2010 ...
GCTGCCGCAGCGGCGGTAGGGCAGGACAGTGTAACGGCTTTGGTCAGCTTGATACATGGTAGAGGACCTCCCTAAATCAATTTATGGTATGCCACTATTCAATCTCTTTTGCGGCGTCATTGCCATGGATTTTTTCATCATGGCCTAACCCCTGCACCCAATCGATGAGCAGGCTGGAGACCGTTACCGTCACCAGCGAAAACGCAATGCGCCGCGCCGGGATGTAAGAGAGCGATGCGCCCAGCACGACCAGATCGGTAAACAGGTACGACCGCGCCAGCTTCCACCCGGTCAGTTGGTGGATGACCAGCGCCAGGGCATCGTCGCCGCCGCTGGAGCCGCCCTGCCGCACGATGATCCCCACACCTATGCCCACAAACACACCGCCCAGGAGCGCCGCCAGCAGCGGGTATGCCGATAGGTCTGGCAGCATGGGGGGAAATTGTTCCCACAGTTTATAAAAGAGCGACACGCTGCAAGTGGATATGACAGATATCTTGATAAACCTGCCGCCTAAATACTTAAAAGCCAGTGCATAACAGGTAATATCCAGTATGGGCGTGATAATAGCTGGGGATATCCCTAGCCAATGGTTGATCAATAATACCATTCCAATCACCCCACCCTCTGTGATGCCCGTCTGCTGGTGAATGTTGTGGATGCCAAAGGAACAAATCGCCGCTCCTATTACGATTAAAACGATCTTTTTCCACGAAAGCCCCTCTGCAAGTTTGTGCATGAGATAGGCCCATCGCTTTTTGTCCATTTTATTCTCCTCCTTATATTTCACATCATAAACCTTAGTATTATACCAAGGTCAAGAAAAAATTTTTAATCGTATCCTGCTCCCACACCGGGGCTATCGTGGGTAGGAAGCCAGAAAAAACAGAAAAGCACAACCATTCCTCCCAAGGGCGATAAAACAAAGAGAAGCAGGAAAGTAGATCAATGGAATGGGGTCCAGCGTCACGCTGGCGGAGGGAGCCGAGGCAATCTCATAGAGTCTCCCGTGGAGCTGTAATTTTAGGTAACCTCTCGCTCTATAAGCGGCAGTGGGTCCAGCATCATGCTGGTTGCAAAATAGAAGAAAGGAGCATATAATATACAGTATGCTGTATATTAAAAGGGGAACATCATGCAAGCAAATGAGCGGGAATACGTATTGGCGCGGCTTATCTTAAAGGTCGCCAACACCATCATTAAAAACCGAAATAGCCACTTAAAACAGCTGAATTTGACAGCCGCCCAGGCAGATAGCCTACAGTTTTTTCTAACAAGGGAGGGCGCCACGACGACGGACCTAAAAGGCCATCTGGGAATCACCCACCAAACAGCGAGGGGAATTGTGAAGCGATTGGCGGAAAAGGGCCTCGTCTCCTTGTGCCAGTCAGAGCGGGATGGACGTTACTTAATCGTCTCCCCCACCCATCAGGGCGTGGATATTGGCGATAAACTCCGCAAAAACGGTATCCAAACAGGGCATAAGCTTCTACAGGGCATGGATAGCGATCAGCAGCAAACTTTCTTGCGGCTTTTGCAAATGGCGCTTATCAGCATTCAAGAAGACGAGGGGGAAATCTCATGATAAATACAGATCCGTATCCTGTGATCACTATCAGCAGGCAGTTTGGCAGCGGCGGGCACACCATCGCCCAAAAGCTCTCAGAGCGCCTGCACATCCCTTTTTACGATAAGGATATCGTCGCCCATGTGGCAGAACAGTGCGGTTATGCCGCCAGCTTCATAGAGGAAAAGGGCGAATACATGCAGAAACCGGGAAAGCTTTGGAACGACTTTCTCCTCTCCAACGCCCCCGGCTACGAGGATCCCCAAAACACCATCTTTCTCGCGCAAAAAAAGGTCATTTTGGAGGTTGCCCAATCCCCCTGTATCATTGTGGGGCGCTGTGCAGACTTCCTTCTCACCCAAGCGGGGATCCCCATTCTCAGCGTGTTTATCCACGCCGACGATGCCCATCGCGTCCAGAGGGTGGAGCAGCGATACGGCAAGACAGATGTCTCCACCATTCAGCGTCTGCGGGACAAAGACCGCCATCGAAAGGCATATTATCGCCATTACACGAAGGAAGAGTGGGGCGTCTGCAACAAATACCACATTGCCCTGGATAGCGGCTACCTAGGGATAGACCAGTGTGTATCCATTTTGGCAGATGTGGTAAAAATTCATCATAGATAATTCTATCCAAAGAAACTTTGGAAAGACAAAGGAGTGCAAAGTGAAGCAACGAGTATACCATAAAGACATCATTTTCGTTTTAATCGCCAGTTTTTTCTATTTTTCCAGCCCTATGGTGGTAACCCCGCTGATCACCGGCTTTTCTGGGAGTCTGGGCGCCAGCGCCGTGCTCATGGGGATGATCGGCGGCCTTACCAATTTGTGTTCGCTCATTTGCCGTCCCTTTGTGGGCAATTTGGCAGATAAGCTGAGCAAGTATAAGTTGTCCTTTATTGGCGCAGGGCTCATCACCCTATCCTGCATTGGATATATTTTTGCCACCACTCCTTTTACCGTGGTCATCGCCCGCATCGTCAACGGAGCGGGCTTTGCCTGCTGCTCTGTGTGCATGTCGGTTTGGATGTCAAATATGCTCCCCAAGGAGAAAATCGGCTCTGGCATGGGATTTTATGGGATGATGAACGCCCTCGCCATGGCGCTTGCCCCCGCCATTGGGGTGAGCGTGTATCAGGCATTTGGCTACCGCCCCGCCTTTATCATCGCCGCTGTATGTGCCGTGGCCACCATGGTGATCATCCAGTTTATTGGGGATAAAGGGCAACCTGTTCCGCCAAAGCCTCAGGAGCCCGGCCAATCTCCCGCCCCCAAAAGGCTTCAGCTGGTGGATGCAAAGGTAGTTCCCATTGCCGCCATCATTATGCTGTTTACTATTCCCTATTGCGCTACCCAGTCCTTTTTAGTGAGTTATGTAGATGCCAGACAGCTTCCCTTAACCGTGAGCCTGTTTTTCCCGCTATATGCTGCTGTGCTGCTGGTTCTTCGGTTTTCCATGAAGAGCTTATTTGACAAACTGCCTTTTTGGGTGTTCCTCACGTTTAGCTCCATTTGCGCGTGCGCCAGCATCTTGTGTCTCACTTGGATGCAAAGCAATTTTGTCATGTTTCTCGCCGCTCTATTCATGGCTGGTGGGTATGGAATCATGTGTTCCGTATGCCAGTCCACCGCTATTCTGCTGGCTGGCGAGGGCAAAAGAGGCCTTGCCAACAGCACTTATTATATCGGCCTTGACCTGGGTATGGCCTTAGGCCCCATGTTGGGCGGGGTGATATTTGGCCACTTTAGCGCCCAATGGTTTTACCCACTGTTTTTGCTCACCGTCCCTTTGGCGCTTTTGGTGTTCTGGCTCAGCAAAATGGGAAAAGGCGCTGCCTAATGATTTCCATCAACCGCGCCTTTCTTCCTATATCAAATACATTTTCCAAAGAGCTACCATTTCCATATCTCCACTGACCATGAACTTTTAACCGTTAAGAATCTCATCAACCATCGTCCATAAAGTTGCTCTATTGGAAATCTCCTGCCAGGTTCTTTTTTCATTCTCATATCTCACTGGCTAAATTTCGTGCCGAACCACATTTTTTTCTTATCTACTGGGCTTGTTATTGTAATTCTGTTCTTTGGATTAATTCATCCTGCGCCTTTTTGCCCATCTGAACAAAAAATGCACTATATCCTGTTACTCGTACACAGAGGCCTTTATACTTCATCGGATTGCGCTGCGCCTCCAGCAACATGTCTTTATCCAAAATATTGACTTGAACCTGCATTCCTCCCTGCTGCATATACGTTTTAAGCAGCGCCGCAAAACAGCGAAGACCTTCTTCCCCCTTGACAATGTTTGGATGTATCTTAACATTGAGCGGGCCTCCAGTTATCCTGTAAAAAGGTACTTTAGATACAGAATTCAGAAGCGCAGTAACACCATTGATATCTTTGCCTTCTACTGGAGATTGGTTCTCACTTAATGGTTCCCGCTCTCCTCTTCCATCCGGTGTCGCGCCTACGCTCAGTCCCATTTTGACAAAATCCCGATCGGAAGATAAGGTTGGCCAAAAGCTATATAAACAGTCGTCTGTATTCAGCGCGGCCAATTCATCACAGAAAATATCTACCACAATTTTTGCATATTTATCTACGCGAGGATCATCATTTCCAAATTTACTCAAGCGATTTTGCAATCTCTCTTGCAGGTCTTTATGTCCTTTAAAATTGCTAGCTACAATTTGGGCGAACTCCTGCATAGAAAACTCTTTTGTGTCGAACACTATATTCTCGATTGCGTACAGTGAATCCACCACAGTGGCAAGCCCTGTTCCCTGCACCACGTATTTATGATACTTTGTGCCGCCGTTATTCCAATCCAGAGCGTTTTCCACTGTCCCTTTCAAAAAACAATCTTCTATGCGCAAATGTCCCTTATTGTATTCCTTTTCCTTTTCTAAATCCTCAAGGATCCCTTTTTTATAATCTCTAAGCAAAAACCGCACTTGTTCTCTGTATGCATCAATCACGTCGTCCATCGTCTCAAATTGCGCTGCAGGTTTGGTCTTCTTTCCATAATAGGCTCCGGTCATCAACCCTGTCATCCGATCCCACAGAGAATACTGACACCTTTCCAGTGGACGGGAAAACCGTGGAAGCATCGGAAAATCTCCAGAGTTCAGGCAAAGCTCCAACGGTTTTGCTAAATTGAACCAAAATTGTCTTAGCCCGCCTTCATATGCAGGAATAATCGGATCATTGCATCCAAAGAAACCGTAATCATATACTTCCGGCTCTTCTACTCCACAGGATTTTAGGGCTGGAATCATCGTATCGTCGTTATATACGACGATCGTGGTATTTTTGCCCATGGCATCGCATACTTCCCTCCAGAATCCTTCCTCGATTCCTTCGTGATAGCGGACAACCATAAAGGGATTTTTGAGTCCAAGTTCCCTATTTGCCCTCACCATGATCCACGAAAGATCGTTTACACCACTCTCTTTCTGATTGAGCAAGCCGCCGATGATCACATAATTCGGGTCATCAAAAATCACTTCTAACGTTCCGCTCGTGTCCTCCGCATCATTTGACATATGGTCCGTGAGAGACATGATCTCATTATTTTTGAAAAAGAATTCTTCTAACAGCTCCTGCGCTTCTTTTTCACTTAGCAAACCGTTTTCCTTGTCTCTTTGATAAAATGGATACAAATATTGATCCATCCGGCCAAAACACAATACCCCACATCCTACAACCTTTGCAGAGGGCATCGCAATGAGCCACAAGAGCTGGAGCGCTTCTTTTAGCGTTCTTGGTGCTCCCGTAGAGATGTGCAATAGCGAGTCGCGCTCTTCCGCATCATTCACTGCAGACGCATATCGCCTAATATAATTCTCAAACGCATCATAGCATCGAATAATGCCCTTTAAAAAGGAAACTTGCGATGCATCCGCATATCTTTCGCTTTCCAGGAGTTCCACCGCTTTTGTTCTCAATCCGCCAATCCCCAAGGAGAGGATCTCCTCCCAATCAAACGCCAGATGACCGAAGGAATAAAACCAAGGCGCTCTTCTTCGCAGCCATTCAAATGAATAGGTCCAAAGTACATCCTTTTGTATTTCTTCTGGACACTTTCCCCACCACTTTTCTGTGAGTTCTTCCACATATTCTCGCTCCTGCTCTGTGGGAATTTTCTCGGCAACTGTTCCTCGCAACAACTCCCCTTCATTTAGTACAGGCGTTATATGGTCCAGAATGTAATAAAATGTCTCTGCATATCTTTCGGCAGGAGGCAACCTGCGATATTCCTCTTCACATTCCATTAAATATTGCACTCTTTCATAGAACGTACTGCGCGTATCTTTAGATAAATACGTGTCAACTCTTTTCTTCAAACTTTCCTGCATCTTCTTACCCTTCCTTTCGCTGCGCTCAGGCGCAATCATTCCGTCCCCCGCGCTTTACTGTGCCACATGAATTCCCCATGCTCTAAAAATGTCCTTTAACTCTTCCATTTTAAGAGAATCCGGCGCTGTAAATGTTTTTTGCGCGATATCTAAACTCTTGGCCTTGTTTAATCCATAAGTATGGTATGGCAGAAGCTCTACCTGGATGACATTCGGGAACCCCTCCAGAAAATGAGCTATATTTTGCGCATTCTCTGGAGTATCGTTCACTCCCCCTATGATAGGAATCCTGACATAGAGATCCTTTCCCTGTTCCAGGAGCCACCTGATATTCTGTAAAATCCTTTTATTATCCACACCTGTATACTGTTTATGCAATTTGGCATCAAAAAACTTGATATCTACTAAAAACAAATCTGCAAATTCCGCTGCTTTTTCCACTCTCTCTTGGTCTACTGCCAGCGCTGTGTCCACTGCCGTCCCAATCCCGCATTTTTTCGCTTCGCGAAGCAGTTCTATCACAGCCTCACTTTGCAGCAGTGGCTCTCCTCCTGAGAGTGTCATCCCGCCGCCGGAGTTTTGATAATATGCTTTATCTTTTTTTACAATTTCTATCAGCTCACGAACAGAATACTCTTTTCCGACGACGGTTAACGCTTCCTGCATACAAACTTCTGCGCATTTTCCGCACACTACGCATTTTTCTCTCAGTAGCTTATGGCTGCCATCTTCTATACAATGAGCATGCTCAGGGCATACCGCCATACATGCGCCACATAGGGTACATTTCTCCTGAAAAAACTGTAACTGTTTCATTGCTTGAAAGGACTCTGGGTTATGGCACCAGGCACAGCGCAAGTTACATCCTTTCAAAAAAATAGTTGTTCTAATCCCCGGGCCGTCATGTACGCTAAATCGTTGGATATTGAATACCATTGCTGAACACATTTTATTTAACCGCCTCTAATTTCATCGCCTTTTTCTTTTTCAGGTGAAAGACATCTGACTGGACAGCAACCGCCACCATGAGAAGCAGCCCCATGATGATATTCTGCCACCAGGTATTGATATTTCCCGCGTAGTTAAAGATGGTATTGATGATAGCTACAATCAGCACGCCAAACAGCGTTCCCAAAAAGTGTCCTTCTCCACCTGTGAGTTTAATGCCGCCTAATGCCGCGCTGGCTATGGCGGTAGTCTCCCAGTTTTCCCCAGCAACGGCTTGGGCAGCGCTCAGTCTGGAGGTGAGCAGCACGCCCCCGATTCCCGCTAAGAGTCCGCACAATACGTAGGCGCTGATCTTTATTTTATCGACTTTTAGGCCCATCATGCGAGCTGCCTCTTCGTTGCCTCCTACTGCATAAAGTGCAATTCCAAAGCGGGTCTTTCTGGTGATGTAAATGCACAGTGCGATGAGAACGGCGAAGATAATCACCAAAATGGAGATGGGCCCCACCGAAGTGTTGGCAATCTGTGTAAATACATCGCTCTCAATGGAGATACTTTTCTGCTCGGTAATCAGATACACAACGCCCCGCAGCCCTAACATGGTTGCCAGTGTGGCCACAAACGCAGGAATGGAAAGTTTGGTTACAATAAATCCATTCAAAAATCCACAGGCAACCCCTGCTACGATTCCCGCCACAACCGCTAGAATCGGGCTGATCGGGCAAACCAGAGCCGTAATCACTCCGGAGAAGGCCAACACAGATCCTACCGAAAGGTCGATATAACCCGCCAACATGACAAACGTCATCCCAAGGGCTAATATGCCGCCGTCTGTGCAAGCTTTGCGCAAAAGATTATTGATAGATCCCAGTGAGAAAAATTGCTTATCTGCAAAGATAATAGACGATGCTATAAATAGCACAGCAAACGCAATAATAATTCCCATGAGACTCGGCGATGTTTTTATTTTTTTCCCAGTTTTCATTTTTCACACTCCTAACTGCGTTTCCCGCGCTGTAAAAATACCGCTACGATAATGACGATTGACTTAATCACTTGCGAGACTTCAAAGGGTATATTATTCATATTTACCATAATGGTGATCAGCTGCATAATAAGCGCTCCTATCACCGTACCGAACACTCGCGCCTTGCCGCCTGACATGGAAGTGCCGCCAACTGCTACCGCTGCAATGGCATCCAGTTCTGCCAGTTTTCCAATGGCATTTCCATCCGCAGCGCTAATTTTAGCAGTCTCAATAATCCCGGCCAGCCCTGCAAAAGCAGCGCACAATACATAGACGATGATGATCGTCTTCACGGTGTTGATTCCGGCAAGTCGAGCGGAAGCTGGGTTATCCCCCACGGCTTGTATATATTGGCCCAAAGTCGTCTTTTTCATGATAAAATAGACGAAGAGGACAACAGCTATGATAATAAACAGTTGGTTTGGTATCATTCCCCCTACACGGCCTGTTCCCAACTGAGAAAAATTCGAATCGGAGATGTATAGCAACATCGCATCGTTCATGACTTGTGCAATCCCCCGCACTGACATCATCATTGCCAGGGTCATGATCATGGGTTGTATCTTTAATTTTGCAATCATAAAGCCTGTGAATGTTCCAAGACACATGCAAACGATTAGTGAAAGGACAATTGCTGGAAAAATTCCAAGGGGTAGGAACTTGGCGACACACATAGCGCCCATCGCCATCATAGAGCCCACCGAGATGTCGATGCCCCCTGAAGATACTACCATCGTCATGCCCATTCCAGTTAATAGAATGGTACAGGATTGAATGACTATGTTCCAGAGAGTCCCCATGCTCAGGAAGTTTGGCGTGATGATCATATTGACGATTATCATCAGCAAAAGCACAATAAATGCACCATATTTCCTGGCAAAGCTGGTATCTTCTCCTTTTTGTTTCGATAGTACGACCGCTTTATCCATTAAGCCTCTTCCTCCTCTTCTCCAAACTCGTGGTGTCCTTGGGCAATCGTCTGCATAATTTTATCCTGGTTGATATCTTCTCCAATTAGTTCGGCTAGTTTTTTCCCTTCCCGCATCACAACTACACGGTCGCAATTGCGCTCTAACTCTGCTATTTCAGAGGAAATCATCAGCACACTAATTCCATTGGCAGCCAATTCGCGAATCAGCACTTCGATTTCCTCTTTTGCGCCCACGTCAATGCCACGAGTTGGCTCGTCCAGAATCACCAGTTTTGGATTCATACATAACCATCTTGCCAGCAGCACCTTTTGCTGATTGCCTCCTGAGAGATTGCGTATGAGTTGCTCAGAAGACGGTGTTTTAATTCGCAAGCGCTCAATATACTGATCTACAATTTCATTTTGTTTTTTCTTTGAGATGACTCCAAACTTGCTGATCCGAGGCAGAAGCGCAAGTATCAAATTTTCTTTCACCGATAAATGGGGAACGATTCCCTCTACTTTTCTATCCTCTGTACAAAAGCCGATTCCTGCGGCCACCGCATCCCGCGGCTGTCTGAAACGGACTCTTTTTTCTTCAAAATTAATTGTCCCACTATCTGGCTGGGTATCTCCAAATAATATCTTGGCAAGCTCTGTGCGCCCAGATCCCAATAGACCAGCAAGCCCTACGATCTCCCCTTGCCTTATTTCTATTCCAATTCCATTGAGCCTAGTTCCCTGGGCTATCTCTTGCATCTCTACAATTTTTTTGGCATTTGCAAAACGATACTCACGTTGCTGGTGAGATTTTGCTTCCTTGGTTTCCCGCCCAATCATATAGGATACCAGCTTGAGCTGATCCAGCTCCTCAATGTCAAACTCGCCTACGAGCGTACCATCTTTTAAAATGGTCACTTTATCTGCAATTTCAAAAATTTCATCTAGACGATGGCTGATAAAGATAATAGAGATGCCTTTTTTCACTAATTTATCTATTACGCCAAACAGCACCTTCACTTCTTTGGTGTCCAGGGACGAGGTCGGCTCATCCATGATGACCAGCTTCGCATTGATTGTGATGGCCCGGGCAATGGCCACCATTTGCTGGATTGCCGTGGAATAGGAGTTCAGCGTTGCCGTAACGTCAATGTGAATCCCCATATCCTGGAGAACATCATTTGCCTTTTTGATCATGGCTTTCCGGTCTACCGTGAGCCCTAAGCCCTTTTTCATTGGCTCACGGCCGGCAAACATGTTCTCATAGACAGTTTGAAACGGTACTAAATTTAATTCTTGATAAATTGTGCTAATACCTTCCTCTTGTGCCTCCAGCGCTGTTTTAGGTCGAATGATTTTTCCATCAAATTCTATCTCTCCGTCATCCAGTGGATGAATCCCCGTGAGCACTTTAATGAGCGTGGACTTCCCCGCACCATTCTCTCCCATTAATGCGTGTACCTCTCCCCGTTCTACCGAAAAATCCACACCTTTGAGCGCATGGACGCCGGGAAACCTCTTCTCAATCCCCTTCATCTTCAACAATACTTCTTTTCCCATTTTTATCTCCTAATGCTACCTGTTACTTTTGTCTTTTCCATCGGCTTTTACACCTTGAAAGAGGCCGCCGATCTACCCAGGCGGCCTCTTTCCGAGATATCTACTTCATCTTCCCGTCGTTAAAAACCTAACGATAAATTTTCCTCTGCATTTGTAATATCGAAAAGAACATCTTCATTCTTGATAAAGGTAGGGATCTCCTCGCCTGCCTCTAATTTCTCAATTGTGTCGAATACGACCGGGCCAAAGAATGGGTTGCATTGGATGGTTACGGACATTTCGCCTGCAATAATCGCCTCCAGAGCAGCTTTGGAACCGTCCGAGCCAGCAACGATAATATCTTCGCCTGGTTTGAGGCCAGCAGATTTCATCGCCTGAATTGCACCTAATGCCATATCGTCATTGTGGCAGTAAACCACGTCGATCTCATCCCCATGTGCCTGGATGATGTTTTCCATCGCTGCCTGTGCATCGCTCATAGTGAAATCCGCAGTTTGGTCGGCGATTACCTTCATGTCCGTCCCTTCGATGATATTCATAAATCCTTCTTGACGATCCATTGTAGCAGTGGCGCCCTGGGTTCCTTCCAGGATTACGATATTGCCTTTTCCGCCAGTCTTTTCCACGATCCACTTTGCAATCTCTTCGCCCTCATAGATGAAATCGGAACAAATCAGCGTTGCATAATCTTCTCCCGCTGTCCCTTTTACTCCACGGTCTACTAGGATAACAGGAATCCCCGCTTGCTTTGCCGCTTCTAACGCAGGAGTCATGCCCTCTTCTTCTCTGGGCGGCAACACGATATAGTCCACACCCTGGGCAACCATATCTTCTACGTCGGAAACCTGTTTTGCCGTATTAGACTGTGCATCTGTATAGATCAAATTCACGCCTCTAGCTGCTGCCTCTTCCTTAATGCTGTTGGTCTCTGCAATACGCCAAGACATATTGTTCTCCATCTGTGCAAATCCAACTGTCAGTTCGTTTAAAGCGCGTCCTTGTCCGCCGCCTTTATAGGTATCTGTTCCTCCCTGTTCGGCGGCAGGCTCTGTGCTTTCTGGAGCGCTGGACGTTTCTTCAGACGTTTGGGAGGGCGCCTGTGAGCTCTCCTGCTCCGCCGGTGTGCCGCAGCCTGCAAACATTGCCACTACCATAATTAAGGCAAGCATTAATGCAACTTTTTTTACTCCTAACTTTTTCATACACTTTCTCCTTTATGAATATATTTATGATACAAGACGTTTTCACTCCACATCTTGCCCCATCCTATGAATAACAAAACGTACCAAACTGGTCTACTGACTGCATTTTCATTCTTCGCGTTAATATTTTGCTCAAGTCATCAAAATCTTATCTGCCCAGAGCATTGGGCATTTCATCCCTTGTCGCCCCTCAAAGACGCCTATTTTATGTAACACTAAGCTAAGGGAAGACGCTACTCAAGTAAAAAACTTTTTCGCGCTATCCTACTTGCTTCCTACTTCAATTCAAATATCGAATAGCTCATTGTGAAGTTTCTTGTTGATGTGACATAGTTTAACAGAAAAATCTTTTCATGCAAATTAAATATCTTCTAAGATTCTTTCGTTTTTCTATATTGATATCGATAATTACTAGGAGAAATCTGATAGTATTTTTTAAATACTGTGCTAAAATAAGTGGCGTTGGAATACCCTACCGCCTCAGCGATCTCGTAATTTCGCATATCCGTTTCTTTTAGCAGTCGGGCCGCTTCTTCCATGCGCACTCGTGTTAAATACTCAATAAACGTTTCGCCCGTTTCTTTTTTAAAAATAATGCAAAGATAGGCCACGCTAATAAACAGATATTTCGCCACATCCTCTAGCATCAGGTTAGAATTCATATAGTTATTTTTTATGAATTCCTTTGCTTTTCGCAACACCTTATCAAATCTTCCATCGCATGCCTCCCCAAGGAAGTGAGATATATTATACGAGTATTCTTTTAATTTTTCCACCATCGCCGCAGGGGTGGTCTGGCTAATAATTCCGTTGAAATACTCTAAATTGCTCATTAAGATATCCTCTATATTATACGAAATCTCTTCCAGGAGTTTAGAAATATCCGAATACACTCTTGCCCCTACCATCGCCATGTGGAGTTGGGACAAAATCTTTTGCTCTTTCATCTTTAATTCCATTTTTTCCAGCTCTGCATCAATGGCCTTTAAATCTCCTGCCCGAACTGCTGAAATCAGCGCAGAGTCGTCAAAATCCATATATTGAACTTTCTCCTTATTGGTTTGATCTTGGCCCGTGAGAAGCTCCTCGAAATTTAATGAGCGCTTTTCCCGCAAGTGCCGCGCTTCCTGATACGAATTTTGCAATTTAGAGGGAGAGGTATAAGTAGAGCCAAAGATTGCATATAAAATCATTTTGGGGCTTCTAATCCTTTGCAGTTCTGATTTGGACGATGAAAAACGTCTGTACGAGATCATCGCCCAGAGCAAATCCAGATTGCAGATGGCGATTGGCGGAATGGGAC
>ERZ780195.2413-NODE-2413-length-12873-cov-5.482681_pt1 | contig 12873 bp, 12 predicted proteins | sample MGYA00511017_ERZ780195 | MGnify/ENA primary metagenome ERZ780195 (study PRJEB29588, sample SAMEA2159974) | human gut metagenome | biome: human gut; feature: human-associated habitat; material: faeces | place: Denmark | collected 2008/2010 ...
CGGAAACAATTGTTTGTAGATAAAAGCCAGGAGGGACGTCAGGCAGTGATCTATTTTGAAGGAGCCAATCAGGAAGTACGATTCTATCTGAACGGTCAGTTCGTGGGAGAACACAAAGGAGGGTATACCCGTTTCTGTTTTGACATCACTTCCCATTTGCGTTATGGACAGGAAAACCTGTTTACCATTTATGTGAACAATGTCTATAATCCGAATATTCCTCCCTTATCTGCCGATTTTACTTTCTTTGGCGGTATCTACCGGGATGTCTATCTGCAGTTTATGAATCCGGTGCACATTGCAACGAATGATTATGCTTCGTCAGGAGTTTATATCCGTACACCCGAAGTGAACAACTCCGCAGCCTCGGTAGAAATTACTACATTACTGACGAATAATACACTCCAACCTGCAGAAATCAGGGTGGAAAATGTAATCTGCGATGCGGATGGTAAGGAAGTGAAAAAGACTCATGCGGAAATAAAGCTGGCATCCGGTGAAACAAAGACAGACATCTCTAAAAAGATAAAAATAGATTCGCCCCGTTTGTGGGATATAGACGATCCTTATCGGTATATGGTATATACGCGTATTCTCGATAAGAAAAAGGGTACTTTGCTGGATGAAGTGGTGAATCCGTTAGGCTTGCGCTGGTTTAAATTTGATTCGGAAAAGGGCTTTTTCCTGAATGGCAAAGGACGTAAACTAATCGGAACTGCCCGGCATCAGGATTATTTTCAGAAAGGAAATGCCTTGCGCGACGAGTTGCATGTACAGGATGTACTACTGTTGAAAGAGATGGGAGGGAACTTCCTGCGTGTGTCACATTATCCCCAAGATCCTGTAATCATGGAAATGTGTGATAAACTGGGTATTGTGACTTCGGTTGAAATCCCCGTTGTCAATGCTGTTACGGAAACTGAAGAGTTTTTGCAGAACTCCGTTGAGATGGCTAAAGAAATGGTACGTCAGGATTTCAACCGTCCTTCTGTTATGATTTGGGGGTATATGAATGAGATTTTTCTGCGTCGCCCTTATACCGAAGGCAAGCAATTGGAAGATTACTACCGCTTTACTGAAAAAGTAGCCCGTGCCTTGGAAGCGACCATCCGCGAGGAAGATCCTTCAAGATATACCATGATGGCTTATCATAATATGCCTCAATATTACGAAGACGCCCATCTGACCGAAATCCCGATGATTCAGGGATGGAACCTGTATCAGGGCTGGTATGAACCGGATATTAATGAGTTTCAACGTTTGCTTGATCGTGCTCATAAGGTATACAAAGGAAAAGTACTGATGGTTACGGAATATGGACCGGGAGTAGATCCGGGACTTCATTCCTACCAGCCGGAACGTTTCGACTTCTCACAGGAATATGGTTTGGTGTATCATAAACATTATCTCCGTGAAATGATGAAACGTCCGTTTATAGCCGGTTCCAGTCTGTGGAATCTGAATGATTTTTATTCCGAATCCCGTGTAGATGCTGTTCCTCATGTAAACAATAAAGGCGTTGTCGGGTTAAACAGGGAGAAGAAAGATGTTTATTGGTTCTATAAGACAGCCTTGTCACGTCGTCCGATACTTGTCATTGGTAATCGGGAGTGGAAAAGCCGTGGGGGAGTGGTGAATACGGCGCAGAAAGAATGTATTCAGTCTGTTCCTGTATTCTCCAATGCGGAAGAAGTAGAGCTGTTTGTGAATAACAAGAGTCTGGGAAAGAAAAAGGTGGAAGATAATTATGCTTTGTTCGATGTACCGTTCGTTGGTGGGGAGAATCTCCTGGAAGCGGTTGCTGTGGCTGGTGATAGCAAATTGCGGGATATGCTCCGGATTCAGTTCCAGTTGGTAGGCTCACAGTTGAAAGACGAAGCAATTCCATTTACGGAAATAAATGTAATGTTGGGTTCTCCGAGATATTTTGAAGACCGTACAGCAAATGTAGCATGGATTCCCGAGCAGGAGTATAAGCCCGGTAGCTGGGGATTTGTAGGCGGAACTTCTTATCGTCGTAAAACAGGATTCGGCAGTATGCTTGGTTCGGATATTGACATTCTGGGAACGGATATGAATCCAATCTTCCAGACTCAACGTGTTGGAATAAAATCTTTTAAAGCTGATGTACCGAATGGAGAATATTCCGTATATTTGTACTGGGCAGAATTGGAGTCGGACAAAGAGCGGGAAGCGTTGGTTTATAATCTGGGAGCTGACTCGGAACAGACGTTTGCCGGAAACCGTAGCTTCGGAATTTCAATGAATGGAACGACTGTTTTGGATGATTTCAACATAGCTCGTGATTACGGATATGCCCGTGCTGTTATCAAGAAATTTGTAGTAACGGTGAAGGATGGAAAAGGATTGAGTGTTGACTTTCATAAAAAAGAAGGAGAACCTATTCTGAACGCTATCCGTATTTATAGAAACTATTAATCATAAACACTGTCAATATGCTTAGGTCTATTTATTTACTGTCTTTTCTCCTCCTGCAATCTTTATTTGCTGCTCCTTTTTGTGGGTCAAAACAGAGCTTCCAAAAGCCTCCTACATATAACCCCCAGGATTTTCCGCTTCTTGCAGTTTTTCAACAAATAAAACATTTGAAGGACAACTCAAGCCGTCAAAACCATTTAGTTATCGTAGGTTTTCTTGGTTGACCCTATTATATCTCTAGCCCCCTTTGCGTCGATGGTAGGGACCGTTTTCTGACGGACGCCCTTATACTCCACCGCTTGGTCATACTCTGCGCCGCTCACATGATGGCCGCCACGGTTGAAGCAGGTCACTTCATATCCGTCTCGTGCCATTCGAGTACAAAGCTCTTTGACGACGATCTCTACGCCGCCCTCTCTCGACAATCGCTTCTGTCCGAACATTGCAACTGCAAGTTTTTTGTCCATACTGTTTCCTCACAACCCCCACACATGATTGGCTCTACGGTCAACCACTCGAAGCACCTATCCCAGATAACACAAATAGCGGATAGGTTCTTACACCTGTCCGCTGCTCGTTACCTTACCACCTCAGCCCCGTGTTCTGTTCTGAGGTAAGACAATATAAACTTCGAGTCATAGAGCCATTTACTTTACAGCAATCTTTTTTCAGTTGACTGCAGTGTATCATGATGCTATGTTTCCTATCTTCTTATTGTTTGCAACAGGCACCCGATCACATCAACTCCATCTGGACAACCTGCCGCCTGAATGTCCTTTCGTATCTGGAGCTCACTCTCCGAACCCCAGCAGGCACACCTTGAAGGTCTTAAAAATGATCTTCCAGTCCACCCAGAAGCTGCGTTCCTTAACGTATTTCACGTCCAGGTCCATCCACTCCTCAAAAGAGAGCTCATTCCGATGGGGTGCGATCTGCCAATAGCAGCTGAGGCCCGGCGTCACATACAGACGCTGCCAATCATACTGGGTATATTGCTCCACCTCACGAGGCAGTGCCGGTCGAGGACCCACGATGCTCATATCGCCCTTCAGGATGTTCCACAGCTGCGGCAGCTCATCGATGCTGGTCTTGCGGATAAACTTGCCCACATGAGTGATCCGAGGGTCTTCCTTGATCTTGAACACCGGGCCATCCATCTCATTCTGGTCCAGCAGATCATCCAGTTTCGCCTCCGCATTCGCACACATCGAACGGAACTTGTAGAACTTAAAAGGCTTGCCGTTGCGGCCGATACGGATCTGGCTGAAGATCGGTCCTGCCGAGGGGTCATCGATCATAATGGCAATAGCAGTGATCAGCATCACAGGAGACAGCACCACCAGGGCAAGCAGGGACAGGATCACATCCTGGGTCCGACGACCGATCCAGTACCACTTATGATTTTTCAGATTTTCTTTTCGGTTGATTTTCAACGGTTTTGCATACTTAACTGCTTCCATTTTTCTATCCTCTTACTTCCACGATCTCATGGTGCAACTATGCACCTTTATGCTTTTGGCTTACTCTTATAACAGTCATTTTCAGACATCCAACTGTTTTATCAGGCACCTGCCATCGTCACTTAATAAGCAATCCTCCTATTCCAGCTTGCGATACCTTCGTCGTTATCCACTTCCAGGCAAGTAAAAACCCTGGACGACAGATTCGCCCAGGGTCATTTCAAATGCAATGCGGCCACGCTGTTTCAGCAGGTTTCATCTTCCTGTGTCATTCAGAGGTCTGGTGGGGCAGCTTTCCTGTGCTGCTCAGGCCGCAAGCCAGCCCTCCCAAATCAAAATCAGGAAGTTATTGTACCATCGCTTTCTATCAGGCGGTTTCTTGCTTGTTATGTACAATCGCAGAGACCGTCGGGTTATCCCCAGCCGCAACTCCGGGGGCACCTTTCATCCCTGTGGGAAAAGATGCCATGACGCCTTGGATCTTTTTCTCATCACGACCACCATTCTACCATAAAACCCATTATGTTACAAGATTTTTGCGGTAGGTTTCTAGCTCGGACGCCTCCAAAAAAAGGGTCTGCAAAACAAGATTTTTTCTACATTGTATCCAAGATTCTCCAACATCGTCTTTCCGCCCGCAAAAAAACAGGCTCTACGCCTTAATTTTCTGGTTCTACCCTCTCCTCTGTAAAGGGCACCTGTCTATTTTTGACCTGTGCTGGGGAGATTTTACAACTCCCCCTTCCTACTATATTGGACGCTTATTTCAGATTTTTAACCACCCCCGGGGTCCGTAGAGGGAAAAACGCCTTTTCTCCACCCCATATAGGAGTTATTGCTCTCTCCTCCGCCGGGAGCCGGGTAGCGATCACAGTGGGCACCCTATTCCATGGACAGGGAAGCAGGCGATCAAGGCACCACCACCCCAGAGCCCCACAAGATTTTCCACAACCCCTCTTATAAGCACCAGCAATTGGACACATAATCCGTTATCCTATTGTCAGACCCCAGGTTCCATGGCAGGCCGGAGGTCCTGTTTCACAAAGCAAAGAAGGCCAGCGGTGGCGTTCCACACGATCGTAAGGCGAAGGACCAGGTGTATTCCAACGTCAGACCAGGCCCTCTGCCCAGTAGGAATTTCCAGGAGAAAAGCTGCATCAAAAGCAGATAAGTGCACCACCAATGTCCCACTCTGGCAGGGCTCTCTTGGGTATGTACTGTTTAGTACAGGGTCAGGGTTGTCGTGTGTTGCGACTTCCTTTATATATAACTAAAAGGCAGCTTGGCGCATTTTTTGCTATTTACATATATATTTTATACCAAATTTTGCGCCACCAGCTATAGTCACTGTTTAATCAAAGTCCAGAAAGTTTTATTGCGATTCTCATTTCTCTTATTCTCTCTATCGCTTACAATCTTAACACCATAACATGGAAGAAATCTGTTCAACCCCATCTGACCCGGATCTCTCCCTTGATATCTTTCAATATAGCCAAAACTCATAATTTTTTCTGTCATTTCCTCTGGATCCATCGGTTGATTGAGGTGCGCATAGAGCCAATCTTCCAAATTCTTGAACCGATACGCTTTGATGGGTTGGTGTAGGTTAAACATCGCATACTTCATAAATGACTCAGGATAATTCGTTGAGCTCATAATGTCATCAAGCATTTCGATATCGTGCTCTACCTGTTGAAGCCCCAGCGGATTGATATGGTATCCTGTGACTACATTGTGTTCCAAAATTTTGCTCTTATCGATTTTCTTTTGAATCACTTCCGGATTGTCACTATGCAGGTATTTATCAAATTCTTCTTCCCCCGCCATGTACGCCTGAGCTGGCAAATACTTGTTCAATAGCATGCTGCGAAACTTTTTCAACCCACTGTTTGTGCCCCAGTACCAGTCAAGACTATAATCCCTGAAATAAACAGTACAGGTGTCATCTGCATCCAGGGAGCGCTTGCGTCCGAGCGACTGAGCTATTTCCAGAGGATTCCATTGGTCGATAAAAATATGCTTCACTCCCCGATCTTTCAACCCGATTCCCACACCCATAGCCTTTGTCGTGAACAGAATATCCTTTAGCTGCTGACCATCCTTTATGCAGACCGACAAATCGCTGTACTTTTTCCGATATCTTTCGTTGAAAGGTGAACAATAATAGGCGGCTGTGTCGCCAAATATTGTTTCCATTTCAGCCAGATCATCACCAAGCTCCACGAACACGATTGCTTTTTCACCCACTGGAAGGCGTTTCAGAATTGTCACCAGATTGTGTCGGGCATAGAAATAGGCGGCTTTGACGTACTCATAGTGTTGTGGCAGCCTATAGATCCGTTCAAGCTGCGTTGGACCGCCTTTTTCTTCCAGAAGTTTCCAAGTATCCCGCCCGGTCGCACTCATATAAATCACGGTATGATTTTTCTCTGCCTGTAGGAGGGTATCAAATGAATAGTGTGTATTGATGTTGAAGGCTGAGAACTCGGACCAGTAGTGGCATTCATCCGCAATGATAATTCGATGTCTGTCCAATAGCTTCTGAAGGCTTCTATGATCGGATGCGTCTCCTTTACAGAGCTGCTCAAGTTTCTGGTAGGTTATAACGGTTAAGACCTCTTCATACAGATCCCATTCCTCTTCCGAAGCATCGCCGAACACTGTCAAGTATTCTTCCCTGCGTCGGTTTTCCAGATCTTCATGCAAAAGCGTCAATGGGCAAAGCATAAGGATCCGGTTGTCACAATTTCCCTCCAAAAATTGATCAACCGCCCATCCAGCCATCTTCCGGATAACGAATTCGCTCTTGCCCCGTCCGGTCCCCATATCCAGAAGGACTCTTCCATTTCCCCAATGCTGGAACGCATCACCGATCAGCTCCGAGGCATACGCCCACCGTTCCTCCGCCGCCGGGGCGTCCTCTCCTGTCTGTCCTAATGGCACAATTGCTTCTGGGGGCACCACCTCCACCTCTGGCACACCCTGTACGGTTCCATCCCCAGCGTTCTCCCATGCTGTCAGGGTCCCTACCGCATCTGGCACGTTCCCCTCTGCAGTGTCCGGATCATCGTCCGGTGGGCCATCCGGCGCAGCCTCCACCATACCACCCATGGAGGTATCCAGCACATCAGCCTGCACAACGTTCTGCGGAGCGTCCGACAAGCACTCCCATACCGTGTCCTGTGGGGTGTCTGGCACCCTCTCCGGTCTCATAGTACAGGGGATATCCCCGGCGGCTTGCTCCGTGGCGTGGCTGGCCGCCCTCTGTGCCTCCTGCTCCGCCCGCTTCTCCTCTGGGGTCATCCTATTCCAGCACAGAAATCTGTCTACCTCCTCTAAGGACTCCTGCACGGTCATCGTCTTTGGGTCCTTGGAGGGGTGAAATTCCGGCTCGTCCCCCTGGGGCACCATCAGATGATCAAAGACACCTCCAGGCGTCACTGGTTTCTCTATAGCCGTTTTCATTGCGTCTGGTCCTCCTATAATAATGAGGCGCACAGCCCAGCCATCCTGCCAGACCATGCGCCGGTTTGTATGCGCTTGCCCAGAAAAAAGCTCTGGTCAAACGCTTCGTTCTGTGCTATTATAGGGGCGGGAACGCACACACACAGATATTCCCGTCTCTACAGCCGCTTTGCCTGTTGCCGCAGGTAAGGCGGTTTTTGTTTTACTGTTGTGCATGGGACCTTGCCTCGAGTGCTGCCGCCGCTTCTGCAAACGTCTGCATGGCGCTGCTGTAGCCGATTTGGAACGAATGCTCGGCAACGGACGCAACCAGCCTTTCCAGAATTTCAGATAGGGTCTCGTTCTGTGCTTCGCTCAGATACGGTCGAACAAGCGTATCCAGCTGATGAAAGCTTGCCTCCACAGCACTTTTGAACTTCTCTTCGTTCTGCTTGATCTCGTCAGTTGTCTGAAATACATCCTTTAAAAAGCTCATTTTGATCTCCTTTTTCATATCTATAATCGTATTTTTTAGCTCTTTCCCGGCGGGGTACGGAGCAACCTTTAGGTTCCACATATTATGCAGCACCTCCCGGGGCGTTGTTGACCTTCTGTGCCTCGAATCATGTCTCTGGCACCTCATTGTCCTTGTGCCCTTCAAGTTCAGCATTCATCTCAGGGCTCAGCGTTCTGGTAAACTCCAAGTATGCCTGGATCCCCAGCTCTACAGCGTATTGTTCTGCTTGGGCCATCAGCTTTGCCGACAACCGTGCGATCCTGTTCTTGTCCGCCTCATCAACCGGAAGGTCCCCCAGAGCCCTCTCCAGCGCATCTGCGGCCTTGACCAGCGGCTCACACAGCTCATGCGTCTCACGAGGGATGATCAAATAGCCTTCATCCCCCAGCGATACGCTCAAAATGTCCACTCTACAGGTCTTGTTAGCGTTCAAATGCGTTTGCGGCTTCCCTGAGTTCCGCCGACTCTCTGAGGTTCACCAGATCATTCAGGTTCACATAGATGTCCTCCTCATCGTCAAACAGGTTCTCTTCCACGTTATTTTCAACCATTTTATAGCTCCTTTTCATTAAATATCGTTTTCGAATGCAGGCTTATTTCCGGTGCGATGCTCGCCTTAGTCATAATTCGAGACCCTCTGGTACACCTCCTCGACAGTCTCCTCCGTCACGCATCTGATCAGCAGCTCCGGCTCTCCCACCTCATTCAGGGTAGGCTTGATCCGAAGCGTTGTGCCGTCGTCCAGATTGATCAGCACCCCCTTGCACATGGGTGCATGGTAAAAACAGGGCCAGATGCACATCTCCGTGTCGGTCGTTTTTCCAGCCAGCATGATGTTGAGCACCGTCTCTGCGGACTGCTCCTCTTCACGGCTCTCGGGCAGAAAATTTCCATCATTAAAGTAAAGTTCCAGCATATAGTCCCTCCTATTTATGCACAATTGTTTCCGTTCTTCAGAGCCAAGTCCAGAGCCTTGTCTGCAGGGCTGATAGACTCCAGCAGCCCCTGGACCTCACTCTTCAGCCGCCGGAATTCGCCGCACAGCTGCTCCCACTCCGTCAGCTTCTCGTCTGCGACCCCCTCCCGGAGCCCACGCCGCACAGCTTCCGCCAACGCCTCCTCCAGCCTGGTGTGGTAGGCACAGACATCGTACTCCAGCTTGCCGTCACCTTTCACATGAGCTTTTTTCAACATATAGCACACACTGCTTGCGTCCAGATAGTAGTTGTCGAAGATCTTTAGCATAGAATACCTCCATTATTTTTTACCATTGTTTTTTCAGGCGATATACGGCCCAGGCCCTATGAGCTATCCATCCTGTAATCCCTCCTTTATTGTATTTTGAGACGGTCTAGCCGCCTGCCCCCAGTGACCCAGAAATCAGTCCAGCCAATCACCTATCAGGTCTATGGGATTTTAAGCTGTTTCCAACACCACATACTTTCTCCTCCTTTCTGCCCCCATACAACGGCCTTTTCCTTGCAAAGTACCACAGCCTTGCAAGGTTGCAGTGTGCGTTTATGTTCTTTGCATCGCTGTTTTTATCCAACTTTGCAATCTTGCAACCGTTATGCCACCGCAGCACCCTGTTCAAGGCCCGTAACCCAGCAGCAGCCACCCTCTAACGTCTTTTGCCGAATGTTTTTGACAATCCCCACACGGCTCAGATCACTGCGAGCATGGTTATAGGTGCTGTCACTGCATCCAGTTTCCTCCTGAACCAGCCTTTGCAGTTCCTTGCTGACCATGCACTTGTCCGGGGCGGCATTCAGCATGGCCAGGATCCTGCTCTGAACACCTGCATACTTCGGAGCCGCCCGATCCGGCTTTTCCCGGCAAAAATCCTCATCCTTCCAATCCGAGGTCGAGTCAAATTTTGCCCTTGCCGTCTCAACCCCCTTGACCGTCACCGTCTCCGTGGTAAAAAGGATCGTGTCTGCCGGGGCATCATAGCTGCTCTTCTCGTGAGAGACATAGATCTTGTTGCCGTTCTTTGCATGACCCATGATCAGCACATTGCGGGCAGTATCCCAAAGCTCGCCTGAGCCATTGAGGCGTTTGCGCCCACACGCACCTGGATTTTTGTTGGTATGGCTCACCAGCAGGATCGCAAACCCGTGCTGCTGCGCCTGCATCCGCAACAGCTGAAGCAAATTCCGGATCTGCTGACGATTGTTTAGATTGACAGAATCTGGTAAAAATGCCTGAAACGGGTCGATGACCAGCAACAGTGGGTCCCCTGCGGCGATCCAATTCATCAGGTCCGGGTCCCCAAGCTGCGGCATCTTATGCATCTCCTCGTAGTATGTATCGGGAGCGATCACAGCAACCTTGTTCAGATCCGCCCCTGCGGCATCCATCCGTGGGCACAGCACCGTGTCGATAGGGTCCTCGCCTGCCAAGATCACAATGTTGCCCGTCCCTTCAGGTGCCTGGGGGAAAAACTCTGTGGGCTCGCCCGTCGTCAGCGACTTTGCAATCTGCGCCACGAACTGCCCCTTGCCTACGCCTCCATCACCGCAAAGCAGCGTGATTTCGCCACGGTGCAGGAACCCGGAGGCCAGCTTCTCGCATTTTTTAGGTGTCACGTTGCTCAGCCGCCGGAGCACTCCTCCGTCCTGGGCCAGCACATCCAACACAAGCCCCTCTCTCATGGCAGGGGCCGTGGGCTCTGCAACGGGTGCGATATTCTGTACCACCTCCTCGTCAGCCACCTGTGCCTTCAGGGGCAACTGCAGCAGATTCGTATTGAAAATGTCATTTTTTTCCATGTTCACATTCCTCCTTGTCCAAATAAATTTTTGACGATGTTCAGTTTTCAAGGTGCTTCGCCCCACTTTCACAGAGGAGCCGTCTGCTCCGCCGTTCAGGGTCAGTTTGCGAGTCGCCTCGGTCACCGCCCCCACACACAGGGCACGCTTGTCAGGATGTCGAGCTCGTCCGGGGCTTGCCGACTGTGCTCTCCTCCGTGGGTGCACAAGCATATCACACCTCGAAGGATTTGTCCAGTGGCTTTTTGAAAAAACTTCACCAGACTGGCTACAAGGCATCTCTGGCTCATTTTCCAGATTCTCACCGTAAATCACTGCTCAGACAGTAAAAATCCGATGTGGAGCCTCCTAGCCGTGTTTGCGTCTATATAAACACCATATCATAGGTCGTTAAAATTGTCAAGAGCTGCTCGCTCCCTTCTGCCACCCACACAATCAGCCTACCAAAATACTGGTTATGTAGTTTTATTGGTTTATTCTGCCCCCGTAATCCGTGGCATATCATATCAAAACACTAGGCATTCAGTTTTATCGTCCCGTTTCATATCAGCAGCCCAATCTACAGCATATTAACTTACTGGTTATATAGTATTATTGGGATCAACTCCGCTATTGTGCCCAACCCAATTTCCGTATACTACTGTTGTCAAAGCTCTCGATTTCCACTCCTGCACTTTCCTCAGTCATTTGAATCTATCCTGTTGAATCCAAAATGTTGCTTTTCGTATTAGGATTTCTGAATTCTAAATCAGCAAAAAATCACGAAGTTTTGCACTCATTCTTTGTCAAAGTCATTCACCTTACCTTATTATAAATAGATGAGTACATTATTACATAATATATATGCGTTCCACAGCCTTTCTTTGGTACAAATATTTTCTTCGCATCATCGTCTATTTTATTCATTATTTCTCAAGTCATAATGTTTCTATTTGTAAACAGATATTGACTCCGTTCAGCACTTCTTTATATTTTCGTTTTTTCATCGTGTATACGTCATTTGACGTCAATTGCATTTTCTGCTTTCTGTTGTTTTCTCTTACATAATCGAATCAACAATGTTTAAACAAAAAACAGCCCCACCACCCGGCGGAACTGCTCCTATGCACACGATCTTCTATTCTTTTACAGGTTCATCAAGGGGCTGGTCTGGGTGCCCCGGTCCACAATGTCCTTATCCTTGATGCCCAACAGATACCGCTGGGTGATCATGATATTGACGTGCCCCATCAGGCGAGAGACACTATACAGATCCAGGCCATTCTTCAGCTGCATCTGAGCGAAGGTATGGCGGCAGGTGTGGGGGCTGACCCGTACCGAGGAGGAGACTCCCACTTCCTCTGCAGCGTGCTTCAGCATCCGAGCAACTGCCTCATCCGTGAGGGGCTTGCCTGTTTTGCTGAGGAAAAGGTTTCTGTGGCAGGTGGGGCATTCTTTCCGGTAGCCATCCCGGAGCGCACAGTATTTGATGAGCTGCTTGGACAGTGCCGGAGATTTCGGCACCACACGCTCCTTGCCGCCCTTGCCATGCTTCACCAGAATGTAATCCGGTTTGATGTCCTCGGGCTCCATCAGGATCATCTCATTACAGCGCATCCCTGTGTCAAACAGCAGCATGATGATGGTCTTGTTCCGCACCTCCAGAAAGTCCTTGCCGTCGTAGAACTGGATCATCCGCTTCATTTCTGCTGCGGTAAAGGTATCAATGATGGTCCGGGGCTGCCGCAGTGGCTTCACCTTTTTGGCCAGGTTATCTCGCTCTTCCAAATAGCCCTCCTCCACCAGATAATTGAACCAAGTCCGCCAGACCTTCAGCAGGTCGTTGATGTACCGGGGCGTATTGCCTGCATCCTGCTTTTCCTTCATCAGGTCCCGAAGGTGCCGTGGGCGCACATCCTCCAGTTCTGTGATCTGCTTCCGTTCCAGAAATTCCAGCAAGAACCGGGTAGATGCCCGATAATTCCGCAGAGACCCCTTTGCCAGGTGGCGGCATTCACAGTCATACAAAAATTCGTCCCGAAGCTCTTTCAAACACATAAAAAAACACCCTTCCTTTTGCGGCGGACCACAAAAAGAAGGGCGAAAAATTCCTAGATATGGTTGTCGTACCTAGTCAGGCTTGTTCGTAGTTGAGCAAGACAAACTCCGGCAGACAAATCAGGCGATTTTTAACGACAGAACGTCATTAGCAGTTCTCAGCGAAGTACTTAATGGTACGAACCATCTGAGAAGTGTAAGAGTT
>ERZ780195.2414-NODE-2414-length-12862-cov-3.273913_pt1 | contig 12862 bp, 12 predicted proteins | sample MGYA00511017_ERZ780195 | MGnify/ENA primary metagenome ERZ780195 (study PRJEB29588, sample SAMEA2159974) | human gut metagenome | biome: human gut; feature: human-associated habitat; material: faeces | place: Denmark | collected 2008/2010 ...
CCGCCTACGACGAAAGCCCTCACGCCCTGCTCTTCGGCCAGACGCGAGATTCGCCGGAATATGGGATTCGTCAGCGGCACGCGGCTACCTCACGAATTTTTCGATCACCGTCTTCCACGCCAGATAGCCCTCGCCCATCAGGTGCAGGCCGTCGTTGGTGTAACGCTTGTCCAGCCGCCCCTCGTGGTCGGCCAGCGCCCCCCAGACATCGAGGTAGGTGACTTCCTTCTCGTCGCACAACGCTTCGAGCCGCTTGTTCAGCGGCACGATCTGACGGCCGTGCTCGTAGTGGTTCCTGAACTTGGCGAAAGACTCGCCGTTGACGGGCAGGATGCTCTGCACGTAGATCTTCGTCCACGGCGACTCCTCGGCGAAACGGTCGAGCAGTTTTTCGACATTGGCGGCGACCTCTTCGGGCGTGATGCCGACGGCCAGATCGTTTGTGCCGATCATCAGGAACAGCTTTTTGGGATGACCGTTGATGATCGGATCGAGCCGGTCGAGCAGCCAGCCGGAACGGTCGGCGCTGATGCCGCGGTTCTTGACATGGCGGTTGTTGAACAACTCGGCCCATTCGCCGCCGTCGGTGATGCTGTTGCCGAGGAAAACGATGTCGTTGCCGCGAATCGGCAACTGCTCGAAAAGACTGCGTTTCTGGTAGTTGTATTCGCTTTGGGCGAACGACGCGGCGGCAGCGAGAAGCGCCGCGGCAAGGAGAACGATTTTTTTCATGGTCGGCTTCTTTTTATCATTTTCTATTTATCGGAGTTCGCGTTTGTAAAGCTGGACCGTGTTTTCCAGCCCGTAATAGAGCGCGTCGCAGATCAGCGCGTGGCCGATCGAGACTTCGTCGGTCCACGGGATGCGGCTGACGAAAAAGCGCAGGTTTTCGAGATTGAGATCGTGTCCGGCATTCAGGCCGAGTCCCTGACGGCGGGCCTCCTCGGCCGCCGCGAGATAGGGCGCCAGCGCGGCTTCGGCGCCGGCGGGGTATTCGCGGGCGTAGGCCTCGGTATAAAGCTCCACCCGGTCGGCGCCGCAGGCCTTCGCCCCGGCGACCATCTCGGCCACGGGGTCCACGAAAACCGAGACCCGGATGCCCTTCGCGTGGAAGCGCGCCGTCACGTCGGTCAGGAACGCGCGGTTGGCCAGAGTGTCCCACCCGGCGTTCGAGGTGATGGCATCGTGGGCGTCGGGAACCAGCGTCACCTGCGCAGGGACCACCTCCAGCACCAGGTCGATGAAACCCGGGATGGGGTTGCCCTCGATGTTCAGTTCGGTCGTGAGCGCCCGTTTGAGATCGCGCACGTCGTCGTAACGGATATGCCGCGCATCGGGACGCGGATGGACCGTGATGCCCTCGGCGCCGAAACGCTCGATGTCCAGCGCGGCGCGGACCACGTCGGGCAGATTGCCGCCCCGCGAATTGCGCACCACGGCGATCTTATTGATGTTAACGCTTAACTTTGTCATAATTCTACGCTGTTTCACGGAATACGGAACGCGATCCGGACAAGCTCAAATAAATTTGGCGCATCGCTCTCCTTTCCGTATATTTGCCGGAGATATGCCACATCCCGGCGCCTTGCCGGGCCGAAAAGGCCCCGGATCGTTCCGGCGTGGTAAAGTTACTTATTTTTTCGAAACTCCGCCGATGAAAATCATACTTTTTTCCCGCGCGCAGATCGCCCACACCCCCGAGGAGATCCGCCAGCTGATCGGAACGATCGGAGCTTTCGGCTTCGATTACGCCGTCAACGAGGAGTTCGCCCCCCTGGTGGAGCAGGCCACGGGAACGGCGCTCCCGCCCGAAAGGATCTACGGCCGCTACATCGGCAAACAGCCTGCCGAAACCGTCATGGTCTGCTACGGAGGCGACGGAACGCTGCTCGAAGGGGTGCACCGTCTCTGCGGCGCGCCGATTCCCGTAATGGGCATCAACGCCGGGCACCTGGGGTTTCTGACCAGCGCCCCGAGCAACGGGCTGAACCTGATCTTCCGCGAGATAGCCGAAGGCAACATCGCGACCGAGCCGCGCTCGATGCTGCGCGTCACGGGCGAATTCGCCCGACAGCCCGAATCGCAGCTGGCGCTCAACGAATTCACCGTGCAGCGCCACGGCGCAGGGATGATCTCGGTGGAGACCTACGTCGACCGGCAGATGGTGGCCACCTACCACGGAGACGGGGTGATCGTCTCGACGCCCACCGGATCGACGGCCTATTCGCTCAGCGCCGGAGGTCCCGTCGTGGCCCCGACGTGCCAGTGCCTGGTCATCTCGCCCCTGGCCCCCCACAACCTCACGATGCGCCCGGTGGTGATCCCCGACACGGGCGTCATCACGCTCAACGTGGACGCCCGGCGGGCGGACGCCTTCGTCACGCTGGACAACCGGACCTACCCCGTTTCGCACGGCGCGTCGTTCACCGTGGAGCGGGCCGAACAGACGATTTTTTTGGCCGTGCCGCACAATATATCATTTTACGACACGTTACGGAATAAGATGATGTGGGGAATCGACATCCGCAGTTAATCATTTATCGCATTTTTCCACAAGTTAACAGAATTTTTCCCTATATTTGTGCCCTAATATGAGCGATCAGAAACGCATACCGCAACACGTCGCCATCATCATGGACGGCAACGGCCGCTGGGCCGAGTTGCGCGGCAAGGAGCGTTACGAAGGTCACGCAGCGGGTGTCGAACCCGTGCGGGCGTCGTTGCGCGCCGCGGCGCGCTGGGGCGTGAAGTACCTAACGCTCTATGCGTTCTCGACCGAAAACTGGGGACGGCCCGCGGAGGAAGTGGACTCCCTGATGGAGCTTTTCTGCAAAAGCGTCGTCAACGAAACGCCCGAACTGATCCGCCAGGGCGTCGAGGTGCGCATGATCGGCGACCGGAGCCGTTTTTCGGAGAAGGTCCGCAGCTACCTGGCCATGGCCGAGGAGCAGACCGCGGGAGGACGGACGCTGACGCTGATCCTGGCGCTCAACTATTCGTCGCGGAGCGAAATAACGCACGCCGTGCAGCAGATCGCGCAACGCGTGGAGGCCGGCCAGATCGCCCCGTCGGAGATTTCCGAAGAGACGATCAGCACCGCGCTCTACACGGCCCCCTACCCGAACCCCGACCTGATCGTCCGCACCAGCGGCGAACAGCGGTTGAGCAATTTCCTGCTGTGGCAGGCCTCCTACGCCGAACTGTGGTTCCCCGAAGTGCTGTGGCCCGACTTCACGGAGGAGGAGTTCGACCGCGCGATGGAGGAATACGCACGGCGCGATCGCCGCTTCGGACTGGTTAAATAGATGACTTTAGACTATATTTAATAGATGAATTATTCCGGTAAGATATTCACGGCAGCAGCTGCCCTCGTGCTATGCTGCTCGAATATATTCGCCCAGGAGCAGAATCCGCAGGACACGACGGCGGCTCCGAAGCCTGCGATTTCAGAAAACGCCCCGATGTTCCGAAGCGAGGGCGAACCCAGGCTCTATTACATCCGCGACGTCAACGTCCACGGCGTGCAATACCTCAACCCCGAGATCCTCAAGTCGTCTGCCGGACTGATCGCAGGCGACTCGGTCTACCTGCCGAGCAACTTCATCTCCAACGCCATTTCACGGCTCTGGAGCCAGCGGTTTTTCTCGGACGTGAAGATCGGCGCCGAGATCGAGGGCGACAGCCTCGACCTGGAGGTCTTCCTCAAGGAGCGTCCCCGCGTCTACAACTGGGAGTTCGAGGGCATTTCGAAGGGCAAGAAGAAGGACCTGCTGGAAAAGCTCAAACTCAAGCGCGGAAGCGAACTCTCGGACTACGTCATCGACAAGAACAAGAAGCTCATCCATAACTACTGGGCCGAAAAGGGATTCCGCAATACGGAGGTGGACGTGCGTATCGACAACGACACGCTGCGCCCGGGACAGGCCGTGACGGTGACCTTCCTGATCGACCGCAAGGAGAAAGTGAAGATCGGCAAGATCAACTTCGTCGGCAACGAGCAGTTCAACGACAAGCGCCTGCGCCGCACGTTCAAAAAGACCCACCAGAAGTCGATCAACTTCTTCAAGGGGACCAAACTCAACGAGAACGACTACGAGGCGGACAAGGAGCTGCTGATCGACTTCTACAACTCGCGGGGCTACCGCAATGCCACCATCATACGCGACTCGATCTACCCGATCAACGAAAAACGGCTGGGCATCGACCTCGAAGTGTCGGAAGGCAACAAATACTACATCCGCAACGTCTCGTGGGTGGGCAACTCGGTCTATGAAACCGAAGGGCTGCAACAGATGTTCGGCGTCAAGAAGGGCGACATCTACGATAAGAAGACGATGCACAAGCAGCTGGGCATCGGCAAGGAGACCGATCCCGAAGCGACATCCGTGTCGTCGCTCTATCAGAACGAAGGCTACCTGATGTCGCAGATCGAACCCGCCGAGACGATCATCGCCCCGGACTCGATCGACATCGAGGTCAAGGTATTCGAAGGCAAGCAGTTCACCATCAACGAAGTCGGCATCACGGGCAACCAGCGCGTGGACGACGAGGTGATACGCCGCGAGCTTTACACCCGTCCGGGTGAGCTTTACGACCGTTCGCTGCTCATGCAGACCATCCGCACGCTCGGCTCACTGGGCCACTTCAACCCCGAAGCGATCATGCCCGACATCAAACCCGTTTCGAACGAGCTGGTGAACGTCAACTGGCCGCTCGAAGAGCAGGCCTCCGACCAGTTCAACATCGCCGGCGGCTGGGGTTCGGGAACGTTCGTCGGATCGGTGGGCATCACGCTCAACAACCTTTCGATCAAGAACTTCTTCAAGAAGGGCGCATGGCGCCCCTACCCGATGGGCCAGAACCAGCGGCTCTCGCTCTCGGCACAGACCAACGGTACGTATTACAAGGCCTTCGCGTTCAGTTTCACCGACCCCTGGATGGGCGGCAAGAAACCCAACTCGTTCACCCTCTCGGCACACTTCTCGGAGCAGAACAACGCCTATTACGTATGGCAGACCAGTACGCAGTATTTCCGGACCTACGGCGTCGCCGCCGGTCTGGGCAAGCGTCTGAACTGGCCCGATCCCTATTTCACGTTCTACGCCGAAGCCAGCTACGAACGCTACGCGCTGAAAAACTGGTCGTCGTTCGTGATGACGAACGGCGCGGCCAACCTGGCATCGATCAAACTGGTGTTCGGCCGCAATTCGGTCGACCAGCCGATCTACCCGCGCCGCGGTTCGGAGTTCAGCGCCTCGGTGCAGGCCACGCTTCCCTACTCGCTCTGGGACGGCAAGGACTACAAAAAACTGGAGCAGATCGCCAACAGTTCCAACTCGACCTCCGCAGAGGCGGACCGGGCCAACCAGGAGCGCTACCGCTGGGTGGAGTTCCACAAATGGCAGTTCAAGGCGCAGTGGTTCCAGTCGTTCCTGAAAAACTCGAACCTCGTGCTGATGCTCAAGGCCGAAATGGGATACCTCGGCAGCTACAACAAGTATAAGGTTTCGCCTTTCGAACGCTACGAAGTCGGCGGCGACGGCATGTCGGGATACAATATATACGGTATCGACATCATCGCGATGCGCGGTTACGAGGACGGCGCGCTCGACCCCGGCAGCAACTACTCGCGCGGCTACAACAAATACACCGCCGAACTTCGCTACCCGATCATCCTCAAACCCTCGTCGCAGATCTACGTGCTGGGATTCCTCGAAGGCGGTAACGCATTCGACTCGTGGAAGAAGTTCTCGCCCTTCAAGATCAAGCGTTCGGCCGGTTTCGGCGTCCGCCTCTACCTCCCCGTGGTGGGTATGCTCGGTATCGACTGGGGTTACGGATTCGACGCTCCGGCGAACTCCTCGACCAAGAGCGGCAGCCAGTTCCACTTCGTTCTGGGACAACAATTTTAGCATGATCCGAACGGCCGCACCCGCGGACCGGCATTCAAAATCCCCTGAATCCCCCTCGCCAAAGGGAGCTCAAATAAAACGGGGCGTGGCAATAAATTTGAAAGAAAAGAGTTATATTTATAGCAGCAATCCGGGAAACCGGCTGAATATTAACTTAAAAACAACAGGATTATGAAACGGCTGATTTTAATTGCGGCATTTATTCTGACGGCAGGGACACTCGCGGCGCAGAACTACATAATCGTCAACAGCGAGAAAGTGTTCAAATCAATCGACGCCTACAATACGGCTATTTCCGACCTGGATAAGCTCGCCAAGCAGTACCAGGACCAGGTGGACGCCAAGTTTGCCGAAGTCGAGGCGCTTTACAACAATTACGTGAGCCAGAAAACCTCGCTCTCGGCCGCTGCGCGCCAGACCCGCGAAAACGCCATTCTGAACAAGGAGAAGGAGGCGCAGGAGTATCAGGAAAGCCTGTTCGGACAGGAAGGCACGCTGATGAAAAAACGTATCGAGGTGATCTCCCCGATCCAGAAACAGGTCTTCGACGCCATCGAGGCCTACGCCAAGCAGGCGGGCGCCGACCTGGTGCTCGACTCGGCGAACAACCCCACGCTGCTCTACACCAATCCTTCCGTAGAGCGGACGCAGCAGGTGATCGACGCGCTCAAGAAATAACCGACATCAAAACATTAACTGATAAAACTGTATGAAAAAAGCAATCAAACTGACCCTTGCGGTTGTGCTGGTGATGGGCGCCACATCGCTCTTCGCCCAGAAATTCGGACGCATCAACACCCAGGAAATCATCATGGCGATGCCCGAGACCAAGACGATGCAGGAGAACATGGACACCTTCGCCAAGGAGTTGTCGGACAACATCGAGACGATGAACGTCGAATTCAACACCAAGTTGCAGGATTTCCAGAAAAACTACAACACCTTCAGCGACGCCATCAAGGAGGTGAAGGAGAAGGAACTGAACGATATGCAGACCCGCACCCGCGAGTTCCAGGAGCGCGCACAGCAGGATTACCAGAAGAAACAGAACGAACTGCTTGCCCCGATCATCGACAAGGCGAAAAGCGCCATCGACAAGGTAGCGGCCGCAGGCGGATTTCTGGTCGTGTTCGACACGTCGACGGGATCGCTGGCTTACTTCGACGAGGCTACGCTGACGGACGTCGCGCCTGCCGTGAAAAAGGAACTGGGCATCACCGACGCGCCCGCAGCAGCGCCTGCCGCCAAATAAATCTTCATGCGGATCGGTCCGCCGACAGAGCATCGAGCGCCGACCCGTGAGGTCGGCGCTTTCGTTTTCAGAGACCCGCAGGTCGAAAAGCGCGCGGTAGTGTTCATAAGGTTGAAGAATCGAACATTTTGAATGATACCCGACTGATCATTATTATATTTGTCGAAATTTAAGCGAAACTATGAACCAGACGAATTCAGAAATGCCGATATCGAGTTTTACCCTGAACGAACTCATCACAATGGCCGGAGGCGAAAAGCGTCCGGGAATTATGGGCGAATGCATCGCCGCAAACAGCGCATCGGAAATGGAGATATTCCGGTTCCCGAGCCGCCTGAACGCTCTCATTATCGGCGTCGGAACCGAAGGCGAGACTTCACTCACGTCAAACCTTCAGGAATTCCGGCTCAAAAAGGATTCGCTCTTCATCTTCAGCCCCAAGCACATCCTGCAAGTACAATCCAACAACCGTTTCAAGGCCCATCTTATCGTCATCGCCCCGGATTTTCTCAAGCGCATCAACATCGACACCAAACGCATGATGCCGCTTTTCCTGCAATTCGGCTCGCTCCCCTGCATGGAACTCACGCACGCCGAGAGCCAGTCGCTCCGGAGTTTTATCTCGATGGTCGAACAGGAACTGAAAGGCTCCGAGACGGATTTTTCGAGCGAGATCATCGGCGGACTGATCGCCGCGACGATCTACAAGGTCGGGGACATCCTGACCCACTACCTCACGGAGCATCCCGAGGTCGACAGCCCGATACACAACCGTGCGGAGGAGTATTTCAGGCAGTTCACCGAGCTGCTCGGCGAACACTACAAGCACGAACGCAGCGTGGGATTCTACGCCCGGCAGCTATGCATCACGCCCAAATACCTCACCACGCTCATCAAGCGCATCAGCGGCAAATCGGTATCGGAATGGATCGACAACTACGTGATCCTCGAAGCCAAGACGCTGCTCAAATATTCGAACATGAGCGTGCAGGAGATCGCCTATTACCTGAATTTCCCCAACCAGTCGTTCTTCGGCAGTTACTTCAAGCGCAATGCCGGCATGTCGCCGTCGCAGTACAAGGCGAAGAAGTAAAAGCCGAACGTTAAAACGGGTAACCCACGCCGAAGTTGAGCGCCGTGTTCTTCCACTTGAAATTGTGGATCCACCGCTCGCCCGAGGGGTTGTTGGGATTGTGCAGCTGAATACCCCAGTCGAGGCGCAGCACGGCGAACTTGATGTCGAAACGCAGGCCGAGTCCCGTGTTGAATCCCAGCTGTTTGTAGAAACGGTCGAACCGGAACACCGTATCTTCGGACTCACCCGAATAGTGCCGGATATACCAGATGTTGCCCAGATCGAAGAAGGTCGCGCCGTGGATCATGCCCCAGACCGGGAAGCGCAGTTCGAGGTTGGCTTCCAGCTTCACGTCGCCCGTCTGGACCGGAAAATCGTTGTGGGGATTGGCCACCGAACCCTGCCCGAGGGTTCGGGGCGTCCAGCCGCGCATGCCGTTGCTGCCGCCGCAATAGAACTGGCGGTCGAAAGGTACGGACGAAGAGTTTCCGTAAGCCATCGCCACACCGCCGTAAAGCCGTCCCACCAGCGCCGTAGCGCCCCCCAGCATGATTTTCCGGCTGACGCTCAAATCGGTGCGGAAATACTGCGAATACTCGATGCCGAAAATCGTATACTGCTCCTTTCCCTTGGCCGGCGAGAAGAAGGCGTGCTCGACGGCGTCGATCAGGTTGCCGGCGGTCTCGGCGTTGAACCGGATGTTCGTGGCGTTTCCGCCGAGGTTCTTGCGCTGGTTGTTATAGCCGTAGCCGAACGAAAGGCCGCCGATGAACTGGGTCTTGAAACTGTTGATCAGGTATTTGTTGGAGGTATTGCCCAGGAATTCGGGATCGACCGGGCGAGTCATGTCGACCACGTTGATGTCGATCGGCCGCAGCGAGAAGGACGAATAGCGGCTGTTGGTCCACATGTAGGTGATGCCGGCGCTCGAAAGCGTACGGGCGTAATAGGGGCGGTCCTGAAAATTGATCGACAGTTCGACCTTGGTCTTCGGCTGGTTCACCGTGCGGAAACGGCCCGTACGCCAGGGCACGAGGAACCGCGGGAAGGTCAGTCCGGTCGTGACGCCGAATTCGGTGGCCCGTTTGCGCCTGGCGTCGGGAGCCTTCATAAATTCGTAACCCGCCGTGAAGGAGAGGTCGAACGACTCGGCGCCGCGGAAAATATTGCGGTTCTGATAACCGACGGTGGCCTTCAGGCCGTAGAAACTCGACGTGGTGCTGCCTTCGAGATCGACCTTGACGCTCTGCTTGAGCGTCGGCGTGCAGAGAATGTTGCACGTCAGGTAGCCCTCGCGCGTGTAGAGCGTCTGCGTCGAATCGGCCGAAGCGCCGATGAAGGAGACGATGTCGGTGACGTCGGCCGACCGGGGCTGCTCCTCGAAGGCGATTTTCGCGCTCTTGAAATACCCCAGCGCCATCAGGTCGGAATAGGCGCGGTTGACCTGCGACGAGTTGTAGACGTAGTTGGGATAGAGCGGCACGGCCTGACGGAGCACCGGAGGGCGCAGGTTGGGCCGTTTCTCGTAGATGATGTTCAGACCGCGGTAGTAGACCGTATCGAGCCGCGAAAGCAGCGTCGTGTCGGTCCGTGCGACGGTGGGGTCGTAATCGGGGAAAATGTTGATCCGGTCGATACGGTAGACCATGTTGTTGTCCATCACGGGCAGTCCGCGTTCGTCATAGCCCGTGAGATACTGTTTGACGATCAGCCGCAGGTCGATCAGCCGCTCCTTCTCGAACATCCGCGCGGCGTAGGAGATGTTGTTGACCGAGAAATTGTAGTACCCCCGCTCCTTGAGGTAGGCGGCGATGCGCTCCCGCTCGGCATCGAGGACCGACACGTCATAAATATCGCCCGTATGCAGCAGCGTATTGACGGTGTCGGGCAGCACGATCTGTTCGAGGAAGTTGTCCTGGAACTCGTAGGAAACGGAGTCGATGCGGTAAGGCTCGCCCTGGCGCGTGCGGAAGGTGACCGTCGCACGCTTGCGGCGCGAAACGGTGTCGACCTCATAGGTCGCCTGCGAGGAGAAAAAACCCTTCGAGTCCATGTAGACCTTCAGGTTTTCGGCGCTCTTCTGGGTCAGCCCCATGTCCAGCGTCACGGGCGCCTGCCCGATCTTGCGCTTCCAGTTGTTCCAGCGGTTGTCCTTCGCAGGGTCGGCCTGCTCGTAGAGCCAGACGTAGAAATTCGTCCCGAGGAAGCGTTTGTTGGGAGTCTGGCGCACGTACTTCTCCATGTCGGAAGCCGTGATGCGTTCCTTGCGGGGCGTGGACCGGTCGTCCTCGATCTTTACTTTTTGCAGAAAATACTGTCCTTCGGGAATGTGGCGCGTGACGCTGCACGCCGAGCACAGCAGGCCCAGCAGCGCGGCGGCGAGTATGCGACACGATTCCCGCACGGCGTCAGTTGTTGAAGAATCCCTTCTCTTTCAAAAGGGCGAAATAGGACTCCGAGATGGCGAGGTTGTCCTTGCGCACGTAACGCCGCTGGGTGAAGACCTGCGCCAGGTTCGGGAGGCCGTTTTCCGCCAGCAGACGTTTGGTAAGCTCCGACTCTTCGCGCTCGGCCCACAGTTCGTCGATCTCGGCGGCCGTGTAATCGGTGTATTTCTCGTAGTGGACCACGGCTTCGAGCGGCAGGCGGTCGGTCAGTTCGGGCGACTCGTCGGGATAACCCAGGACCACGGTGGTGAGCGGAATGACCCCCTTCGGAAGTTCCAGTATCTGCGAAATGTCGCCCGCGGTGTAGATCGTCGTGCCGAGGTAGCAGATGCCCAGCCCGTGCATTTCGGCCTCGACGCAGAGGTTCTGGGCCGCCAGCAGGGCGTCCGTCGAAGCGTTCAGGAACCATGCGAAGTTGTCGTATGCGGGATCGGCGTCGCGCTGCTCGCACCACATCGAGAAGCGGTGCACGTCGGCGCAGACCGTCACCACGCAGGGCGCCTGCGTCACCATCGGCTGGTTGAAATGGCACGGGGCGAGTTTCGCGCGCAGGGCCGCATCGCGCGTCACAACCAGCGAATAGAGCTGCATGTTGCCGCACGTCGAAGCGCGCGAAGCGGCTTCGAGACACTCGCGCAGCACCTCCTCGGGAATGGGCGTCGGGCGGAATTTACGTATCGAACGATGCTTGAAAAGCACACTTTTCATGGATTTTTTCTTTTATCGGTTCTGTATAAAAACAATACAAGCGTCCGCCGGTCCGGGCGAATGCGCTTATTTTCCACAAAAATAGTAAAACTTTTAGAAGTTTTATTATTTTTGCGATGATATAACCACTATCCGGAATGCTGGTATCATTCGTAAAATACGAGGGCGCAGGCAACGATTTCATCCTCATCGACGACCGTGAAGAGCTGTTCAGCGCCGACGCACGGCTGATCGCGGCCTTGTGCGACCGCCACTTCGGCATCGGAGCCGACGGGCTGATGACCCTGCGGCGCAGCGTCGAGATGGACTGCTCGATGCGCTACTACAACGCCGACGGTTCGCCGGGCGAAATGTGCGGCAACGGCGCACGGTGTTTCGCGCTTTTCGCCGAGCATCTGGGCATCGGCGGCGAAACCAAGTATTTCGACGCCACGGACGGCATGCACACCGCACGCATACGCCGCACGAAGAACCGGACGGGCGAGATCGAGCTGGGCATGATAAATGTATCGGAAATCCGCAGCGGCGGAGGCTGGTGGTTTCTCAATACGGGCGTTCCCCACTATGTGGAATTCACGGAGGAGCTGGACGGCGTGGATGTAAAGGGTCTGGGACGGATGATCCGTCACGACACGGCGCGTTTTCCGCAGGGTACGAACGTCAATTTCGCAGAGATCGCAGGCGAGGGCGAAATCCGGATGCGGACCTACGAACGGGGCGTCGAAAACGAAACGCTGGCCTGCGGCACGGGAGCCACGGCCGCGGCGATCATAACCAATTACGCTTTGCAGCACGAAACGACCAAATACCGAATCACGGTGCCCGGAGGCGAACTGCACGTACGCTTCTCGCATGAACCCGGCACGCAGACCTATACGGATATCCGGCTTACGGGCCGCGCGCGGCGCGTCTTCAAAGGGGTATTCGAAACCGACAATTTCTAAACCACTCATCTTTTCCCATCCATGAAAACACAAAAGGGAATTCGCGAACATGAAACGGACGAACTTCGGAAAGCCAAACGTCTCGAACCGATGCGCAAAAGCGGCAAGGAGCGCCATTCGCTCTACCGTTCGATCGACGAAGAGGAGGAGGAAGAACTCATGCCCCGGCGCGAATCCGTACTCGACTACCTCGACGATCAGGACGAGGAGTAACCCCTGTAATCATGACTGAAAAATTTATTATGGCCGGCTCCACGGCCCTGCACGTCTGCGACTCGCAGGCCGGAGACAAATGCGTCGTGCTGCTGCACGGCTATCTCGAATCGCTGCTCGTCTGGGAGGATTTCGTACCTTATCTATATAAGGAGGTGCGCGTAGTGACGCTCGATCTGCCGGGCCACGGCATTTCGGTGGTGACGGGCGCGGTCCACACGATGGATTTTCTGGCCGACACGGTCGCCGACGCGCTCAAAGCCCTCGGCATCGGACGCTGCACGCTCGTAGGACATTCGATGGGCGGATAC
>ERZ780195.2416-NODE-2416-length-12858-cov-48.385925_pt1 | contig 12858 bp, 8 predicted proteins | sample MGYA00511017_ERZ780195 | MGnify/ENA primary metagenome ERZ780195 (study PRJEB29588, sample SAMEA2159974) | human gut metagenome | biome: human gut; feature: human-associated habitat; material: faeces | place: Denmark | collected 2008/2010 ...
ACGGAGAGGGTGACTACCGCTGCACCAAGGAAGAATATCAGGCCATGGTGCGGGACGCATCCGTGAAAACGCAAGACATGCTCATCCTGAATGAAATGGACATGACTGTGTTCAACAAGGAGAGCATCCGCAGCTATCGCCAGAGGATGCGTCTTTCCCGCCCTGGCCATGTATGGGAGGCGCTGGAGGATGAAGATTTTCTCCTGAAGCTGGGCGCCGTTGGTATTGGCTCCGATGGAAAAAAGCATCCCACTTCTGCCGGACTTCTCATGTTCGGCAACGAATACGATATTGTGCGGGAATTCAACGCTTACTTTCTGGACTATCAGGAACAGTATGACGCTGATACCCGTTGGACTGACCGTATCATATCTTCCTCCGGCGACTGGAGCGGCAATGTGTATGACTTCTATTTCCGGGTCTACAACAAGCTGATTCAGGATATTAAGGTGCCCTTCAAAATGGACGGTGGTACCCGTATAGATGATACCCCAGTGCATCAGGCACTGCGTGAAGCACTGGCCAACTGTTTGGTGAATGCCGATTATTACGGCAGACAGGGGTTGGTCATCGTCAAAAAGCGTAATAGCATTACGATGTCTAATCCGGGCAGCTTCCGCATCGAAATTGATGCCGCAAAGAGCGGCGGTGTTTCTGATCCGCGTAATGGAGCGATGCTGAAGATGTTCAACCTGATTGATATTGGTGAGCGTGCTGGTAGCGGCATTCCGAATATCTTCCGCGTCTGGCGCGAGCAGGGGTGGAAAGAGCCAGTTATCGTGGAGCTCTCTGAACCGGACAGAATTATTCTATCATTATCGCTACTCAAAAAAGAAAGTAGCGATAAAAAAGTAGCGATAAAGAATGGCGATAAAGGTACAAAAACCGCCTCACAAAAAATCGCCATCCTTGAATATCTTACAGATCATGCTTCTGCAAAATGCTCAGATATTTCCGATATGCTCGGCGTTAAAGACGCAAGAGCAAGACAGATACTCAGCGAGATGATCGTTGAGGGAACGATTGTTACAGAGGGCGGCAATCGAAACCGCATTTATAAGTTGAAATCATAAGGAAAAAACTAATTCTGCCACAAAGGAGGATTGCACAATGCCGCACAATGAAAACTCTCGAGTCAAAATTCCTGCATTGGTGCATTTCACTCGTCTGGGATATAAATACATCTCTCTGAGAAAATATGAAGGAGTCATCGACAACGATACCAACATTTTGGTCGATGTTCTTTGTGATGCAATCAATCGGATCAATGCTACTTCCTTGACTACCACAGATGTCCAGAAAATTGTCAATGCTTTGAAAGCAATGCTGGAAAACGATGATTTGGGCAGGGAGTTTTATTCAGTTCTCATCAATGGATACAACGGCTTGAAACTGATTGATTTTGAAGATTTCGGAGGGACAGTCAACTCTTATCATGTGGTCACAGAGATGACTTGCAAGAATGGTTCTGATGAATTTCGCCCTGATATCACTCCACTTATCAATGGTATTCCTTTGGCTTTTATCGAAGTAAAAAAGCCTAACAACAAGGGCGGCATCAAGGCCGAATATGATCGCATGTTGATGCGGGTTAAGAATAAGAAGTTTAGACGGTTTATCAACTTGACTCAGATCATGGTGTTCTCCAATAATAGCGAATATGATGACACCGAAGCCATCCCTCTGGAAGGAGCATTCTACTCCACCATCAGCTATGAGAAGCTGTTTTTTAGTCATTTCCGAGAGGAAGACGAAAAGCTCTTGACTTCCGTGCCAGAGAAGGATGAGGCGGTTGAAAATTTCATTCTGACCGATAACAATCTGAGTAGCATCAAGTATAGCCCGGAGTATGTAACAAATAGTTCCCCAGTTTCGCCTACCAATAGAATTATCACTTCGCTTTTTTCGTTTGAGCGTATTCTAACTTTCTTGAAATATGCAATCGCTTATGTAGAACGGACAGATGAAAATGGTATCACCCATCTGGAAAAACATCTGATGCGGTATCCACAGTTCTTTGCTACTAAAGCAATCGAAAACAAATTGAATGCCGGGGTAAAAAACGGCATCATTTGGCATACCCAGGGCAGTGGTAAAACAGCGCTTGCCTATTACAATGTCCGTTATCTGACTGACTACTATCAGAAGCATGGAACGATTGCAAAATTCTATTTCATCGTAGATCGTCTTGACCTATTGACACAGGCAGCCAATGAGTTCCGTGCTCGTGGACTTCATGTAGAGGAAGTCAATTCCAAGGATGACTTCATCAAAAACATCCATTCCACCGGAACAGTCAACAACACCGGAAAACCTACGATCACGGTGGTCAATATTCAGAAGTTCTCCAAGGAATCCATTGCGAAACAGTCCGACTATGCAGTAAATGTACAGCGCATCTATTTCTTGGATGAAGCCCACCGCAGCTATAAACCTACCGGATCCTTCCTGGCCAATCTACTTTCCTCCGACCGAGAAGCGGTTATGATCGCATTGACTGGCACGCCACTGATTGGTACGATTTACGATGATGACGGAAAGCCGATTGCAGGCAAAAAATATGATTCCAAGTCTGTGTTCGGTAATTATATCCACAAATATTACTACAATCGCTCTATTGCTGATGGATATACTCTCAAGTTGATTCGCGAAGGCATTGAAACTACCTATAAGAAAAAGCTGCAAAAAGCATTGGAAGAAATTGAGATGCTCAAAGGCTCTCTCGATAAGAAAGAGATGTACGCCCATCCGAAATATGTTTCTGCCTTGGTCGAGTATATTACGGACGATTTCCGCAAGAGCCGTATCGCCATGAACGATGAATCCATCGGTGGTATGATCGTCTGCGATTCTTCCGAGCAGGCGCGTGCGATTTTTGAAGAGTTAAAATCCTATCCCTATTCTGCGGCATTGATTTTGCATGATGCAGACGACAAAGAGACCCGAAAAGACAATATAGACGCCTTCAAAAAAGGCACGATTGACTTCCTCGTGGTCTACAACATGTTGCTGACCGGCTTTGATGCTCCTCGGCTGAAGAAACTCTACTTGGGCCGTGTGATCAAAGACCACAATCTGTTACAGGCCTTGACCCGGGTTAACCGGCCCTACAAGAATTATCGATACGGTTATGTGGTCGATTTTGCGGATATCCGTGCGGAATTTGATAAGACCAATAAAGCATATTTCGATGAGCTTCAGGCCGAACTGGGCGATGAGTTCAAGCAGTATGATAACATCTTCAAATCCCCGGAGACAATTGAAGCAGACTTGCAGGACATTAAGGACGTACTGTTCCTGTATGATACTGGAAATGCGGAGGTGTTCTCACAGCAGATTTCTGCCATAGACGATAAACAGGATCTCATACAGCTCCGCCGTGCATTGGAACTGTATAAAGAATTGTTCAATGTTGCAAAACTGTTCGGCTATGACGAACTGGCTGACCAATTTGACCTGAACAACATCAGTGCCCTTTATAGCGAGGTCTGCAATAGGATTGCACTTATTAACCAGAAGAAGCTCCTTGAAGAAGCCCAGGATATGAGCGCTATTCTGAACCTTGCTATGGACGAAATTGAGTTCCATTTCCGCAAGGTTTCCGAGAAAGAACTGGTGATTGCTGATAAATATCAGGATACCCTCAATCGGACCCGCAAGGCCGTTCTGCACACGCTCGACCCAAAAGACCCTGAGTACATCACACTACTGGAAGAACTGCAGCGTTTGCTGGCTAAGAAGAATATCGAGGAATTGACCGCTGACGAAATGACAGCGGATATCGAAGCCTTGGAGCGCATCCGCAAGCTGGCCGAGCAAAAGAATCTTGCTGACCAGATGCTGGCTGCCAAATACGATGGCGATGTGAAATTTATGCGTACCCATAAACGCCTGCGTGAAACGCCGCCTCCCATTGCTGGGGATGTCGTACTGCATCAGGTCCTTACGCACCTGAAGCACCGGGTGGATTCCCAAGTGCTTTCCAATAGTCACTTGATGGACAATGAGCCTTACTTCATGCAGGGCATGTTCCCGATGATTAAGCAGGAGCTTGACGCCCAGCATCTGAAATACTCTGCTGCGCAAATCAAGTATATCGGCACCTGTATTTCCAACGAATACTTTACGGAAAGGAATTTTGCATCATAATGGATTCCAATATTACTCTGCAAACCAAGCAGATGATCGATAGCCTGAAGGCTGTATGTACCAATTTCGGTTTGGGCAATGCCTCCAGCGAATACAAAATCATCACTGAGGTTTTCCTTTACAAGTTTCTCAACGACAAGTTCCTTTTCGAAGCGAAGCGAGTAGAGCCTGCGCTGGCAAAGCTGTCCCCGGCAGATGCCGAAAAGCAACTCGCCCAGATGACCGATGATGACTATGAACTGTTCCTGCTTGGTTTTGGCCCGGATACTGCAAAACTGAAGCAGACTCACTTTATCTCTTACCTGTTCAACCGAAAAAATGAAGAAAATTTTCATACGGTCTTTGATGATACTCTGCTGGATATTGCTACATACAACATTGATATCTTTTCTGTCCGGACTGGCGGCCAGTCCAAGATGCGCTTGTTCAGCGGTATCTCCCAGCATGTGATTGAGGCTGAGAAGAAGGACGATTTCTGCCGTGCTATCATCGACAAGATTGCTGAATGCAGCTTCGATAGTGTGTTTGAGCAGAAGTACGATTTCTTTGCTCAAATATTCGAGTATCTGATCAAGGACTACAATAAGGATTTCGGTAAGTACGCCGAATACTATACGCCACATTCCATCGCCAGCATCATTGCAAAAATCATGGTGCCTAACGGTGCAAAGAATGTGACGGTGTATGACCCAGCCGCAGGCTCCGGCACACTGGTGCTGGCGTTGGCCCACGAAATCGGCGAAAGCAACTGCACCATCTATACCCAGGATATCTCCCAGAAGTCCAACGAGTTCCTGCGCTTGAACCTGATTCTCAACAATCTCGTCCACTCGCTGCCCAATGTCGTACATGACGATACTTTGTTGCGGCCTTATCACAAAAACGCCAAAGGCGACGGGCTTGCCACGTTTGACTATATTGTCAGCAATCCGCCTTTTAACATGGACTTCTCTGACAGCAGGGATACATTGGCTGGCGATAATTATAAGAAACGCTTTTGGGCGGGCGTCCCGAACATTCCCAACAAGGACAAGGATAAGATGGCGATTTATCTGATGTTCCTGCAGCATATCATCTATTCCCTTGGCCCCAAAGGCAAAGCGGCAGTGGTCGTTCCCACAGGCTTCCTGACCGCTGGTTCCGGTATCCAGAAGAAGATCCGGGAGCATCTGGTGAAAGAACGGATGCTTCGGGGCGTTATTTCTATGCCCTCCAACATTTTTGCCACCACCGGTACCAATGTGTCCATTTTGTTCATCGACCGAGAAAACAAAGACGGAAATGTGATTCTGATGGATGCATCCAAACTGGGGACGAAAGAAAAAGTCGATGGCAAAAATCAGCGTACTGTGTTGAGCGTTGATGAGATCACGCATATCATCAAAACCTTTAATGCCGGAAAGGCTGAGGACGATTTCTGTGTAACTGTCAGCTATGCTGCTATTGAGGGAAAGAAGCTCTCCTTTTCTGCCGGTCAGTATTTTGAAGTCAAGATCGAATATGTGGAGCTGACGCCGGAAGAATTTGCCGAGAAGATGACCGGATTTACTGCGCGATTAGATGAAATGTTTGCAGAAAGTCGCCGCTTAGAAAGCGAGATTAAGACGCAGCTGGGGCGGGTGCGATATGAGTAAATTCGTCAAACTGTCAAGCATTGCAGAATTGACCGTAGGATTTGTTGGAACGATGGCGAAGCACTATGAAGACGAAGGCATTCCATTCCTTCGCTCACTTAATATCAAGCCTTTCAAAATCATAAGCGATGATATGAAATATGTTTCTGCCGAGTTTTCAAATAGCCTCTCCAAGTCGATTTTGCATAAAGGTGATGTTGTAATTGTCCGAACCGGAATTCCTGGCACATGTTGCGTAGTCCCAGCTGAGTATGACGGTTGTAACTGCTCTGATGTTGTTATTGTTCACCCAAATACAGAACTTGTTAATCCGCACTATTTGGCTGCATATATCAATTTTTGGGGTCAGCGGCAAATCCAGAATAACAAGGTGGGGGCTATTCAGCAGCACTTCAATGTTCACTCTGCAGAGGAAATGTTAATTTTCCTGCCGGATATAACGGAACAAGAGAAAATTGCAAAAACGATTGTTGCGCTGAACGGAAAAATCGAAAATAATTTTTCTGTTTGTGTGGAGTTGGAAGCCATGGCCAAAACACTCTACGACTACTGGTTTACGCAGTTTGACTTTCCGGATGAAAACGGCAAGCCCTATTGTTCCTCCGGCGGTGAGATGGTCTGGAATGACCAACTCAAGCGCAAAATCCCGAAGGGATGGAGTGCGGGGCAGCTGTCTGATATTGCCAACATAACGATGGGGCAATCTCCATCGGGTGACACCTATAACGAAAATGGGAGTGGAACGATCTTTTACCAAGGCTGTACAGACTTCGGTACACGCTTTCCTGTTCCAAGAGTGTATACATCTGCACCAACCAGATTTGCTAAAGCTGGTGACATCCTTATGAGTGTCCGCGCTCCGGTGGGTACGCTCAATATTGCTATGGAGGATTGCTGCATTGGCCGTGGCCTTGCTGCACTAAACAGCAAATTTGGGTCTCAGCTTCACTTGCTGTATACTCTTTCAGGATTTAAGCAACTTTTTGATGTGATGGATGGCAATGGAACCACCTTTGGTTCTATTACAAAAGATACTCTCTTTGAGATGAAGGTAGTTATCCCCAGAAGAGACCAGATAAAATCTTTCGAGGAAATGGTGCAACCGATTGAGCAAAAAATCAGAATAACAGAGCAAGAAAACCGAGAGCTCACAAAACTCCGCGATTGGCTGCTCCCCATGCTCATGAACGGACAAGCCGCGGTGGAATGAAAGCAGGTGGATCCATGAGACAAAATTTTGCGCAGATTTTAAAAGATGCAAAGATAGATATTAAGGTAGAATATCAAAAACTTTATGGAATGTTATATGATCGTAGCATTCCTGTTTCAAACACAAACCGGATATCCGTTTATGATGAGCTCAGCACATATTTTATCGCTTTTTGCTTTAGAGGGACATGTCTTTCGTTAGATGAATTTAATGATTTGCATGGATTTCATTTTGAAAAAGATCCGACTAATTTCAATATTGACCATTTAATTTCGTTGTGCGAATATATTGAAAACCTACTTATAGCATACCAATGTGTTCCCCTGAGTTATCCTTATGGATATGGGAATATGCCAACAAAACTTATTGATGTTCAATTCTATCTACAGCAAATTAGCCAGGTGATTGAAAAAATCGGATATATGCAGGCGAAGCAGAATGACCTTACTATTTTTGTGGAGAAAGACCCTGCTGCAATAGCTGTTGCTGAAGGTGAATTTATTCCAGAGAGCTTGTCGTATAGGCTGATTTCCTATAACCATTATTCGATGAAAGGTAATCTGGCAGAAAAGAAAACAACTTTGCTTGATCTTGCGAATTTGCTCGAACCGCAGAGAACAAACCTCGAAAGAATTGATAAAACATTTTCCAGCGACTTATTCTATACATTCAATAACTTTCATATACGCCATAACAATATAGACCAATTGGGAACAAAGTATAAAAAACCTGTTGGCGACCTATCAGATGAACAGTTGGAGTATTGGTATGACGAGGTCTATCAGATGTGTTTGCTTGCGTTCATGCGATTGGAGCATATAGATCGAAAGAAAAAATTTGATTCGCTGAAGTCTCAAATAGAGGGAACGTAATGAAAACTTATGACGAACTGGTTTCTCTGTTTGAAGAAGCAAACCTTGCGTTCTTGCAGGGCGAACATAGCTTATTTAGAACCGAGGTCGCTGAACGGACATTGTGTGGTGTGCTGATGCTACATATCCACGATATCATCAAGGAAGATGACTCTTATTCGGGATATTACACGGATGTGGAGTATAACAGAAATGCGGGTGGTATCAAGACCATTCGAAAAACCATCCGAGGGCAGCAAGAAGAAATAATCCCCATAAATTGTGATTTAATCCTTCACAGCAGAGGTGAGAATGTAGACCAAGACAACCTAATCGCCATTGAAATGAAAAAATCCAATGCTCCGTCAGCGGAGAAACAAAAAGACCGTGAACGGCTTATTGCCCTTACGAAAGATTCGTTTGATGATGTGTGGGCGTGGGATCATAATTTGCCAGAGCATGTGTGCCGGTATGTATTGGGCGTATATTATGAAATCAACTATAGGCAGAAGGAAATCCATATCGAGTACTATCGCCGTGGAGAATTAGTTAGATCCTATAGCAACCACTTTGTAGGTTGATTTGTGTTTTATAAATGGGGTGCTTCGATGTTGAACTATGACGAAGATTTAACTGAATTAGTAGAATCATTGATTTGCACTGGGCGGGAGGATGATTGGTGGGATTTCAAAGAATGCTACCACGAGGATAGGGCTGCTTTGCTGCATGATATCATTTGCCTTGCGAACAACCGGGCAGACCGAGATACCTATTTGATTCTGGGTGTTCGTGATAAGACATTTGAAATCATGGGTGTCGAAAATGACCCTCACCGAAGAAATCAACAGAACATAGTTGACTTTCTAAGTCAAAAAGAGTTTGCAGGACAAATACGCCCTCGAGTAGAAGTGCGCACAATTCGGTTGGAAGGTCACGAAGTAGATGTGTTTATTATCAAAAACTCAACCGATGTTCCTTACTATCTGATCGAGAGTTACACGGACAAAAAGTACAAGCCGGATCCTCCGAAGAAGGGGAAAATGGTACAGGCTTTCCATATCTACACCCGAGTGATGGACAACAATACGCCTATCGACAAGAACGCTGATATCCGCGATGTGGAGCGTCTTTGGAAAAAGCGGTTTGGTTTGTTGCAGACACCGCTGGAACAAGTCAAGATTCTGCTGCGGAAACCAGATGAATGGGCAGAAGAAGATTTTCGATATTACCACAAGCTGTTTCCTCAGTACACGATTTCCGTTGAATATGAGGAAGACGAGCATGGTATCGGCAAAGAAGGACATCGGGCGTTCTATCATCACCTGCAAACAGACACAAGAACACAGTATGGTGTCCTGAAAATATATCATTACAGTACGCAGCTCTTTTCTTGTCAAATAACCGAACTCGATGGCCATAGAATGACCGCGCCCTGCCCTGAAGCGAAGTATATTCCATCTCGCCACTATAGCGATCCAAACATTTGCTTAAGGTACTATGTGACTTCTGATCTTCTGTATTTATTGCTGCGGTTTCTGGAACATCATATTGGAAATGACAATGGAAACGAAGCCCAGTATGCAACGCGGCGTCTGTTGGATGTTGTTCTGCTGTTTGACAGCAATGAGGATGCTGAAGATTTTGCTACCTATGTCCATCGCCATTTAGGGACATTTGACGGCAAGGTTTTAGAGCAGAGAGAACCGTATATTGCTAATGAAACAGATACGGCTGCAAAAGCACTGGCACAAGAAATTCGCAATAGCCAGGCACTTAAAGAAATGCAACCGGAATGGGAGCAGTTTAGACTGGAAAACGCATAAACAGAGAGGAGCGTTGCTGGTGGCCGAAGCATACTACATTTTTACTGATGAAGCTGGTGCATATAATAAGCGGCCATCTGAGTCGTTCCGTCGCAGCCATCCCTTCTACATACGGGCAAATGTCCGTTTATCTGCCAGCGATTATCGTGTGTTCCAAAAAGAGATTCAGGAGCTCAATACTAAGTATGGTGTCCCGGTTGGCGAAGAAATCAAGTGGTCAGATTTGTGGGAAATCTCAAAAGGAAAATACCGTGTCGATTTTCTGAAATCCTTTACTCCTGACAAGCTCAAAGGGTACTATCGCCGGTTCTTCAACCGTGTGGTGGACAAGCCCTCTCTGCTGTTCATATTCACGGTGACCTGCGTATATACCCAGCCATGCTATCAAGCGGAGAACGAGGTGCTGAAATTTCACATGCAAGAGGCATTTCAGCGTATCCAGATGGATACCCGTCCCGACGGCTTTGCCACAGTGATTATGGATGAGCTAAATCAGGATAAAGTCAAACAGCTCAAAGATGCCTGTCATCGGATGATGGTCGAAGGTGACTTTGTGAAATACGAAAATGTGTATCACGGTGTGCTGACAGAATGTAGCTCTCAAAGCGCAGGAATTCAGTTGGCTGATTACGCAGTAGGTATAATGAATAGCTATCTCCGTAAGCATCTCATGAGTCGAGGAGACTACACGTTTGCTACAGATCTCTATACTGAATTCGTACTGCCTCATATGAGAAAGCATGCGAATGGAACGATAGTTGGCTATGGTGTGCGAGAGGTTCCAAGTGATTCTTCCATAAGGCAAATCTTGATGTCATTATTCAACTAATCAAAAAGGAGTGAGACTTATGGCGTCTCACTCCTTTTTGTTATTGAATATGGAAACCACTGGCTCTGCCAGTGGAGGCACCCCGTAAAAGCTTTAAGCATCGAGCGAAGCGAGCCACAAGTAGAACATAAATCGCCCGTTTACGGGCTGTAGGGCAGAAAATGCAAGCGAAATAAAATTCAGTGCCCCTTAAGGGGCTTCGCCCGTAATAGGCCCTTATAGGGCCTGGTCAAACCTTCGGATTAGCCGGAGGTTTTGATTCTTTCCTCTGCGTCCCATTCAGGCTGGCCCAATGCTGGTGCAGCAGCCTTTCTGCTTCTCTGCGAAGGGAACTTTGGAACATGACAGCCACAACCAATGCGCTAAGCACTGCAGCCACAGGCTCCAGCCAGGGATATGCGGTCCAAAGCTGTTCTCCCCAGCAAGCAAGCGGAACACCAACAAGCAGCATAAACAGCAAAATAATGATGGCAACGTCGGGCCTGCCGTAGCCTTCATGTCTTTTGATTTTGGCCCGTATCTGTCGAAGCGCACGGGCGCGGATCTCCCGGATGTTTCTGGACGAGCACTGCTTGTCCTGTGCGACGGACTCGGTGGACTCGCCGTTGATGACGGTGCGGAACAGAACCTCCCGCTGTAGTTCAGTCAGCTCACGCAGTCCCTCGTCAATTTCCTTGCGCACATACATGAGCGGGTCTTCATCAGATCCCTCTGGCAGATACTTCGCCCGGTCAAACCAGCGCATATCATCGTAGATCGCGTTGCGCACTTCCTCCGGCAAGAACGCTTCCGGATTGTAAGATCGGGGCTGTTTGATATCCACATCTTCCAGAGTATCCGGCGCAACGCGCTTGTGGAAGTTGGCCTCGCTGTAGTAGAGCATATGCTCCAGCTCTTTCCACTCCTCCGGATGCTCCTTCACCCACTGGTCTGCGGCAGCGGCAGCTTCCGGGTCCATGGAGCGTATCCAGCGCCAGTCAGACTGAAGCTCTTTATAAGATTGGGTATCCTTGAAGGACATGAGCTCACCGTCCTTTCTGCGTTCACAAAAAGTTTACAATTTGGGACCTTCCGATTTTGCGATTTTTCTCTAAGTAATAGTAGAAGGACAATTTCACCCGGGTGAGGTTGCCCCTGGTTCGGTGCGGCACGGTCTCCGCGCTGACGAACCCACATGGTCTTTGACAGAGCACCCCATGAGAGCATGTGCGCTCTCTGCCATACGGCGATTCGCTCGGAAGGCCATTCCATCTCTGACCGTGCTCCCGGGAGCACGGTCTTTTGCTATGTGCCGTTTCCAACGCCACGGTTATATAAATCATTCTAATAGAGATGAGCAAAACAGGCAGAAGGAGCAGCCCGCAAACAGGCAAATGGGAATCGAAAGAGTTTAGGGCATCTCAAGGGCGCAAAAACCATAGCGCGGTAAACCCCGCGCCTGAAAAAGGTATGGAACAGGCAGATCAGGCGGAACGCCGAAGTTGTTTGGCAGAACGGTAGGAGTGAGAGCCGTGCAGAACGGCGGCCAGCGCAACCGCCAGGGCGGAGATGTGGGCCAGTGTATTGAGGTTTGCCGCGCTTGTGCCGTTGCGCACCCACAGCCGTTCCTGACCTGTGGATTTGAAGCGGGAATTGTAACGCTCACACTCTGTACGCAAGGCGTATGTCCTCTTGAAACAGAGGCAGCTGCGGTCAATGGAAAGCCTGTAATCCGTGGGGACGATCCTGTATTTAACGCAACCCCTGTTTTTCTTCCCGTTATTCCAGTTTTTGTGGTTACAAGGGCAAACATCGGTTTTGGACTGACGGAATGGGCAGCAGAATTTCTGCCGGGTACGATTATTGTCGGTGGTTTTGCCATCTTTGTGCATAGCCAGTCCAGCATCACAGATCAAGTTACCTGCCGGAAGAGCTTTGCTCTTGGAATTGTGTTTTTTGAGGGGGATAAAAGCTTCCCCATCATAGACCGATTTCACGGTGTTGTAGATGCTTTTCGCGTCGTAGCCCTTATCCGCGAGAAAGGAACACCCCTGCAAAGGGAGGATCTGGTTGGCTGCGGCGAGGATGTCAACGGCAACTGTGGAATCCATGATGTTGGCTTGGGTGGTCAGCTCGTAGAGTGGCAGCCCGGAGATGCAGTCCACCAGCACATGGCTTTTGTATCCCCAGTAGAACTCATACCGCCGATCATTGTGCTGGTTGGAGGCCGAGTGGACGCCCAGGGCGCAGTCCGGGTCGCTTTTCGGGCGGTTTTCCTTGGAGAACTTGCTTTTCGCAAAGGACTTCGGGTTGTTCTGCTTCGTGTTCGCCATGACGGGTGTGGAATCCAGACCAACGAAAGACGCATCCACCACGCCCAGCT
>ERZ780195.2421-NODE-2421-length-12842-cov-2.217643_pt1 | contig 12842 bp, 7 predicted proteins | sample MGYA00511017_ERZ780195 | MGnify/ENA primary metagenome ERZ780195 (study PRJEB29588, sample SAMEA2159974) | human gut metagenome | biome: human gut; feature: human-associated habitat; material: faeces | place: Denmark | collected 2008/2010 ...
CTGCTGCATCTGCTCTAAAAAGTCATTAAAATCAAATTCAGCTTTTTTAATCTTCCATTGCCATCCGGCGGGTGTTCTCTGCCCGTTGTTCCGGGGTAACGGTAACCGGGTTGACATGCTCGGCCGGAGGTACGATGTCGAGTGCTAGGGTACTTACCTCTCCGGCTTGTTTATCCAGGATGATGGTGATTGCAGCATCTTTTGCAAAAGAGAGTTTGCCGTATCCGAATCGTTCGCCGTCGGTGGCCCAGACCAGCATATCTCCTTTTCCGGCTGATAAAGAGGCTTTGCCTTGGTCATTTGTCGTTTTAGATGCTACGGTGTAAAACTCTGCGTAATTATATAGTTTAAAATCGACTTGTGCATTTTTTACCGGTTGGTTGTCCGGCGTTGTGACGGTAACTGTTGCCTGTGTCGTCGGGGCATAATTGCCGATAACATTGATTTCGGTATAACCGGAGGTTCGGCTCATGACTTCTTCCGGGCCGTTGTAGCGACCGAATACTTTGGTGTGCATCAGCATCCCCCGGCTCGCCGGTGCATTGAACCAGCCTAAATCCAATACCGGTTCCGGTTCGCAAGCTCCCAGAAAATGCCATTGTCCGTCTACCCAGGCTTCTACCCAGGCATGGTTATCGTCGGTATGCGCCCAGCGGGGAGTATAAACCTGACGTGCCGGGATTCCTACAGAACGGAGAGCGGCAACCAGAAAGGTCGATTCTTCACCACAACGTCCATAAGCGGTTTTAACCGATGCTAAGGGCGAACTGGTGCGGGAATCAGAAGGAGTATAGATCACTTTCTCGTGACACCAGTGGTTGACTTCGAGTATCGCATCGTAAAGTGAAAGATTTTTTACCCGCTCTTTCAATTCCTTGTAAAATACTTTCCGCGATTCGTCCAGGTTTTCGTTATTGACCCGCACCGGTAAAACAAAGTGGCGGAATTCCCGTTCAGGAATCCGGTTACCCCAAGGCATTTCCTGTCTGGTTTTCAATGCATATCTGACATTCATCAGATAATAATCCCCGCTATAGTCGGTGATATCTCCGATGGGCATGTAGGCATAGAGAAACATCAGGGCTTCACGTTCTTCGGTAGTCAATGAGGTTGTAAATATCCGGAACAGGTCCCCGTGGGGGAGGGCTTTTTGTTTGTCTTCGAAATCACGGGTCACTGTTGCCAATTCCGATTGATCCGAAAATAAATGCCGCTCTTTACAAGATAAGGTAAGCAATAGAAAAAAAACTAATGCCAGTTTGAATGTAAGATTCATAGATCGTTTTTTAGATTAAGTTTGTATTTAGCCGAATGAATAATAACCCCCAAAATTAATCAAAAGGAAACGGTGACAATACAGTCTTAAACCGTTTTAACTGCTGTCACCGTTATTACTGTTTTAATGTAAACTTTACTTGATATTGATGTTGTTGTAGAGGAAACGTTTAATTTTATGTGTCGGTGTTTTTTCAAAGGGCTCATGCTGTACCAGCACTAATTGAAGCTTGGAAAAATTGTTTACCCTTGAATTTACATATTCGAATAATTCTTTTTTCTGCTCTTCTATATAGTCATTGATAGCGGTTTTGTAATTTCCGGCCTGGCTTTTTATTTTTTGGACTTGTTTTTCCAGTTCTTCCATATTGAAATGTACCATAGCCACTAATTTCCCTTTGGATTCTACAACCAGGGATTCATTGACAAAACGGAAATTATTGATGATCGATTCGATTTCTTCGGGATAGATATTTTCACCGGAAGAACCTAATATCATGGTTTTGATTCGTCCGCGGATCGAAAGCCGCCCTTTGCGATCGAAAGAACCTAAATCTCCGGTCTTAAACCAGCCGTCTTCGCTGAATACTTCCTGAGTTAATTCCGGTTTTTTATAATAGCCTTTCATAACATGGGGACCTTTGATCCAGATCTCTCCCTGGCCGGTCTTATCCGGTTCGTTGATTTTGATTTGCACCCCTTCCATGGCAGGACCTACGCCCTGTAAGAAGGTTCCCCGGGGAGCAGAACCTGCGGACATCGGAGAAGTCTCTGTCAAACCATAACCGATGGCATAAGGGAATTTAGCCTCTCTGAGAAAACGTTCTACTACAGGATCTATTTTCGAACCACCGATACCGAAGAAAACGATTTTTCCCCCGAAAGTCTGCATCAGTTTTTTTCCGGCCAGCCGATTGAATAATTTCCGGGTAGGCCCGAAATTGTATAAGGTCTTCATCAAGGCAGACGAAGTAAATTTAGGCAATACCTGGGTTTTATATATTTTTTCGATGATCAAAGGTACGGATAACATAACCGTAGGCCTTATCTTCTGCATGGCAGGTACCAATAATTTAGGTGTCGGTACACGGTCCAGATAATAAATCTGAGCTCCGAACATCACCGGTAGTAACAGGCCCAGGGTATTTTCGTAGGTATGGGCCAAAGGTAAAATGCTGAGAAAACGGTCTTGGATACTTACAGGTTGGATCGTAGCACATTGCCGCGCATTCCAGACCAGATTACGGTGAGTTAATTCCACCCCTTTGGAAAAACCTGTAGTTCCTGACGTATAGATGATCGAAGCCGTATCTTCTTCTTCTACTTGTATTGCAGGAAGGGGAGGCAGGTTATCCAGACCGATATTGTTCTCCAGTTTGTCGATCGCTTCTACCGGATAGTCTTCCGGAATCCGGGCGAAAGTATTCATCAGAATCTTTTGTTCCAGATAACTCGTCTTTATATCGGCGACTAATTTATAAAGCAATTTAGATACAAAGATGATTTTAGATTCCGAATGTTCTAAAATATTTTGTATTTCTATACTGCTGAAACCGGGAAGAACCGGTACTGCAATAGCGCCGATCCGGGCAATAGCAAATTGAGTAATACCCCAATTCGGCATGTTAGCACTTAAAATTGCTATTTTATCACCTTTTCGAATGCCGGATGAAAGAAGATAATTAGCTATCGAAGTTACTTCGTTATAGAAGTCCTGGTAAGTTCGTTTGCCACTTTGAACAAAGTTCAAAGATAAATTGTTCTTGAATTTGGAACAGCTGTTAGAAAGGAGTTCCGGTAAAGTCAATTTCTTTAAGAGCATTATATTTAATAGTTGCAATTTGCTCACAAAGTTACACAAAAATCTTGAATTCAATATTGAAAAATGCTAATAATTCTAAGAGAATAAAACGTAAATTGTTAAAAATGAAAAACTTTATTTGAAGAAATCCTGTCGGAGGAGTCTGGTAGGAACGTACGTTGTCCGCTTGGTTTGTAGAATGCTTTAGCGTTTCGGGTCGTCGTAGTTTTACCGTGATAAACTATTCTTATACACCAGGATATAAGATTGTATAATCGGAAATAATTTGTAATCCGGGTATATCTATCTGTAATTTGTATACCAGAGTTGTAAAATGGATGCGGTATTTTATATCATAAGTTTATAAAGTCGGTAACTCTTGCGGGCGTAAAAAAGCATCTGCAGGGGAACACATAAAAAAGAGTCCCGGAGGACTCTTTTTTTATTTAGCAGGAATGTTTTTCAAAGTAGCTTTGAGGTATTCCCAGAATTTTCCGACCGAGGCGATGTTTACCCGTTCGTCCGGAGAGTGAGGAGAGCAAATGGTCGGACCGAAAGAGATCATATCCCAATGGGTATATTTAGAACCCAGAATACCACATTCGAGTCCGGCATGAACAGCCATAACAGCAGGTTTCTTGCCGTATAATTGTTCATAAATCTCCTGCATTTCTTTTAAAATAGCAGAATCCGGATTGGGTTTCCAGCCTGGATAATCGCCGTCGAACATGATTTTATCTGCTTTGGCTAATTCGAATACTGCCTGAATGGTTTGTGCCAAGGCTTCTTTGGCTGTTTCTACCGAAGAACGAAGCAAGGTGTTGATGATAATTTTTCCTTGTTCTGATCTTACAATGGCCAGGTTATTTGAAGTCTCTACCGTATCGGGCATCGAATCGATCATCCGGACAGCTCCGTTCGGGCAAGCCAGAATGGAATTGGTCAGACGGAACTGGGTACATTCGTCTATTACGGAGGCCGGTAGCTCACAAGCTTCGGCGGTTACTTGCAGGGTAGGCTCCTTAGCACTTAATTCGGCTTTATAAATTCCTTCAGCTTCTTTAATAGCTGCCTGTAATTTTGTTTCGTTGGCAGCCGGAATGACGACGAGGGCAAAAGATTCACGCGGAATAGCATTCCGAAGTGTACCTCCGCTGACAGAAGCTATGCGAATACCTAATTCTGCTGCATAAGTTTTCAAAAAACGGAATAACAATTTATTCGAGTTACCTCTTCCCAGGTTGATGTCCATCCCGGAATGGCCTCCTTTCAAACCTTTGATCCCCAAACGGAAAGCTTTGACTTGTGCTGGTACAGCTTCTTCCTTGTAATTAAATTCGATCGTAGAATCAAGACCACCGGCACAACCTACATAAAGTTCTCCTTCCGTTTCTGAGTCGAGATTTAACAAGATGTCGCCTTTTAATACACCCGGTTTTAAACCGTTAGCACCGTCCATTCCGGTTTCTTCGGTAGCTGTGATCAGCACTTCCAGTGGACCGTGAGGAATGTCGGTCGCCGTAAGCATAGCCATACCGGCAGCAACTCCCATGCCGTTGTCAGCCCCCAGAGTGGTGCCTTTTGCCCGTACCCATTCTCCGTCGACATAAGCTTGGATCGGATCTTTTTCGAAATCATGGTCCGTATCTTCATTTTTTTGAGGTACCATATCCAGGTGGCCCTGAAGAATCACTCCCTTGCGGTTTTCCATACCCGGAGTGGCCGGTTTTCTCATAATAATATTCCCCACCTCGTCTATCTCTGCCTCGATATTGTTCTCTTTTGCCCATTCGAGCATAAATTTACGGGCTTGTTCTTCGTGGTTGGAAGGACGGGGGACTTGAGTCAATTTGTAAAAATTCTGCCAGATAGCAGTCGGTTTTAAGTCTTTGATTGAGTTCATATTTAAATTTTTAGGTTGATTTTTTCTTTATTGATTAGCGGTTTCGTCTGATCGGCGCTTATCTTTTCATGTGTTCATTCAAATATTTCACAAACCGATTGTACAACTGCAAGGTTGTATTGCCTCCGAAGATACTGTGGTTGCGGTTGGTGTAAATGGCCATGTCGAACTGTTTGTTGGCTTGTACCAGGCGTTCGGCCAGTTCATAGGTATTCTGTACGTGTACGTTATCATCGGCAGTACCATGACAAATCAACAGGTTGCCTTTTAATTTATCGGCCCAGTTCAAGGGGGCATTATCTTCATAACCCCGTTCGTTTTCTGCCGGTGTACGCATATAGCGTTCGGTATAGATCGAATCGTAATATTTGTAATGAGTGACAGGAGCTACTGCAATCGCTGTCGTGAAAATGTCATTTCCTTTCATGATACAGAGCGAAGACATAAACCCTCCGTAACTCCATCCCCAAATACCGATATTTTTAACGTCTACATCAGGTTGTGTGCCCAGCCATTTGGCAGCTGCGATCATATCGTCGCTTTCCAGTTTACCGAGTTGCATGTACGTACATTTCCGGAACTCTTCTCCACGAGCTGCCGTACCACGCGGGTCGATACAGGCAACGATATACCCTTCCTGGGCCAGATAATTCAACCAACTCAGACTCCAGTTGTTTTTTACTTGTTGTGAATTAGGCCCGCTGTATTGGGTGATCAGCAGCGGATATTTTTTGCCGGTTTCCTGATTTACCGGTTTCATGATCCACGCATTGAGCATCGTTTTACCGTCTGCTGCCGGAATTTGAATGAATTCAGGTTTTGCCAGATTATATGCTTTCACCGCCTCTTTCACCGCTTTATTATCTTCAAGCACTCTGACCTGTTTGCCTTTAGCATTATAAAGAGCGGTGACCGGAGGAGTATCCGTATTCGAAACAACGTTGATATAATAATTGAAGTTCTTACTGAAACTAGCTTCATTCCAGCCTTTTACCGGGGTCAGTTTCTTTTTTAATCCCTTTTCGTTAATGCTATAAATGTATTTTTCAAGTGGAGATTCTTCGTAGGAAGAATAGTAGAAGAGTTTGCGAACAGGATCATAACCGTAGAAATCGATGATATCGAAATTTCCTTTGGTAATCGCTTGTCTTTCCCGTCCGTTGAGATCGTAAAGATAGAGGTGCATATAGCCGCTTTTCTCGCTTGTAATGACAAACTGTGTACCGTTATCCAGAAAGACCAGATTGTCCAGATTGCTTTCGTCGATATAATATTTGTTTTCTTCCCGGTAAAGAGGAACAATCGTTCCGACTTTGGCATTGGCTAAGAGGACTTCCATTTTATTCTGGTGACGGTTCAGGCGAATGATAGCCAGTTTTTTAGGGTCCTGGGTCCAGCGTATCCGCGGAAGATAGATGTCGTCTTCTTCTCCTGTGTCCATCTTGGTCGTTGTCCGGTCCGAAACATCGTAAACATAAACGGATACTTTGGAATTTTTCTCTCCGGCTTTCGGATATTTGTAAACATAATTCGAGGGATACAGTTCGTTTTGTTTTAAAGCAGGACTTTGTCCTTCGAACATATTCATTTGAAATTCGCGTACATCCGATTCGTCGAATTTGATGTAAGCGATGGCCGATCCGTCGGGGGCCCATTCAAAAGCGCGGTTGAATGCGAATTCCTCTTCGTAAACCCAGTCCGGTGCGCCGTTGATGATGTGATTGTATTGTCCGTCTCTGGTGATCTGACGTTCTGAACCGAAACGGATATCATGGATAAACAGGTTGTTATCTCTCACGAAAGCAACTTGCAAACCGGTGGGAGAAAAAGTCGCCAACCGTTGGCTGCCACCTTCCGACAAAGGTTTGATTTCTTTATTTTTGAAATCGAAAAGATAATAATCGGCAGTGAACGAACGGCGGTAAATCGGTTTCTTATTGGTACAAATCAGTATCCGGCTTTCATCTGCATTGAAGGTATAATCGTCGATCCGGCTGACAGGAGAATCCTCCAGTGTTTTCAAATCCAGTAAAGTAGCGACAGGCAGACCCGTTTTATAGCTGTATTTGACTATACGTGTGCCATTGTTCTCTAAAACTGTATAATGTTCGCCGTCATTCATGGAACGTAATCCGTAAACTCCTTTGGTACGGAAAGTCCCGTCGACAAAAAAATCCTCCAGGGTTAATTGTTTTTGTGCAGATAACTGGCTGCAAAAGATAAACATAAGTAAAAAGATTCCGAAAAAATTTCTCATATCGTTCTGTAATTTTTATTTTTTTAGTTTGCAGTCCCAAAGGTTTGAAAAAAATCTTTGTTTTGCAAATGTTTGCAGAATTATCCTGAACTAAAAGTGTCTGAATACTTTTTACCTTTTAACCTTTTACCTTTAACCTGAAATTATTACCTTTGCGCACTAAAATACATAGCTCGGAATAATAATATGCAATATACTCTTTTAGCGAAAGATAAGAACAGTGAAGCCCGGTGTGGTGTTTTGACCACAGCACACGGGGAGATTCATACCCCTGTCTTTATGCCGGTGGGAACGGTGGGATCTGTGAAAGCAGTGCATATGAGAGAACTGAAAGAGGATATCCGGGCTGAGATTATTCTGGGGAATACCTACCATCTTTATTTACGACCGGGAACCGAAATTCTGCAGGCAGCCGGAGGATTGCACCGTTTTAATGGCTGGGACCGGCCGATATTGACCGATAGTGGCGGATTTCAGGTGTTTTCACTGACCGGTACCGGACGGAAGATTACAGAGGAAGGAGTGACTTTCCGATCACACATAGATGGTTCTAAACATCTTTTTACGCCGGAAAATGTCATGGATATCCAGCGTCAAATCGGCGCCGATATCGTGATGGCTTTTGACGAATGTCCGCCGGGAACCAGTGATTATAATTATGCCAGGCATTCACTCGGGCTGACTCAGAGGTGGCTGGAACGGTGTGTCGCGCGTTTTGACGAAACTGCACCGCTATACGGTTACGAGCAAAATTTATTTCCGATCGTTCAGGGATGTACTTACCGGGATTTGAGAGAGAAAGCCGCAGAACATGCCGTATCCCTGAACAGAGCCGGCTATGCGATCGGTGGTCTGGCTGTCGGAGAACCTGCTGAAGAAATGTATGCCATGATCGAGGTCGTCAATCGTATATTGCCTCAGGATAAACCACGTTATCTGATGGGAGTCGGGACGCCTGAAAATATACTCGAAGGTATACAAAGGGGAGTAGATATGTTCGATTGCGTGATGCCTACCCGTAATGGACGTAATGGTATGATTTTTACAACCGAAGGGACGATCAATATTAAAAATCAAAAATGGGAGCGGGATTTTTCTTCTATAGATCCTGCTGCATTGAGTTATGTCGATACCGATTATTCGAAGGCTTATTTGCGGCATTTGATTAAATCCGACGAGATATTAGGGTTGCAAATTTGTTCCATCCATAATCTCTCTTTTTATTTGTGGTTGGTGAGAGAAGCCCGGAAACATATTCAGGAAGGAGATTTCGTAGCATGGAAGACAAAGCTGCTTCCGAAAATAACCAGAAGACTTTAGATGAAAAAACTTGATTTATATATTATACGCAAATTCCTGGGGACCTTTTTCTTTTCATTGGTCCTGATTCTGTGTATCGTCGTCGTTTTCGATCTTTCCGAAAAACTGGAAAAATTTTTGGAAAACGAAGCTCCGGTAAAAGCGATTGTGTTCGATTATTATAAGAATTTTATTCCCTATTTTGCGAACGTGTTCTCTTCGCTGTTTACTTTCATCTCAGTAATCTTTTTTACTTCGAAGATGGCCTATGACAGTGAGATTATCGCTATTTTGAGTACCGGGATCAGTTTCAGGCGTTTTTTATTCCCCTATCTGATGTCGGCTACCGTTATTGCTATTTTGTCGTTTTTGCTGGGAGCTTTTATTATCCCGAATGCCAATGAGAAACGGATTGAATTCGAAAAGCAATATATGGGTAAAAGATATGCCAATAAGGAACAGAATATACATCGTCAGATAGCTCCGGGTACTTATATCTATATGTCGTCTTATTCGGTGGCTTCGAATGTGGGATATGATTTCTCCATCGAAAATTTCAGGGGGGATACCTTGATCAATAAGCTGACCTCTTCGCGGATTACCTGGGATAAGGAAAATAAAAAATGGGTGATCCATAACTGGAAACTCCGGGAAATAGAGGGAGATAAAGAAACGTATACGACGGGACAGAAACTGGATACTGTCATGGCTTTCCAACCTTCTGAATTTTCAGAGAATCCGAAGAAAATCCGGGAACAATTGACTTTTCCGGAACTGGATCGTTATATCGACCGGATGAAAATGCGGGGGAGTTCGAATGTGATCGAGTTTCAGATTGAAAAATATAAAATGATTGCCAATGCATTCGCTACTTTTATATTGACTTTCATCGGTGTCAGTATCTCGTCACGTAAAATCAGGGGCGGAATGGGACTACATCTTGGAATAGGCTTGCTGATCAGCTTTTCTTATATCTTATTTATGCAATTTTCAACAGTTTTTGCAACAAATGGAAATATGAATCCGTTATTAGCAGTGTGGTTGCCTAATATTTTGTTTGCCATTATCGGAGTGTTTGTGTATAGGACGGCGCCCAAATAGTTTGAATGAAATACCTGAGTGAGAGAGACGTGTAAACGAGAAAAAAATTAAAATCAATGAATTAATATTATTTAGGATGGAAAGAGATTATAATAAAAATCGGCGTTCTTTTCGTTCCGAACGGTCTGAAAACCGTAGAGGATATGGAGCAGAGCAAGGAGAAAGACATACGGCCGGATCTGTGGGGAACCGTAACACTGCCAGAAGGTTTGAAAGGACTTCTGAACGGGACAACGGAGAAAGAAGAGAACGGAATTTTAACCGGGAGAAAGATACTTACAGAGAACGTCCGGCTAAATTCAGTAACCGCCGGGATTACCGTCCTAGTACAGAGGCAACCGACCGGCAGGACCGGACCGAACGTTCGGAACGGAAGGTATTGGTGAAACGTGATTCTCATACGGATAATCCACGCAGACCACGTATTTTCCGGCCAAGAGGTGAGGAGACCACCGGGAACAATCATTCGAATTATAATCGTCCTTTCGACCGCGATCGGAAAAAGATTTCCGGGAGAGAGAAAGAAGGACTGAGACAGAAACACTATAGTAAAAAGAAATTGTTGGCTCATCGGCTGAAAAATGAAGATGAGAACGCCGAATTGCGTCTGAATCGCTACATTTCAATGGGAGGCGTATGTTCTCGTAGGGATGCGGATGAATTGATCGTTGCCGGACGGGTGAAGGTAAACGGAGAGGTAGTTCAGACCGTCGGTTTGAAAGTACGGAAGAAAGACAAGGTGGAGGTGGACGACGTTCAGATTTTCCCCGAAAAGAAAGTATATCTCGTTTTAAATAAACCGAAAGATTATGTGACAACCGTCGAGGATCCGTTGGAACGTAAGACGGTTATGGCCTTGGTCGAAGGTGCTTGTAAAGAAAGAATCTATCCGGTAGGGCGTCTGGACCGGCAGACGACAGGAGTGTTGTTGTTTACGAATGACGGCGATCTGGCTAAGAAATTGACCCATCCGAAATACGATCACAAAAAGATATATCATGTTTTTCTGGATCGTGTATTGACTGAAGAAGATTTTCAGGCTATAGCGAATGGAGTCCAGCTGGAAGACGGATTTATCAAAGCGGACGAGATCAGTTATACCTCTCCGGATTGTACTGAAGTGGGGATAGAGATTCATTCCGGAAAAAATCGTATCGTCAGACGTATATTTGAACATTTCGGTTACCAGATCATAAAGCTCGACCGGGTATATTTTGCCGGTATTACGAAAAAAAATCTGCCGCGGGGAACATGGCGTTTCCTTACTCCGAAGGAAGTGACTATGCTGAAAGTTTATTAAGTGCTAAGCTATTGTTTATGGAGAGTGTTTTTTCCTGGTATGCTGTGTATACAGCAGCCAGGGCTGAAAAAAAAGTGAAAGAACGACTCGATCAGATTGGTATTGAAAATTATCTTCCGTTAAGGACTGAATACAGGGTGTGGAGTGACCGGAAAAAAAAAGTATCGGTACCTTTGATTTCCGGATATATTTTTGTACATATAAAAGAAGAAACCTTTGTTCCTGTGCTGACAACTCCGGGGGTGGTTACTTTCCTGAAAGAAAAGGGAAAAGCGGTAGCTATTCCGGCTGAACAGATCGAACGCTTACGTTTTGTCGAAAACCAGGCCGACGAACCGCTGGAAATTTCTTACGAGGATATTCCTGCAGGTACTTTAGTAGAAGTTGTTCGGGGTAAATTAGCTGGATTTCAAGGAGAAATGGTGCAGATCCGGGATAAATACCGGATTGTTTTACGTTTGGAAAAATTAGGGTGTGCTTTGATTACGGTAGCGGCCAGTTGTGTTGAAAAAGTGAAAAATTATTCTAAGAAGGGGTATGTTTGGGGCTTTTTGTTTATTTTTGTGACTCATTGAAATAACATAGAATAAAAATTAATAATAAAATAAAGGTGAAGAAGTTATTCTTACTCATATTGTTCGTGCAATTTATAGCTGTTACATTTGCTCAGATGTCGGACGACCAGGTTGTAGCTATAGTTAAAGAGGCTCAGAATCAGGGAAAAACTCAACAACAAATCATTATGATGCTGGGACAAAAAGGAGTTACCCAGGAACAATTGATTCGTATAAAAAATAACTATACCGGTAAAAAAAGTACGGCCGGAGAACAAACGGGGAACGGAATGAGCCGGTTGAGGCAAGAAAATCCTCCTGCAGTCAATATATTGGATTCTTTGAATCTGGAGGAAGATAAAGAGCTTCTTTTCTCAAAAGATTCATTGCCTGAAATAAGGATTTTCGGACGGAATATTTTTAATAACAAACAATTGACTTTCGAACCTAACCTCAATATAGCTACGCCGGAAAATTATGTGCTTGGTCCCGGAGATGAGATTATTGTGGATATTTGGGGGGGATCGGTAAAGACTATTCGGCAGTATATTGCACCGGATGGAAATATCACGATCGAAGAGATCGGACCGGTTTATCTGAATGGCTTGAAGATAGAAGAAGCTTATCAACGGGTAAAGAATGCGTTGTCTCAGGTATATGCTTCATTAAATAGTGATGAGCCGGATACTTTTATAAAAGTGTCCTTAGGAAACGTGCGGAGTATTCGGGTGAATGTGATGGGGGAAGTGGCGATGCCGGGTACCTATACCTTACCTTCTTTGGCTACTTTGTTTCATGCTTTATATAATGCCGGAGGAGTCGGTGAGATCGGTTCCATGCGGAATATTACGGTAAATCGCAAAGGAAAAGTTGTCGCCGATGTAGATGTATACGATTATCTTTTAAAAGGGAGAAGCGATCTGGACATCAGCCTGAATGACGGGGATGTGGTGCTCGTTGCACCTTATGCCAATTTGGTTTCCCTGACAGGAAAGGTAAAGCGTCCGATGATCTATGAAATGAAAGATACGGAGACAGTCGGCGATTTGTTGGAGTATGCCGGAGGTTTTAAGGGAGATGCTTATAAAAATGCTATTCGGGTAATTCGAAAAAGTGGACGGGAATATCAGGTATATAATGTCGAAGAAGGAGAGTTTAAAAGTTTTCCTTTGGTAGATGGGGATTTTATTTCTGTAGATCCGATGTTGAATCGTTTTGAAAATCGGGTTCAGATTCGGGGAGCTGTGTACCGGCCCGGATTATACGATTTAGGAAAAGTAACTACAGTGAAGGAATTGATTGAAAAAGAATTGGAGTCAAGTGTGCGAATGGATGCAATCGCACATTTGCAA
>ERZ780195.2424-NODE-2424-length-12817-cov-7.427833_pt1 | contig 12817 bp, 14 predicted proteins | sample MGYA00511017_ERZ780195 | MGnify/ENA primary metagenome ERZ780195 (study PRJEB29588, sample SAMEA2159974) | human gut metagenome | biome: human gut; feature: human-associated habitat; material: faeces | place: Denmark | collected 2008/2010 ...
GGTTCGTGTTCAGCTCGCGGCGCAGGCTCTCGGCCTCGACGCGGAAGCGGGGAAGTTTCTCAACGAAAATGCGGTAATCGGTCGTATGGTTCATATTTCTCAAATAGCGTTCTCACTGTATTCTGCAATCCGGTCCGGCGCCTACACGAAACGCGCGGCCCAGCGGCGTTCGTACTCCCCGGCGGTCATACCGACGAAGGTGATGTGGCCCATCTTGCGGTCGTGGCGCACTTCGGCCTTGCCGCGCGCTACCCGCAGGCGGCCGACGGCATGGAGCTGCTGGCGCAGGCTGCGCTGCTGCACACCGCGGCAGCATCCGGCGTCCGCCGCGCATAAGATAAGATAGGAAAAAAACGGCGCGCCCCGAATGGGGCGCGCCGCCTTTCCTTATCCGATCGTAAATATCTCCTGCGTATCGATGTGCCCGTCGTGATCCGTGCCTGGCGGGTTGTCGGGCATGTCATAGACATAGGTCAGCCGCCCGCCGCCGAGCGTCAGGGACGTGACGGTATAGGTATCGGCATAGCTGACGGAGAACGCCCCATCGCGCCAGACGACACGCGTGCGTGTGACGGTGTCCGCTCCGTCTGCGAACCGCAGCGTGTGGCACAGCAGCCCACCGTCGCGGCAGACCTCATAGAGCGTGAGCGCCGCCTTCTCCCCCGCTGCGTGCGCAGCCCAGAATGCCGCCACCGTCTCCGGGTGCGTGACCGGGTCGGCCGCGTCCACGTGCACGGCCGTGAGGCCGGCCGCCGAGAGCTGCGCCACCGCCTGCGCGATCTGCGCGTCCGTGAGGTCGACGCCCGTGTCCGTGCCATCGCCGACCGCCTGCACAAGCGGCTGATACAGCTGCGCCGCCGCGACGGCGGAGTCGGCCGCCGGTTTTTGCCCGCAGGCCGTCAGCAGCACCGCCAGGCACAGGAAAAGCCACAGCATGCGTTTCATGCGCATCCCTCCCGTTCTTTTCTGCAAACAGTGTACACGAAAAAATTCGGCATTGCAAATTTCGCCGCATCTGCTATACTGTCGGCAGATATACGCCGTAAGATGCTGCCGGGAGAGCGCTGCGGCCGCCGAAGGAGTGACACTCTCAGGCAAAAGGACCGGCGGCTGACGGAGCTCTGGAGAGACGATTCCGCACCGAAGAAGCAAGGCCGCCCGGCCAATCTTTCAGGTAAAAGGACAGAGTACACACCTGCACCACAACAGGGGTGTACTCTTTTTTTGGAGGTCATGACGATGGAAACCTTTCTCTTTCTGCTTGAACTGGCCGGGACGGTCGCGTTCGCCGTCAGCGGCGCGGTGCTCGGCATCGAAAAGCATATGGACATCTTCGGCGTGGGGCTGCTGGGCATCACAACGGCCGTCGGCGGCGGCATCCTGCGCGATCTTGTCGTGGGCCTGACTCCGCCGCGCGCGTTTCAGGACCCGATCTATCTGCTCGTCGCGCTGGGTGTGTCGGTCGTGCTGTTTTTCCCGTTCGTGCGGCGCACCATTGGCCGCAGCAAGCGTGTGTTCGACGCGCTCATGCTCATCATGGACGCGGCCGGGCTCGGCATCTTCACGATCACGGGCATGAACACCGCCATCACCCTCGCCGGCTGCACGGACCCGCTGCTGCTGGTGTTTGTCGGCCTGCTGACCGGCACGGGCGGCGGCGTGCTGCGCGATGTGCTCGCCGGAGATATGCCCTACATTCTGCGCAAGCACATCTACGCCAGCGCGTCCATCGCGGGCGGGATCCTCTATCTGCTCCTGCGGCAGGTCTGGCAGGGGCCGGGCGCGATCCTGACCGGCGTGGTCGTCGTCGTTGTGATCCGCTGCGCCGCGGCGCACTTTGAGTGGAACCTGCCGCGCGCAAAAACCGTGTGGAAAAGCGACGAATGATGTGCTAGGATAAAGAAAAGAGTTCGCAAGACCGGAGGTCATGACCATGGCAAACACCCAAGCGCGCGCATGCCCGCTCGCAAAAAAGTGCGGCGGCTGTCAGCTGCAGAACCTGTCGTATGACGAGCAGCTGCATCTCAAACAGGCGACGGCCATCCGCCTGCTCGGCCGCTTCGGCCACGTGGAGGAGATCATCGGCATGGAAGATCCCTACCACTACCGCAACAAGGTGCAGGCCGCCTTCGGCGTCAACCGGCAGGGGCAGATCATCTCAGGCGTGTACCAATCAGCCTCACACCGGATTGTGCCGGTCAGCGACTGCATGATCGAGGACACGGTCGCCGACCAGATCATCGTCACGATCCGCGGCCTGCTCAAGAGTTTCAAGATTCGTCCCTATGACGAGGACACCGGCCGCGGCACGCTGCGGCACGTGCTCGTGCGGCGCGGCTGGCGCAGCGGGGAGATCCTCGTCGTGCTCGTGACGGCGCACGGCATGCTGCCCGGCAAGCGCAACTTCGTGCGTGCGCTGCTGCAGCGGCACCCGGACATCACGACCATCGTGCAGAACATCAATGCCGGGCAGACGAGCCTTGTGCTCGGCCCACACAGCGAGGTGCTCTATGGCCCGGGATATATCCGCGAGCAGCTCGGGGACTTCACGTTCCGCATCTCGCCGCGCGCGTTTTACCAGATCAACCCCGTGCAGACGGAGGTGCTCTACCGCACAGCGCTCGACTATGCCGAGCTGACCGGCAAAGAAACCGTCGTGGACGCCTACTGCGGCACCGGCACGATCGGCATCTTTGCGAGCCAGGACGCCGCGCGCGTGATCGGCGTGGAGAACAACCGCGACGCCGTGCGCGACGCGATCAGCAACGCGAAGGCGAACCATGCGGACAACGTCCGCTTCTACACCGCCGACGCGAGCGACTTCCTGCAGGGCATGGCGAAGGCCGGTGAACACGCCGACGTCATCATCCTCGATCCCCCGCGCGCCGGCAGTGACGAGCGCTTTCTCTCCGCCGTCACGGCCGTCGGGCCGGAGCGGGTGGTGTACGTGTCGTGCAGCCCGGAGACACTCGCGCGCGACCTGGGCTACCTCACCCGGCACGGCTACCGCGTCATGCGCATCCAACCGGTGGACATGTTCCCGCACACGGAGCATATCGAGACCGCCGTGGCATTGGTCAAAAATTCGTAAATGAAGCGGTACATTGTACGATTTCTGAAGACGAGATTTCTCGTCATATTCGGTGTTGCTACGCTTTATTATGAGCTATCCTTTTTCATACTCCTATGGTGCAAAACCGCTGTTTATGCTCCTCCCTTCGCGCTCTGGACCTACGTGCCCGCTTTGGTGTGGTACCTTCTGGACATCCTTCTGACTTTCCGCTTCCGGCAGATCATCCGGTATCAGGAGCGTCTTTTTCATGTGAAATTCAGCGACACGAATGTCGCTGCATTGTACCCGGGGTCCAACACATTTTTGTCGGATGATTGGCTGATCTTTTCGGGGAAATCCGCGTTTTGCAGGCAGTACATCCGACGTGTTTCCATCGTGACCGTGCGAACAGGCAGAGGCAATGACTATCGTCTGAAACTATATGCAAATGACGGAAAAGCATATCTACTGCGTATGATAGATTCGTATGCGAGTGCAAAAACAATACAGCGCTGGTATCACGGATAGCTTGTTACCATCTGCAAACAGCCACCGCAGCGCCCGACCGGGCGCTGCGGCGGCTGTTTGCTGCGGCAGTGCGGGGTCACGCGCTGCCGGTTTCTTCGGCGCAGGCGCGCAGCTCGTGGAAAATGGCCGTGTAATCGGCGCGGAAATTGCTGTTTTTCGGGAACAGAAACATGATGTCGTGCCGCAGCCGAAAGTCGCTCAGCTCGATCACGCCGAGCGTGCCCGCCGCCTCCTCCGGGCGGATGGCCGCGCGGTAGAGAAACGACACGCCGTAGCCGCTTTTGAGCAGCGTCTTGATCGCACCGATGTTGCCGATCTCGACCGTGCGGGCAAAATCCGCCGCCGCCAGGCCGTGCTCCTTCAGGTAGTACTCCAGGATCACGCGCGTGCCCGAGCCCTCTTCGCGCAGCAGCAGCGGCTCGACCAGCAGGTCCGTCAGGCGCCGGCCGCGATAGCGCGCGGCCTTCTCCGGGTCTCCGGCGGCGACATATTCCTCTGTGCCGAACACAAAGAAGTCATACTCCGCCTTCGGGAAATCGCCCTCGACGACTGCAAAATCCAGCTCGCCGGAATCGAGCTTGCTCAGCAGCACCTTCGTATCCGCCACCTGCATCCGAATGTGGCTGTCCGGGTGCAGCTGCAAAAACCGGCCGAGCGCCTCGTTGATCATGAACTCCGCGACCGAGAGCGTCGCGCCGAACGAATAGTCGCGCGTGCCGGAGGCGGCCTGCTGCATGCGCTTTTGCAGGTGCTGCTCGTCATGCTTCATCGTCAGCAGCGTGCGGCGCAGAATCTCCCCCGCCTCGGTCAGCTGCAGGCGCTTGCCGTTGTGCTGGAACAGCGCCGTGCCGTAAGCCTGCTCCAGATAGTGGATGTGGTGCGAGACCGCAGGCTGCGTGATGTTGAGCTCGCGCGCCGCCTTCGTAAAATTCATGTGCCGGCACACGGCCAGAAAGGTCTCGACGCGAAAATCCAGCATGGGTATCCCCCTTTTCCGTAGATTTCTCGGTCAATGATAACATATAATTATCATTTGATAAATAGAATTCATTTTTCTTTATCGTTCGGTTATGATATGATGCTCTCTGCAAACAACGCATGGAGAGAAAGGAATCCTCGACCCACTATGAACTTCATTCAGAAAAACTGGAAAGGCATCCTCGTGTGCCTCGTCATGGCCGTGCCCTGCTGGCTGCTCGGGCAGCGGTTTCCGATCGTCGGCGGCCCGGTGTTCGGCATCCTCGCCGGCATGATCGTCACCCTGCTCTGGCACGACAAGAGCGCGGCGCAGCCCGGCATTTCGTTCGTGTCGAAAAAGGTGCTGCAGTACGCCGTCATCCTGCTCGGCTTCGGCATGAACCTGTCCGTCATCTGGCAGACCGGCAAGCAGTCGCTGCCGATCATCCTCGTGACGATCACGACGTCGCTCGTCGTGGCGTGGCTGCTGCACAAGCTGCTGCACATTCCGGGCAAGATCTCGACGCTCGTGGGCGTCGGCTCGTCGATCTGCGGCGGTTCGGCCGTCGCGGCGACCGCGTCCGTCATCGATGCGGACGATGAGGAAGTCGCGCAGGCGATCTCCGTCATTTTCTTCTTCAACATGCTCGCGGCCATCTTCTTCCCCGCGCTCGGCGCACTGCTCGGCTTCTCGACCACGAACGGCGAGGCGTTCGGCATCTTCGCCGGCACGGCCATCAACGACACGTCGTCCGTCACGGCCGCGGCCTCCACGTGGGACTCGCTCTACGGACTCAGCAGCCAGACGCTCGACAAGGCCGTGACCGTCAAGCTCACGCGCACGCTCGCCATCATCCCGATCACGCTCGTGCTCGCCTTCGTGCGCACGAAGCGCGCCAAGACCGACGGCACGAAGGTCGATTTCAAGAAGATCTTCCCGATGTTCATCCTCTACTTCCTGCTCGCGTCCGTGATCACGACCATCTGCGTGAGCGCCGGCGTGTCGGCAAGCGTGTTCACCCCGCTCAAGACGCTCAGCAAGTTCCTGATCGTGATGGCCATGTGCGCCGTCGGCCTGAACACGAACATCGTCAAGCTCGTCAAAACCGGCGGCAAGCCGCTCATCATGGGCTTTTGCTGCTGGGTCGGCATCGCGGGCATGAGCCTGCTGATGCAGCACGTGCTCGGCATCTGGTAAGACACGAACAAAAACGGGCGGCAGCCGGAGCTATCCGGCTGCCGCCTTTGTTTTATGCTTCTTTGCCGTCGCGCGGCAGCGTCACGAGCATGACCGTTCCGTCCGCGCCGCTGCGCTCGATCTGCACCGTGCCGCCGTGCAGCGCGGCAATCTCCCACACGAGCGACAGACCGAGCCCGACACCGCCATGCGCCCGGCTGCGCGACTTGTCCACGCGGAAAAACGGCTGGAAAACGCTCTCCCGGTATGCCTCCGGGATGCCGGGACCGTGGTCACGGACGCGGATCTGTACATTCCCGTCCGCCTCGCTGACCGTGATGCGCACCGCCCCGTCCGGCCGGCCGTAACGGATGGCGTTTTCGGTCAGGTTGAACAGCAGCCGGTACAGCAGCGGGTCGCTGCCGGTGAGCACAGCGCCGCCGTCGGCCTCCAGCGCGATGCACTTGCTCTCTGCAAGCGGCGCGAGATCGGTGAAGATCTCCTCGATCATGGGCGCGAGCTCGACCCGGTCGTCACAGGGCACGGTGCGCAGTTCGCTCATCTCCAGCAGGATCTTCGTCATCTGCGCCATACGCTCCGTCTGCTCCTGCAGCAGGGTCAAAAACGCCGCCGTTTCGGGCGCGGCGTCCGCGTGCTCGGCGGAAAACAGCTCAAGCTGCGCCTGCATCAGCGCAAGCGGCGTGCGCAGCTCGTGCGCAGCGTTGCCCGTAAACTGCCGCTGCGCCGTGAAGCCCGCGTCCAGGCGGTCGATCATGCCATTGAACGAGCGGCTGAAGCGCTGAAACTCCGGCAGCACGTCCTCGCTGACCTTGCACTGCGCCAGATTGCCCGGCTGAATACTTTCCACCTGCGCTGCAAAGCTGCGCAGCGGACGCAGCGCGCGGCCGCTGACAAAATACGCGAGCACGCCGCCGATGAGCGTGACCGCCGCCGTGATGTACCAGTTCGTGACGCCGAAGGCCGCCTGCGCGCCGCTGATGATGATCGTCAGCTCGTCATCCGGCTGTTTGCTCTGCGGATCGAAGGCGTCGGGCGCACCGGACTCGATCTCGCTGTAAGCCGAGATGCCGCTGCCGATCGCGGCCATGTACCGCTTGCCGGAATAGCCGATCAGGCAGTTCATGAGCACACACGTCACGCCGATCAGCGCCGCCGTCATCAGCGTGATGCGCCACTGCAGAGATAACCGCTTCATGTCTGCTCCTCCATAACATAGCCCTCGCCGATGCGGTTGCGGATGGGGTCATAGCCCAGGGCGGCGCGTAGCTTTTTCCGCAGTGCGGAGATATGCACGCGGATGGAGTTGCCAAAGCCATCCGCCCCGCTGTCCCACACGTGCTCCAGCAGCTCCTCCTGACTGACCGGCCGCCCCTGATGCAGCAGCAGGTATTCGAGGATGCCCGTCTCCTTGCGCGTGAGCGACAGTACCTCGCCGCGCACGGACGCCTTGCGCGCCTTGGTGTCAAACGACAGCTCGGCGCAGGTCAGGACCACGTCGCTCTGCGTAAAGCGGCGCAGCGTCAGGCTGCGGATGCGCGCCGCGAGCTCATCGAGGTGAAAGGGCTTGATGAGATAGTCGTTCGCGCCCGCATCGAGCCCCGCCACCTTATCGGCAACCTCGCAGCGCGCCGACAGGATCAGCACCTTGGTGTCGCGGTCACGCTCGCGCAGCGTCCGGAGCACCGTCATACCGTCCTCGCCGGGGAGATTCAGATCCAGCACGACCAGATCAAAGCGCTCGACGGCGAGCATCTCCGCGGCGCTCTGTCCGTCGTAGCAGCAGTCCACGCTGTAGGCAAGCCGCCGCAGACTGCGAGCGATCGTGTCGCAGAGCGCCCGTTCATCTTCCACAATCAAAATATGCATACCATTCTCCTCGTGCGTATTTACAATGTCCGACTTTGTTATCTTTGTTATATGATAACACAAAGGCATAAAATCTCTGTTAAGTTTCCGTTCTTAACGAAGATTTTATCTGCGCCATGGTATCATGAGGCAAACAGAAGGGAGTGATCCGGGTGTTTCGTGCGAAGAAAACCGTTGTGCAGGTTCTGCTGATTGCTGCAGGCATCGCCATGGTGTGCTTCGGCGCGCTGCGCGGCGAGGCCGGCGCCGTGCTCAGCAAGGCGATCCGGCTGTGCTTGGAGTGTGTTGGCATTGGATAAGAAAAAACAGTCTGTTTCCCTGCTCTTGAGCCGGTTTCGCGGCTGGATCCAGGCGGCGGCGACGCTGCTGACCAACATCCACCTGCCGAACTTCTTCAAGGGCGGCATCTATCAGGGCAAGGGCAAGACCGTCTGCGTGCCCGGCCTGAACTGCTATTCCTGCCCGGCGGCATCGGGCGCGTGCCCGATCGGGGCGTTTCAGGCGGTGGTCGGCTCGTCCAAATTCCGCTTTTCGTATTATATCACCGGCATTCTGATCCTGCTCGGCGTGCTGCTCGGGCGGTTCATCTGCGGCTTTTTGTGCCCGTTCGGCTGGCTGCAGGAGCTGCTGCATAAGATCCCGGGCAAAAAGCTGTCGACAAAAAAGCTCAAGCCGCTGACCTATTTGAAATACGTCATCCTGCTGCTGGCCGTGGTGCTGCTGCCGGCGCTCATCGTCAACGACGTGGGCATGGGCGACCCGTTTTTCTGCAAGTATATCTGCCCACAGGGCGTACTCGAGGGCGCGATCCCGCTTGCCGCCGCAAACGAGAGCATCCGCGCGGCGCTGGGCGCGCTGTTTACGCGCAAGCTGATCATTCTGATCGCGGTCGTCGTTTTGAGCGTGCTGTTTTTCCGCCCGTTCTGCAAGTGGATCTGCCCGCTCGGTGCGTTTTACGCGCTGATGAACAAGGTCTCCCTGCTCGGCATTCAGGTCGACACGGGCAAGTGCGTCTCCTGCGGCAAATGCGCGCGCACCTGCCAGATGGACGTGGACATCACCAAGTCCCCCAACGACACGGAGTGCATCCGCTGCGGCAAGTGCATCCGCGCCTGCCCCACGGAGGCCATCCGCTTCCGCTATGGCTTCGGCCTGAACGGAAACACGAATCCGAAACAAGTAAGCAACCATAAAAATCAAACGGAGGAATCATGATGAAGAAAATCACAAAATTTGTGACGCTCCTGCTCGCGCTCGCGATGGTGTTCAGTCTCGCGGCGTGCTCGTCGGGCAAAGGCAAGGACAAGGCGGACGGCAGCACCGACATCGCGGCCCTGATCGCGACCGAGCCGAACAGCGCCGACGAAGCGGCCAAGCTCTATCAGCAGCTCATGCAGAAGGAAAACGACATTCTCGCCGCAAACTCCGACCTCTGGAACAAGGTGTTTCTGTCTGCCAACAAAAACAGCACCATGATCGAGGACGGCACGAACTACGGCGACTTCCTGCTCGCCACGATCGAGAGCGCGAAGGACGGCTTCTCGGCCGACGAGCTCAAGACGCTCAAGGCCGGCGCCGAACAGATCAAGGAGATCGAGGGCAAGCTCACCATCCTCGAGCAGAAGTATCCCGGCTGCGGCACGGCGCCCGGCGCAGGTGACAGCGTGAGCGCGGAGGAGGCCGGCATGACCGCCTCCGGCAGCAACGCGATGAAATTCCCGAGCTTTCAGGGCAAGGACCTCAACGGCAATGACGTCGACAGCAGCAAGCTCTTTGCCGGCAACAGCGTCACGGTCGTGAACTTCTGGTTCACCACCTGCAACCCGTGCGTCGGCGAGCTGGCCGACCTTGAGGCGCTCAACAAGGACCTCGCTGCGAAGGGCGGCGCGGTCGTCGGCATCAACTCCTTCACGCTCGACGGCGACAAGACCGCCATCGCCGAGGCGAAGGACATCCTGGCGAAAAAGGGCGTGACCTACTCCAACCTCTGGTTCGCCTCCGACAGCGAGGCCGGTAAGTTCACCGCCGGTCTGTACTCGTTCCCGACCACGTACGTCGTCGACAAGAACGGCAACATCGTCGGCCAGCCGATCGTCGGCGCGATCACCGCGCCCGATCAGGCAAAGAAGCTCAACGAGCTCATCGACCAGGCGCTCGCAAGCAGCAAATAATGACCCCGAGACAGCATCCGCCTCGGCGTGCCTTTCTGACGGAAGGCGCGCCGGGGCGGATCTTTTCTCTCTGTCAGAGCGCAACGTCCTCGAGCCGGTGCAGCTGCTCGAGCGCGACATTGCCGCCGCTGATGACAAAGCAGACCTTATCTGTCCTGCGCAGCGGCAGCTGTCCGCGCAGCGCAGCGCCCATGCCGATGGCGGACGACGGCTCGCACAGAAGCTTCCCCTCCAGAAGCAGCAGCTTCATGGCGCGCAGAAGGTCGGCATCCGCCACATCCGCAAAGCCGTCGGTGTGCGCCGCCACGTACGGGAAGCACACATCCCCCGGCGTCTGCGCAACGAGCGCGTCCGCAATCGAGCGCTTCTGCTCCACCTGCACCGGATGCCCGGCGCGCAGGCTCTCCGTATAGCGCGGGAGCGCGGCCGGCTCCGCGCCGAACACGCGCACGCGCGGCGCGAGCGCCTTGACGGCCGTGGACACGCCGCCGATGAGTCCGCCGCCGCTGACCGGGACGACGACCGCGTCGATCTCCGGACACTGGGCCATGATCTCGAGCCCGACGGTGCCCTGCCCCGCCATGACCAGCTCGTCATTGAACGGCGGCACCATCGTCGCGCCCCGCTCGGCACACAGCCGCGCCGCGACCGCGAACCGCTCGGACGCATCGCACAGCACGAGCTCCGCGCCCAGCGCGCGGATGGCCGCCTGCTTGACGGCCGGGGCCGTCTCCGGCATGACGATGCAGGCGTGCGTGCCGAAGCGCTGCGCGGCATAAGCCACCGCGCGGCCATGGTTGCCGGACGAGGCCGCGACAAAGCCGCGGGCACGCTCGGCATCCGTCAGGGCGAGGATCTTGTTCATCGCGCCGCGCAGCTTGAACGCGCCCGTGCGCTGCATGCACTCGGCCTTGACGTACACCTCGCAGCCGAGGGCGTCATCGAGCGCCGGCAGACGCAGCAGCGGCGTGGGCACAATATAAGGGGCGATGCGCGCATGCGCCGCCCGAATGGTTTCCAGTGTCATACTCATGGGAACGCTCCTTTCTCAGCAGGATCATTGTAACGCAGCCGGCGCGGATTGTAAAACCAAATCTGAGCGCCGCGGCGCTTGACAATCCGGGGCGCAGAGGTCATAATCAAAAGAAGTTTTTGCAAATTTTCAAACTCAGGAGAAACCGCACGTGAAACACGCCGACAAAAGCAAACACGCCCGGAACCTGTGCAACGCGGTCATGCTCTGCTGTGCTGCCGCCGTGCTGCTGACCGGGCTCGGGCGTACACTGCTGTGCCCGAAGGACGTCAACTACTACGAAAACCGCCCGGCCAACACCGTCGCTCCGCTGACGGCGGAAAGCTGGCTCGACGGTTCGTTTCAGGATGCCATGGAGACCGCGCTCAGCGATCAGATCCCGCTGGCGCAGACGATGAAAAAGGCCTTCAATGACGCGCAGAACAAGATCCGGTACGACTCCATGATGCGCCTGTCGCGCCGGTATCCGAACGTGCCGGTCCAGTACGACCAGTTTCTCGTCTACGGCGGGAAATATCTGGCCTACACCTACCGCAGTCCCGACGTGGTGACACCGGGGCTCACGCGGCACAGCGAAAATCTCAATGCACTGATCGCCGCACATCCGGACGTATCGTTTTACATCTACATGATCGAGGGCGACACAAACAACAACTTTCCGGCCGGAGAAAACAACGGTGCGTTTGAATACCTGAGCAGCCGGTTGAACCTGCCGGCGGCGCAGATGCAGAAATTCGCCATAAACGATCTGACGACATATGAACGCGACTTCTACCAGACCGATCATCACTGGTGCAACGTCGGTTCCTACCGCGGCTATCGGGAGATCGCCGCCATGCTCGGCTGCACGGATCTGCTCGAGCCGCTGGAAACCGTGCGCGTGTCCGACCGCTTCTCCGGCTCCAAGGCGCTGGCCATCGGCGCGCAGGAACAGTTTTTCGAGCCGATCGATGCCTACCGCTTTGCATTTCCGAACATGTCCTTAACGATCGCAGGAGAACCGGCGGACGATTACGGCCGGCAGGACGACGCGCTCAGCGGCCGGCTCGAGAGCGTCAGCTACGGCGGCATCTACGGCTGGGACAACGGCGAGGTCATCCTCGACACCGGTACGACCGGGCGCGGAAACCTGCTGATGATCGGCGACTCCTACGACAATGCCATCCTCAAGCTCATAGCATCGCACTTTGACCGGGTCTACAGCGTCGACATACGCAGCTATGAAACCGACATGGGGCAGCCGTTCCGGATGGCGGAATACCTGCGCGCGCACGAGATCACAAAGGTGCTTCTCGTCGGCAACACGACATTTTTCACAACGGACGAGACCATCCTGGAGGACTGAGCCATGGTATTCAGCAGTCAGACATTCCTGTTTTTCTTTCTGCCGCTGGCAGGCCTGTGCGTGCTCGTCCGCGCAAAGCCGGTGCAAAACGCGCTGCTGCTCATCGCGTCGCTGATCTTCTACGCCTGGGGCGAGCCGAAGATGGTCGTGCTCATGGTGCTCGTGACGCTCGCGGCCTACGGCAGCGGCTTCGCCATCGTGCATTTCGCGGCGCGGCCGCGCGCGAAAAAGGCCGCGCTGATCGCGGCGATCGCCGTCATCCTCGGCAATCTCGTCGTGTTCAAATACCTCAACTTCCTGTGCCGGACGTTCTCGTTCCTCGGCCTGCCGGACCCCGGCATCGCACTGCCGATCGGCATCAGCTTTTACACGTTTCAGATTCTGTCGTATGTCATCGACCTCTACCGCGGCAAGATCGCCCTGCAGCGCAACTTTTTCTACCTGCTGATGTACGTCAGCTTCTTCCCGCAGCTCATCGCCGGCCCCATCGTGCGCTATGAGACCGTCGAGCAGGAGATCCGGGAGCGCCAAGTAACCATGGACGATCTCGCGCAGGGCTTCCGGCGCTTTGTCGTGGGTCTGGCCAAAAAGCTGCTGCTGGCCAATCAGGTCGCGCAGGTGGCGACCATCGTCTACAACGGCGACCCCGCCAATTACGGCTCCCCCC
>ERZ780195.2427-NODE-2427-length-12812-cov-2.891197_pt1 | contig 12812 bp, 10 predicted proteins | sample MGYA00511017_ERZ780195 | MGnify/ENA primary metagenome ERZ780195 (study PRJEB29588, sample SAMEA2159974) | human gut metagenome | biome: human gut; feature: human-associated habitat; material: faeces | place: Denmark | collected 2008/2010 ...
GCCGCATCTGTAATCGCATTGACTTTTCGTGTAATCTTACCGCTGGCATTGGTAGCCTGCTTGATTTGTTTTAGCTGATTTTTAGCTGCCTGTTTGTCTGATCCGGCAAACAACACTGACGAATCGGTATCTACAATCTTTAATAGCTCTTTTTGGGTTTTCTGAGTCAAATCGGTATTCAGATTGTTATAAATGTTCTGATTGGCTTCTGTCGCCTTGTCGAATAAATCTTTCTGGGTTTTCTGTGCTTCCTGTCCGCCGCTATTCATTTTACTCAATTTTGAATATGATTGTATTGAATACGCATCGGGTCCAGAAGCCGCCTTTTGAAAAATCCACTGTGTATTGATACTGTCTTTGACACTAGAAACACCAGAACTTGACAAAGCATCCTTATAGATATCGCTCACATTGGAGGCTGCACTACTAACCAGATGTGACATATCATAGCCTTCTGGCAAGGTAGGCGTTGATAAAGATAATTCTTTCGTTACATCTCCAAATTGACTTTGAAAGAGTTGCATGCTATTTCCGGATTGCCCGCTTGCATCCACATAATCACTATACGTATTCATGCATTGCGAAGCCAGAGAAATATACTGCGCATTTGTGGCCGAACTATCATAGCCACTTGCGATATCTACATCCGATAAATCATATAGATTCTCGGTTGGAAATGTAATTTCATAATTTTGAGCATAATACTCAGCAAGATCAAGCTGTTCTGTCGAAGCCATCTGATTCTGAACCTGTTGATACATGGACTGAAAATCATCCGTATCCACAATAGTATCCATATAGTCTGCCTTTAACGTCTGCAATGTTCGTGCTATTTCAGTGCTATCCACACTTGATACATTAGCAGAAGCTTCTTGGTTAAGTGCATACACATTAGATGTTTGCAACACCGTTGCAATAATTAATACAGAAGGCAATATCCTCGTACTTTTCATAAATCTTCCCCTTTCCTAAACTACTATACCGCGGTTAACACTTTTCGATTATAGTATCATAAATCAATCCCATAACAATTTAGGGATTTCCGGCGGCAATGGCCGTTTGTGCTGCTGTATATTTTGACATGGAATCAATGATATTTTGGTGTAACGCCAAATATTTGTACGCGAGTGTGGTAACATCTCCACTATTTTCACGAGCCATATCTAAGATCTCCTGAAGATGCGTCAATGTCTCCTCAACACCTTCACAAGCATATTTCTGATTATATGTATAAGATCCAGTTCTTACAGGATGATTTTCCTTTTCCTGTTGATAGCTAACCTGAATTACGCTTAATTGATTTTGCAGCAAACTAACATGATTCAAGAAATCGTCCTCAGAAATGCTTTCGGCAATATAGAGAGAAAAAATGTCATCCATTTCACCCGCATATACAGATAAATCATTAATATAGTCGCTTTGCCGTTCATACCATTGTTTTCCAGTATATTGTTTCTGGTATTTTTGAAAACTTTTAAATGCAAAAATCCCCAAAATACTTAATGCGATTATTGTGACACATAAAATAATTTTCTTTTTCGTCATTACTCAAATTTCCTTTCTGTCGTACGTGAATTCGTTTTTTGTTTTTTGTTTTCTAATACTATAAGTTGAAGGGAAAAAACGAAGGAGGTTTCATAAACTATGAATTATGCACTTTTTGTTGAGTATGAAGGCATTTTATTAGGGAATACTCAAAAATTTTCTCAATTATCCCTAACCCGTTTGCGAGAAAAGACTACAGCAAAACAAATTTTACGTTTCATCTTTGAAGAGCTTTTAGAATGGACGCCTGAACAAGTCCGTGACTATTTAACCCCTCAGATAGCCGAACAGTTGCATTTAACCAGAATTGTTCATCAAATCGACTTTCCATCCGAATGCAATCCAGAGACAGATCTTTTCTACCTTGCTGCTTTTGTGTATCCAGAACAGATTCGTATCTCCAAACGGAAACAGGTTTTGTTTGTCTACGAAAAAGTATTACAGGGAAAACTCAAAAAATTTCCCAAAAATTTTTTCTTATCTGGAGACGCAGAATACAATTTGGAAATTTGCCTTGCCTATGCGTTAAATCACTTTGGAAACTTTCATTCAGTGGAAGAACTGTATGGTTTTTTCGCAGACAAACGCAAATTCTGCCATTTTGCCAAAGAACACAAGTTAATAGAGCCTATTCGTAATCTATACGAAAATCCCGTAGAACTTCTTCATAATACACTTCCTAGTGAAATGCAGAACGACTTTTTCTATGAGTATTATTCGTACCAATACAGTTTGGAATAGTGGAACATAACGGAGGAAATATATGATCATTCATCTCAAGGACACGGCTATACAGCTTAATCCAAGTGAAGTGCGGGCAGCCAAAAAGTTAATTTCTCGTTTCATCACTTCTGTAAGTTCGGCATCAAAACGCACAGGCCAAATTTCCTTTTACTTTACGGTTCTGATTATTATGCATATTATGTCTCAACAACTTTTGGAAACGTTCGACCCGAAAGATTTACAGGAAATCATGAAAAAGTACCAAAAATAATGCCATATGACTTTTTTACGTCAGAAACATGTTCTGATGGATAGCTATAGTAGAGAAAAGCTCCCTAATTTAAGCGTAGGGAGCTTTTCTTTTACTATCCATTTACAGAAAACCAGATGGCATGTAAATCAGCATTGCGGACATATTGTCAGGATATTTAACAATATTTTTAGCTGCATTAACAAGTGCATTGGTAGCTTCCGTCCCCTCCGGTGGCGAATTTAGGATGATCTCAGACATTGCATCCGGGCGCAATGCATAATGGATTCCATCTGTAGTCATCAATACCAAATCCTGCTCCTGCAATTTTCCGGAAATTGTGTCAATCCGCGGGTTAATGATCTTTCCAATTCCACTGGTTAGCTTTAATCTTCCGTCATGCACATAATATGTCTCGCTATCAATCTTCCCTTCCTGTAATAGTTCGTACGCTTGCGTATGATCATGAGTAATCAGATTGACTTTTCCATTGCGGATAATATACAGCCTGGTATTACCGCTATGTCCAATTGCTATTTTGCGGTCCGGCAAAAACAAGCAGCATGTTACACTTGCCGAATAACCGGAAAACAATTCTTCATTTCCCATTTGAAATGCTCCCAAAATCCGATTCGCATCATTCATAGCCTTTTCGAGGAAAAATTTCGGATACTTTATTAGCAAATCCGGTTTTTTCCCAAACGAATCCTTGATGTTTTCAATTATGTCCATAGCAACAATAGATGCTGGTTGCGGTCGCTGCGGCATAGAACCTGTTCCATCCGCAACGATGCACAACAATGTTTCCTCATCAAGCTCGCAGAATTGCACAAAATCCTCCTGCTGCTCTCGTCCAACCCCAATGTCTGATGTCGCACCACATATATATTTTGGCATATTAAGAATCCCCTTTTACATTTTTCGAGTCATTCATTTTTTCTTCGAGATGTAAAAGATGTTTCTTCTTTCGAGTAAAGTGTAAAAACATGCCTATAAGAACTGCAATTCCACAGCCGATAATCACAAGTAATATTAATAATACTTGTATTCCTCTGTTTTCATTTACCGTTTCTTCTACAGCATCTTTTACTTTCTCTGGGCTTGTCTTTTCAATTTTTTCTGCCGGGGCTGTTGTAACTCTTGCAGCGTCAGAAGAACTTTCAGTCTTTTCAGAAGTTTGCTTATTCGAAAAATCATCTGTAACTGCAGTTTCCTGTACCGCAGTAGTAGCAGTCGGACGCAATTTATCCACAATATCGTTTGTTTCCTGCTTCTTTTCAGCTTTTAACGTATCACCCGATGTTGTATTTGAAACTGATACATTTGGTGTGAGTGGCTTCAGGTTTGCAGCCTCTTTTTTGACAGAATCACTTTCGCTTGGTACTGTTGTTGGTTCCGGCGTAATCGTTGGTGTTGGTATCGGTGTAGTTGTCGGGTTTGGGGAAGGTTCCGGAGCCTGTGTCGGAGTCTGTGTTGGTTCCGGCTCTGGCTCTGGTGTTACCGTTGGCTCAATTGTCGGCTCTGGTGTTGGAGCCGGCGGGGTAACAACCTTCTGTAAGGTCAACTTTTGAATGTTAGATTCTACCGTTTGGACAAGATTATTTGCATAATATCCATTTGCAACAGCTTTGATTTCAATCTCTTTTTCAGAAGAAGTTTGATTGCTTGCAGTGATTACCATATCTCTGCTTTGCGAAAACGTGCCATCTTTTGTATATACGACCATTTGAAAAGAACCTATTTTATCGTATAAAAAAATGGTTTTGTTCAAGATACTGGGATGTTGACCATTAATTGTAATCAAACGTTCTACGGAGTTTCCCTCTGAATCAACAAATTCCGGGACACGTATTGTTTCCACTGTCAAATCAGATGGAATATAAAAATCTACCACATAACCCGTGACAGATGTTGTCGCTGTTGCATTCATATTATTAAATGTAAGTTGTACATCATCCTGTCCAGGAATTATTGTGGCTGAACTGGAAACTTTTGGACTTTCCATCTGATATTCACAAATAAGCTGTATCTTTTGAGAGGCTTCTGTTTTTACTTCCTGATCATCACCATAGACCGCTTTTACGTATGCCTGGATCAAAACATCCTCACTTTTTGCATCCTGTTGAATGTTTTTTAATAACAGTGACAAACTTTTTGTTTGTTTGAAGTCATATGCAGGACTATTGTTGTCTTCATCTTGACTATTGTCGTCTTCAATCAAACTATTATTGTCCTTTTCGAGACAAATTTGTAACAGAACTTTGGAATCAGAGGTAATGATTCCTTCCGTATATTCTTTCCCATCAACAAATAGTGTACTTGTTGCATGTTCAAATTCTGGAAGATCAATCTGCTCAATTTCTGTTCCTTTTGGGATGATCAGTTGACATTCATAGCTGGAAAGTTCTGCTGTTCCGGTTCCAGCCAAACCATCCAATGTCACCTTGGCTGTTTGACCGTAAGAAAGCTTGTCCTGCTCTGTTTTCCATACTGGTGTTTCAATTTTATAACTCGTTTTCAAAACCGTTGCTGAGACTGTTTCGTCTACCTTTGATGTGAAGTTCTCCCCGTCTTCTGATTCCCGAATAGTCCCTTTTAATTCTACAGTATCAGACGCTTGTGACATATCAATGTCGCCATCAATTACCATCCCTGACATTGAAGCATCTGAATTTGCAATTTCACCTGCCGGCTGCAATTTGATGCTTGAAATTTCTCCATAATCAGAAAGTTCGACTTGAGCGTTTTCGGTCGTTTGAAGCTGATATTCCATTCCATCATCTTTAAGAATCGAAACAACGACATCTCCATCGTAGTTTTTCCAATCTCCAACGACTAATTTCTTAGCCACGAAAGCGTTATCCCACGACGTTTCGACCTGCGTAAATTTTTGATCGTTCCCATCTGATTGATAATCATATTGATATGATTGATCTAACGCTTCGTCGCTTATTATCTCTGTCTTCTGCATAATCTGCAAATTTGGCGTGAGATCCGCATTGGCCCCTGCCGGAACAGTTATTAGTCCAGAAGCCAAACTGACTGCCGTTATTGATGCTATTTTGCGTGCAATTTTTTTCTGCATTTTAACTCCTTTCTAGTATTCCTCTGTTGAGTGATCACGCCTGCCATTCAGATACCTGCGGTCCGCCGTAATCTTCTTAGAAACAGGTTCTGACTTGAACTGATATTTTTTCTTTTTTCTTCGAACTTTTAAGTATGCCACTGGAGACACAATTCCCAGCATAAGACCTGCCGCGCCAGCCGCAATCAAAGTTGAAAAATCATTCAAATCAATCACTCCTTTTCCATTCGCTGATTCAATGTATCTACGGAAACAGGGGTTAATACCAGCTCCCCGTTTTTAAGATATATAACCGACATAGTTTTTTTCCCATTTGTATAGTCGTATATAAGCCCCTGTTTTCTTTTGATACGAACATCTTTCCGCACAGCATTACTATCATATGCTATGTATAATTTGATGTTATCTTTTGGAATATAACAATCTTTTGATACCTTAATGTTTTGCATACCAGTTCCTCCTTTCTATTCCGATATATATAGTATTGAAAATTGTTCTCAAAATTAGATACAAAACTGGACCAGACAATGCTGGCCCAGTTCTATTTTAGTCATCCTTTTTAGGATAATGATATGCAGAATCTTCTTTTTCACGAGCATGTTTCACATGAGCTTCTGAATTCTTTCCTTCTGTCATACATATAAAATCAGTATATGGTTCCCGGCGTGTAAAACGGTTATGTATTGATCCTCGCTTATTTCGGTATCCCTTTTCTTTTTGTTTTCGCTTTTCCATTCTACATTTTTCAAAATGAATATTAAATCGTTTCGCATCTGCAATTATTTTTATAGAGATTCCTGCGCCAATAAAGAAAAACACTAGAAACACAAGTACAAAGAGAATCTGAATCATCATAAATATCGCCTCCACTCGTCTGCATCCAAACTATCATCCACCTCTGGCTCTATGGAACTTTCAGGGATATCTTCCGATAAAACAGGATCTGTATCCATAGTCTCTTGGGCATCTCTATCATCATCCGCCGTGCTTTTGACTTCCGCTTCTATTAAATCAATTGCTGATTTCAGGCTATCTACGGAAAAACTGGAGCCAACAATATCCGATAACGCGGTATCCGGAACATCTGTTCCTATATTTTCCGCATGCTCAATAGCCTGAACATAGGAATCCAAATCATTGCTCATTTGATCTAAAAACTGGTTTGGTTCATAAAAGTCCAGTTTCTGCTGTGCATCTACGGATGATGATTGCGACATATCTACCCTATCTACTGAATCTGTCACACCAGAATCCAGATCCATAAAGCCTTCATATGGATCTGGTTGCTCAAACGGTTCTTCTGGAGATGCATATCGGTCGCTTGCCAACTCATATAAATGATCGACATGTTCTGCAGAAAGTCCATTTTGCTGTAATTTTTCAGCCATCGTATCCATATTATCCATTGGCTTACCGTCCAAATCAGTAACCTCATATACGAGATCTGCACTCGATTCAGCAGCTTCGGAATACGGCGTATCTGAATTATAATGATCTGTGATTGCATCCGCGGCTGCGTTTACAATATCCATATATCCAAGATTTTCATCTGAAAAAACGTCTTCTATTGCTTGTGAAAGGACATCATCTAATGCATTTGCCGCATTAAGACAGTCAGAAAATTGTGCTTTGTACTCTTCATGGAAACTATTTGCATTTTCAGATCCTATCGTTGGGCTTTCCGCCTGTGATTCCCCACGTTCTAATGTTGCATCATCAGTTGTTGGTTCAAACGTGTCATTTTTAGCATCCGCCGTTGAAAATGAATCACTATCTGAATGATCTTCACCAACACTCCCTATTAACAGTTCCTCCTGTCTATCTTGAACATCCAGGCTTTCTGGCATTGCACCAGAATCAGATTCTGGCTTATCTCTTGACTGACTTATTTCGAAATCTGCTGTCACATCCTCATCCGCGCTGCTTATTTCAGCAGTTTCCAATACATCAGATTCCGGGATTTCATGAACTTCTTCACCGTTCACTACGGATTCGCTATTATCCTTTGAATTTGCAGCCTCGGTCATATTGTCCTGATCGTTATCCTGACTTTCCATTCTGGTCTGCTCCGCAACCATAGCATCGTCTTTTGTGTCCTGATTCTCACGCTCAATCGCATCTTTTAAATCCATATGCTGCTCCTCTTCTGCTTTCTTTTCATCCGCTAAAGCTCCAGATTCTTCTGAATTTTTCGAGTCCATACCATCAGCAGCTTGATTCTCCGTCGTAACGCCTCCCTGCGCTCCTCCGCTTACCATTGAGGAAGTATCAACGGGATTTTCCTCGGGCTTTTCAACTGCAGGGACTGTTTCGTAAGCAACTTTTGCATGAGGATCACGATCAATCGTTTTCTCAATATTGCGAAAATACGGGCGAAATATCGTAGATGCAAAAAAGTTTCCTACCTTTTCCCAAGCACTAAGATCATATTTAGTGCCATATGTATAGGACTTTCCGTTTTCGGTTTCATATTTTTCAAGCCCCTCTTGTCCACCCGAAAGAATTCTTTGCTCAAGACTGGTATAGTAGTTCGTTTTATAATACTCCTGCCGATCCATTCTTAAGTCATTATTGGATATATAATTCTTAATAACCTGATCCTTTCCATAGGCTGCACCAAGGTCAAGTGCCTTTTTAGCACAAAAATCATATTGCATTTTGTAATCTTGGTAAAAAGTATTGCTTCGGAGTAAACGGGAATCTCCAATTCGATCCTGCATTCCCTCCATTTTCCCTTGCAATTCTTTTAGCCCGGACAAATACGGCTTTATTTTTTCGAACGTTTCCTGAATCAAATTTCCTTTTTCTACTTCAATACTTGTTCCTTTGGACGATGCTATTTTCTCTGCCTGAACTTCTAACGCTTCAACTTTCTCTTGCGTCAAATGTAATTGACCTTCCAAATTCACCTCAGCCCGCGTCATCAGATTATACTGTCTGTTTTTTTCTATGCCAGATTCACTCTTTTCGGAGTCCGCCGTGGAATTTTCTGGTGTATTTTTTTCAACTTTATCCATGGTGTTTTCTTTTAAGTCCATGAATTTTTCTTTGATTTCGTCAAATGTATACGATTTTTCGGATTTTAGTATATCGTCAATTATCGGGCGATAACGTTCCACCGGATGCCCAATAACATCCATATCCTTACGAATGTAATCGTATTGATTTGCTGATTTACTTCCCAGAAAATCTCTTCTTACAGACTCTAAAATATCTGCCATTGTAGTATTCCCGCTCTCCGGAAGTGTATATCGCAGCGCATTCCAGGCATTGGTATAATCAACGCCGACCTCTCTTCCAATTAGCGGGGCATTCGAAGAGACGGGAATATGTCCATTGCTGACATCTGTCGTTATCTTGTTTTCTGATTCTTTGTAGTAGTATGTTGGCGCATCAATCTGCATATAGGTGTTGCCGTCTTCACGCTCTGTATAATAGTGCATTACATTTCTGGTTGTATCATGATAGTCATAACTGATACGATAGCCAAAACTGGTATATATACCACCGTCATCACCAATATGAAGCTTATACGCAGAATCTGTCTGCCGTTCGTTATAAGCATCTACCTTTTCTTGTACTTCCAGCTTGTCCACATCGCGTAAAGAGTCTTTCAATGCAGAAGCATAATCTCTCATATCACATCCCATGGGGAAACGAGCCTCAAAATATAAATATTCCCGCAAAGTCTGCATCGGACCATGATCCGCCAAAAATTGTCCCATATCTCTTTTTGAAAAAGCATCCTGTTTGGTTGCACTTGATATAATTACATCGCACAAGTCAAGATATTTTTCAGCTCTTTCTATCGTTGGCTGCACTCTCTCCACATCCGCGCAATCTTTTTTATATGCCGCGTATTCTTCTCTCAATTCGCCAAAGGCTGCAACTGCCTTTTCTGCATCTTCAAAACGCCCAAAATCAAGACTGTCAATGATATTGTTTCCTTGATTTGTATAACGCTCTTGAAAATCATGGATTCGATCTAGCTTTGTGTTTCGATATTCGGTCAGTTTATCACGGATATCCATAGTTTGATTTCTCTGATCCAGATAGAAATCAAATTTTTTCTCCATGTTTCCGCCGAGCATAACACTCTCTTTTATTTCATCGACCGCATTATTAACAATATCTCTAACCGCTGCTGCAAATTTTGTTTCTACAATTTTTTCAACGGCAGAAACTGCTTCCTGATAATCATGCACGGCCAAAGCATATTCTTTCTGCTTTTCCGGAGATAACTCTTCAATAGCCTTATCTCCATCTGCTTTTGCAGAATCCACGAGTGTTTTTGACTCCTCTAATAGTTCCTGTATTTTCTGATAATTTTCATAGCCTTTATACATAGGCGTTTGTTTGAATTGGTCCAGCCGCTCTGGTGATCCTTTTTCTAACCGTTCTATCCTAGCCTTTACATCATTTGCAAACCAATTTTTTCGATGTGATAAGCTTAGGCGATCAAACGGAACCATCTTCTCAGGAGCATCATTTCCAGTAACAATTCTGATTTTGTGCGAACTTGATACCTGATCCTGACCGATTGAATACACATACACACCATCTGCCCGGATAGCATATTGAGCATTGATATGTTCTTTTTCCCCATCCTTTTTCGTGATGTCGCCATCAAGATAAATACGGTCTGTAATACCGAACTTTACGCCTTCTATTGAGATATAATTTCCGTATTGAGTAGACACGGACATACGATCTATAGTGGCATCTTGATAGGATTCTCCCAAGAGGTTTCGAATCGTTGCATTATCCACATGGATTGGAATTGTCTTACGTGTCATATCAATTCCATCCACTATGCCATAATAAGGATTGGACGCTCGTATTTCTTTTACTTCATCTGCATCCATATTCTTCCGAACTTCTGGAGGGAAAAAATTAAATAACGAATTGTAAGTCGGTAACTCTTCTCTTGCTGGCAGCGCGTACATATCGACGGGAGCTGGATCTGCTGTTTTAAAATATCCGATGTCTTCCAGCTTATTATACATAGAATCTATATCATATTCTTTTCCAGCTTTGTCCCGTATAATGGGAGATCCATCTCTATTTCCATCTAAGGAGAAATCTTCCTGCCCGTTTGTGCCATGCATATGCCAAGTCAGCGATCCCATTCCGCGCAAACCACGTTCCATTGTTACCGCCGATATAGTTGCTTTGGCTGACGCTTTTTCCATAGTCTGCATATGATCTAACTGCGTGTATTCATCTGAAGTAACACGATTGGAAAGCGACACATCTGCAACGCCAATCCGGGAGGCTTCTTCTTGTAACTGTTCGATATTCAAGACTCCATGGTTCGCTTCATATGCCGTTATTTCATGCGTATCAGGATCTCGTGTCAAAATAAATGTCTCTGTTTCATGATTTCCACGAATTGTCCATGTAATTGACGCATTTTCATCAAAATCAACTCCATTCGGCTGAATCTTATCATCAAAAAGGAAATTCACTTCCATACGCAGACGCGCAGGATTATCTGCTGCTGCATCAAGAATACGATTAATTCGCTCATCTGATGTAGAATCCTCTTCATGATCCCAAAATTGCAGTTGTTCCAATGTTTCCTGAAATTCTTTCAGTCCGATCGATGTACCTGTCTGGCTATGAAAAATCTGTTCCCGTCCTCCACTCACATCAAATGCGAAAAAATCCTTTCCGTCCAAAGAGCCTGTCTTATTAGGTACAGACAAAATAGTTACGTCCAAATGGTAATCTTTTAAAGTCTGAAATATGTTAGAAACACAGTCTCTTAATGCTTCAGGTGTGTTCTCAAGAAACTGCAGACGATGCTGGGCATACTGATCACATGCCATCTGACGATCTGAGTGTTCACTTAGTAAAAATTCAGATGGACTTAGATAGCTTTCAGATTCGGTATCCCATATGTTTATAGTTCCGTCTGAATTATTATATGAAAATTGGTAATCATGCGATCTATCCGGATAGTTTTCCAATGAATTCCAGTTAAGCGTAGAAATATCATTCTCTGCAAGCTCTTGAATTGCGTTTTCAACCTTCTGAAAATCGGTATCTGTACCAAGCACATAATCATTGATAACTTGTTTGGCATTTGAAGTAAGGATCTCTATCTTATTATCTGCCATATCTATCACCTCCGTACACTTAGTAGAATGGTAAATTTGCTTCTAAATAATTTTTTCGTACATGAGAATTCTTTTTTCAACTTTTTTTTCAATACTATAACTATGAATTTGTCTTGCGGACACATTCTCGGTTCAAAATTAAAGGTACTAAGGAGGTTTATCTATGGAAACAATTATTATTTCTAGTGAATTTTATTTCAAAGCACCGTATTGTGAATTAACTTCCGATGCAAAATTGCTGTATGCGCATTTGTATACACAAGCCCTTACAGGTCAGGAATACATATCATGCACGCAAAAAGACGCAGCCAAACTATTACACTGCACAGAAGGCACTGCCGGTAAAGCGCTTCGCAGCCTCCAAGATATAGGATTAATTGAACGTTTCGTGGCACGCAGAAAAGAAACCTTAATTTCTGTTTATGGCACTGATGGGAAACCGATTCAACCCCAAGGTGATATTTTACCATCCACATTGGCAGAGACTAATTCAAAGGCAAACATAGAAGTGGATTCTGCAAGCTCTCACTCAGAAAACTTTACAGAAGTGTCAAACGCCACGAAAAATTGTTTGTCTTTGCAACAACCTCAAGCAGATTTTATGCAAGCTTTTATTCAAACCTTTATGGAAACTTTTTCAAAAAAATTGTATTGATGGGATTCTTGCAGATGAACAATCCTGCTTAGAGACATTAAAATGCTCCCGGATAGATCTCTACCACAGGAGCACTGAAATCGGATATGATAAAGCAGAAGAACAGTATTATCAGGCAAAGTCAGGTACTACACCTGAATGATCACTGCCATTAACTCTAAATCTTCACTTGGCGATTTTGCCGTTGGAGGATTACAAAATGCTGGTAGATATCTACGGTGCAAAAGTCATAAAATACCAGATTGAAAAAATCCGAAAAAAATATCCACCTACATATATGAATCTCAAAATAATTTCCAGATGGGCAAATGATTATAATGCCTATCGCCGCCGTCATTCGAAAAAACATACCAAAAGAAGCAACACGGATAATGCCATAGCAGACACTACAGTTCATACTTTAAACGACAGTGATTGTTCCACAAAAGAAAC
>ERZ780195.2431-NODE-2431-length-12805-cov-3.220627_pt1 | contig 12805 bp, 16 predicted proteins | sample MGYA00511017_ERZ780195 | MGnify/ENA primary metagenome ERZ780195 (study PRJEB29588, sample SAMEA2159974) | human gut metagenome | biome: human gut; feature: human-associated habitat; material: faeces | place: Denmark | collected 2008/2010 ...
GATTATTAATAAATAAAACCAAATATATTGAAATTCAATCATCAGACATAAAATATTATTTTATTTTAGTTGGAAGTATATGTGTATTAGCATATATAGTAAATAATATTTTTGGAAGTAATTTAATGTTTATATCTAAGAACTTTCCAGGAACACCAATAGAAATAATATATAATATTTCTGGAAAATATTTTACATTAATAATGAGTTTAGGACAAATGATATTGCCATTTTATATAGTCTATGAAGTTGTAAAACAAATGAAGAAAAACGAAGAATTAAAAGAACAAGTTGTTTTAGAAATAAAAAGTTAATAAAATCCATTGACTCAAATAATAAGATACTATATAATGATGTTAAAATAAATAAGGAGGAAATAAAATGAAAAAGCAAACAATGATTACGATAATTGTAATCGCAATTATTGCAATAATTGCAATTGTTGGAGTTGTTATTGTAAAAAACAATAATAATACAACAAAAGGAGGTACATCTGTAAAAATAGAATCAGGAAAAGACATGAAAAGTATGTTAAAGTCAATATATTCTGAAAACAAAGATGTATTACCAGAACTAGAAACAGAAGAAATTGATGTATCAAATTCAGATTTAGTAACATCATATACAGGAATTCAAAGTACAGGAAATGTAGAAAGTTTAGTTGTATTAGAACCATTAATGAGTTCACAAGCATATTCTGCAGTAGCATTAAAAGTAAAATCAAATGCAAATATTGAAACTGTTAAAGAAGAAATATTAAATAAAATGAATAAGTACTTGTCATAGTACTTTTTTCTTGCTTTTAATAGAAAAATCTGTTATTATATATGCCGAGGTGTTAATATTTATGAAATGTTGTGGAAACTGTGAATGGTGTATTACTGAAGAAGAAGAACTAGCTCAAATAAAAGAAAAAAATTATGATGAAGAGGATCTAAATAGACCTCTTACTGGGGACTGCTCTCTAGGAATTGATCATGGCGAAAACTATTGCTGCAGTCAGCATAATTATATGGAAAAGTTAACCAATATTTATGTGCTATATGATGAAAACTATTTTGGTCCAGGCTATTTTATAGTTACAGAATATAATAAAGAACCAGTTATACTTATAAAAATGTTTATCGCAGGTAGTAAAACTTTTCCTGAATTCAAATTATTTGCTTATGAAAAAGAAAGCAATAACTATTCTACCAAATTAAATAAAAGTATAAACTTATTATCATTCAAAAAAAATAATGAAGATTTGTATCAGATAGTTAAATTACTATCTTCATCACTACCTTATGATACAGTTCTATCAGCAGAATATAATAAAGAAAAAAGTAGCATACATATAAGTATTACCGAAGACTATGCTGACATAACTATATCAAAAGATATAGTTAGTGACAAAGACAATAAAGATTCCATAAACATAACACTAGGAGACCCATATACCTGCAAAAACTATATTCAGTTAAGTACCTTTTATAATAGATTAGCCAAGCTAAGTAAAGGTGTACTTAAAGAAGAAGGAATGAAAAAAATCCTGAAAATAAAATAAATATAACTAAAGGTAGATTTTTGTCTATCTTTAATTATTTACTAAAAAACTATTGTAATTTACTCTAGGTATTTGATATAATTAAATAGACAAAGAAAGGTGATTAAAATGGAAGAATACAAAATAATTACTCATGATGAAAATGAGACAATTGCAGTAGCACAAAATATCGAATCAGAAAAATTTCCTAATATGGTTATATGTTTAAATGGAGACCTTGGTAGTGGTAAGACACTATTTACTAAAGGCTTTGCTCATGCCATGGGAATAGATGAGATAACTTCACCTACATTTACAATTATAAAAGAATATGTTGGTGAATTACCACTATATCATATGGATGTATATAGACTAGAGGATTCAAAAGAAGACATAGGAATAGAAGAGTATTTTGACAAGGGAGGAGTAACCATTATTGAGTGGGCTGATATGGTCAAAGATATCCTACCTCCAGAAAGATTAGATATAAAGATAAAAATAACAGGAGAAAACACAAGAATATTAATACTGACTCCATATGGAGAAAAATATACTAATATTTGTGAGGCCATAATATGATAAGCTTATTCATAGATACATCACTATCCGATGTATCTATTGCCTTAGTAAAAGAAGGAAAACTTTTATCTAATATCAAAAATACCAGTCCTAAAGAACATTCTATATATACTACAAAATTCATCGAAGATATTTTAAAAGAAAATAACTTAGAGCCAAATGATGTAAATGAAATAGTGGTTGTAAATGGTCCAGGTTCATTTACCGGCATAAGAATAGGAGTAACAATAGCCAAGATGTATGCTTATCTTCTAAAAATAAACATAAAAGAGATAACATCCTTAAAAATAAGAGTATTAGGTTTTACTGGAGATTATTTTCTATCCACTATAGATGCCAAACACGGTAACTATTACATAGGATTATACGATAAAGAGTATAATACCATTACTGAAGAGTTTAACAATATAGATAGAATAGATGAGTTAAAAGAAAAATATAATCCAGTCTTAGTAACCGAAGCAGATGATTATGATATTGAAGAGATAATTAAATATGCTAAGAATCTTCCTAGTATTAATCCGCATGCAGTAAATCCAGTATATTTAAAATTACCCGAGGCTATGGAAAAAAATGATAAAAGAAGTAGTTAATAATGATAATCCCTTTTCTAAAGAAATTCAGTATATAGAAGATAATAATGTACTAGGAGAATTAAAATACTCTCTAATATATGAAAGAATGGAAGTAGATAATATTCTTGTAAAAGAAGAGTATCGCGGTAGAGGAATAGGAATCAAATTAATGAGTTACCTAGTATCTGAAGCCATCCATCATAAAGTAATAAATATAACTCTTGAAGTAAGAGTAAGTAATAGTAGAGCAATAAATCTTTATAAGAAGTTTGGTTTTCGTGAGGTAGCCTTAAGAAAATACTATTATGGAGATGAAGACGCAATACTTATGGAAAAACAGGTGATGTAAATGAAAGATGTATATATACTTGGAATAGAGTCAAGTTGTGATGAAACAAGTATGAGTATAGTAAAAAATGGCTCTGAAGAAATAGCCACCGTAGTACTAAGTCAAATAGATATTCATAAAAACTATGGTGGAGTAGTACCAGAAATAGCAAGTAGAAATCATATAGAAAATATAACAATAGTCCTTGAAGAATTATTAAGTAAGACTAATCTAACTATGAATGATATAACTGCCATAGCGGTAACATATGGTCCGGGACTAATAGGAAGTCTATTAATAGGAGTACAGGCCGCTAAAACAATGGCCTTAGTAACAGGAAAACCATTAGTACCAGTTCATCATATAGCGGGACATATCTATGCTAACAATTTAGAAGGAAGATTACAGTTTCCCCTAATAGCTTTAGTAGTAAGTGGTGGCCATACCGAATTAGTTTATATGAAAGAAGACTATTCCTTTGAACGAATAGGAGGTACTTTAGATGATGCTGTTGGTGAGTGCTACGATAAAGTAGCTAAAGTAATTGGATTAGAATATCCAGGTGGTCCAAAAGTAGACAAACTAGCTCATCAAGGTAAAGTAACCTATGACTTACCATTACCATTAAATGATAAAACATATAACTTTAGTTTCAGTGGTATTAAGTCAGCAGTTATTAATCTAGTACATAACGAAAATCAAAGAGGAAATACCATAAATAAAGAAGATTTATGTGCTACTTTCCAACATAATGTTACCGAGGTAATAGCTAAGAAGACTATGCATGCCTTAAAAGAATATCATGTAAATAATCTTATAGTAGCGGGAGGAGTATCCGCTAATGCGGGTCTAAGAGAAAGATTAGAAAAAGACTGCAAAGAAAACAATATTAACTTATCAATACCAAGAATACAATATTGTACAGATAATGCCACTATGATAGCAGCGGCAGCCTATTTTGCCTATAAGAAAAATATCTTCGCAGATCAGACTCTAAATGCAGTGGCTAAAGATAGTTTATATAAATATTAAAGAAAGTTAAAGCTTTCTTTTTTCTTTTAGACTAACTTTATTATGCTAAAAAATTTCATCTCATATAATAAAGTGATTATGAATAGAGGTGAGATGAATGAATTTCATAACAGAAAATACAGAATTAATGGTAACATTATTAACCATGACCTTAACATGGATATTGGGATTTATATCAAAGAGATGTCCTTATATAAATAATAACCTAATAATAATACAAAATATCTTCATAGGATTATGCGTATCAATATTTTATTTCATAATAACCAAAGACTTTAATTTAGCAATAACATTGAGTGGTCTATTCGCAGAAACTGGATACAATCTTATTCATAATATAGAAAAACTGATAAAGGAGGGTAAAAATGGTTAATATTGTCAGAAAAATAGTACCAGAAAGTAGATATTATCTAAAATGCCCTTATGAAATGACTCCTACTAGAATAGTAGTACATAATACCGCCAATGATGCTACTGCTAGAAATGAAATAAGCTATATGACAAATAATGACTATGAAACATCGTTCCATTATGCAGTAGATGATAAAGAAATAGTACAGGGACTTCCTGAAAATAGAAATGGTTGGCATGCTAGTGATGGCAATGGTAAAGGAAATAGAGAAGGAATAGCTATCGAAATATGTTATTCCAAATCAGGAGGAGATCGCTTTATTAAAGCCGAAGAGAATGCAGTAGACTTAATCGTAGATATATTAAATAGATATAATTGGGATATAGATAAAGTAACAAAGCATCAGGATTATACAAATAAATATTGTCCACATAGAACATTAGATTTAGGTTGGGATAGATTTATTAATATGATTAAAGAAAAATTATCAGAAACAAGAGCAAGACCTTTTGTAGTAGGAGAGATACTATACAATAAAGAGGATTTATATTTACGTGAGACTGCAGGTTATGGTGGTGGACTAATGCTTTTAAAGAAAGATACAAAGTCGGTAGTTAAAAAATATCATTATAATAAAGGTTTATACATGGCACTAGGAGACACTAATTCTTATTATGATGCTGCTTGGACAGATGAATATAGTAAGTTTACTACTGAAGAACCTATAGTACCGGATGAGCCTTCAGTACCAGAGGAGCCAATAGGAGATAATAATGACGATATAAATAAAGATAACACTAAAGAAGAAGATAATACTAAAGATGATAACAAAGATAATGAAATAGAATTACCAGTACAAGATAGAGAAAATCCCTTATTATGGTTATTAGATAAAATTATAAAATTCATAGTTAAATTATTCAAAGGAAGGAAAAAATAATTCCTTCTTTCTTTTTGTTCAGTCCGAGCCCAAGGTCTCGGTACTGCTATAGAAAGCCTTAATAAGTCTTTCTATAGAAAATCAGAGCCTATTAGTAGTCTCTGATTTTAAGTATATTATAGTTATTATAAAATTCCACAAATAACCGAATTGTTATTGACTATATTGCATTTACAGTTGAAACTAAATTATTAATAACACTCAATTATTACTATTAAACGTTTCCTGCTTTTTATTTTATATAAATTTTATTGTTTACATACTAATAAATAATAGGATAAATAAAAACATTTATCAAACATAGCAAAAAATATAATAAATATTAGATGTTTGCTTGTTTTTAGCATGTAAAAAATGTTATAATTGTATAGAAAGCAAGATTATAATAAACATAGGATGGTGAAATAATGATAAAAGGAAGGCCATTTGTAAAATGGGCAGGCGGAAAAAGACAAATAATAGATAAATTAAAAAAATATGTTCCTGATGAGTTTAATACATATTATGAACCATTTGTTGGAGGGGGAGCATTACTATTTGAATTATCTCCAAAAAATGCAGTTATTAATGACTCAAATAAAGAACTTATGAATGTATACGAATGCATTAAAGATGAAAAAAAATTTGAAGCAATGTGCAGAGAACTAAATAATCATGAAATGAAACATTCAGAAGAATATTATTATACAATAAGGAATATGGATAGAGATAAGAAGAAATTTAATAAAGTAGTAGATTATAAAAGAGCAGCAAGAACAATTTATTTAAATAAAGCTTGTTTTAATGGATTATACAGAGTAAATAGTAAAAACGAATTTAATGTACCATTTGGTAAAAAAACAAAAGTAAATACCTATGAAGGACAAAACTTAGGAATTATATGTGGATTTTTAAATTACAATGATATAAAAATATTATCAACAGATTTTGAAGAAGCAGTAAAAGAAGCAAAAAAAGGAGATTTTATATATTTTGATCCACCATATGATTCAGATACCTCAACTTTCAATAGTTATACAGAGGATGGCTTTGGTAAAGAACAACAAAAGAGGTTATCCAGAGTATATAGGGAATTATCAGACAAAGGCTGCTACGTAATGTTATCTAATCATAATACTGAACTAATAAATGAACTTTATAAAGATTATAATATACATTTAATAGAAGCAAAGAGAAGTATCAACGCCAATGGTAAAAAAAGAGGCAAAGTAGAAGAAGTTATTATTACAAATTATAAAAATAAAAGAGGCTTTGACCTATAATATATAGGATAAATAATATGATAAAAAAATATTATTATGAAGAAGATAATTTCAAATTAATACAAGGAGATTCATTAAAAGTACTAAGAAACATAGAGACAAAATCCATTGTTATGGTTTATAGATAAGATAATAAAATTACTAGTAAAAATATTTAAAAGAAGGGAAAAATAGATCCTTCTTTTTAGAGTTCACACTTCGTTGTTCACTGCTATAGAAAGCCTAATGTCTTTCTATAGTAATTCATAGCCATCAGTAGAAGTCTATGAATTATTTACATTGTTTGTAAAGTTATAGTAAATATTAAAGAAAGCACCATAAATATTAAGGTGTTCGCTTGTTTTTAAGATATAAAAAATGTTATAATTGTATTAGGAGATATTCAAATAAGTTGGGTGCTTGCCGAACTTCTATTAAGGAAGGGAGGCGATATTATGAGCAAGAAAGATTTTTTAATTTTCTTTCAAACTATGACAATCTTCCTTTTGATTATATTGTTATTTAAAACATTTAATTAAAAAGAAAATCACCTAACTTAATGCTTTAAGTCAGGTGAAACCAAATTATTGGCAACACTCAATTGTGACTATTGAATGTTTCCTATTTTTATTTTATGCAAGTTTCCTTGCTTACATACTAATAATAGCATAAATATATACTTTTGTCAAATTGCTTAGTTAAATTATATATTGATTATTTAAAATGTATGTTATAATAAAAAAGAGGTGTCAAATATGAAGAAATGGCAAAAAACAACATTAATTATCATTAGTGGTTATATTAGTTATTATACATCATATATATTATTTAAATTATTAGCATTAAATGAACAAACAATTGTAGTCATCAGCACTTTGATAGGATTGTTTCCACTAATATTATATATATTTGTAATAAGAAAAATGATAAAAAAAGAAAATGAAGAAGTATCAAAATCAAGTATAAAAATACAAGAATTGAATAAATTAAACGAAAAATATCATTTTAAAAGGATAACAAAGAAAAAACATAATATTATAGACCGCGAATACTCAAGAAAAAGTTTAGAGAGAGTGACAGGATCAAGTATTATAAAATATCATATAGAAAATAATATTGATTTAATTAGAACTGATATAGAAAATGCTATATATAATATCGATTTATTAGAAGAATATACCAAAGAAGTAGATAAAATTATTAATTATAAATCTGAAAATAAAACAAATTATTCATTAAAAAAATTTCAAAAAATAGAAAATAGAGTATTAAATGATTCTATTCATAAAAGAAAAGAGTTTTTAATAAAATTAAAGCTAGAAGTTTATTATAGAAGTAATGCAGGAAAGGTTAATGAAACTAGATATGGAAACTATTCTTTTGAAGATTTAGTTAAATTGTATAAAGAATGGCAAAATGGTAATAAATACGAAGAAACCATAAAGCAGGAAAGAAAAATTATGAATGATGATATTAGATATAATGTTTTGAAAAGAGATAACTTTACTTGTAAATTATGTGGTATATCAGCTAAAGACGGATCAAAACTTCACGTTGATCACATTATTCCAGTATCTAAAGGCGGAAAAACTATCATGAGTAATCTTCAAACCCTATGTGATAGATGTAATATGGGTAAAAGTAATAAAATGGAAGATTATAGTTCGAAAAATAATATGATCTGTCCAGATTGTGGAGGTAAATTAATAGAGCGTAAAGGAAAATATGGAATTTTCATTGGTTGCAGTAATTATCCGAAATGCCATTACAAAAAAAGTAAAAAATAACTTAATAGACAACAAACTATTAAGTTTTTTTATTAATAAACCAATAAAAATTATATAACCCTAACTACTTTATAATAAATACGGCTGGTATCCTATTTAAAGACAATAAAAAAAATTGGCTTTAAATAGCACTTTAAGACCCAAGACTTAAAGTGACAAAAAATAACAAAATAAATATCTTACCCTTTATAATATTTCTAAAATATGATACAATGAAATAGAGAAAAGTGAGGTAACAAGATGCAAATACAAGAATTAAATAAAGAACAACAAAAAGCAGTTAATCATATAGATGGACCAATGCTTGTTTTAGCAGGAGCAGGTTCAGGAAAAACCAAAGTATTAACAAATAGAATAGCAAATCTAATCGAAAATGGTATAAGTCCATATAACATATTAGCTATAACATTTACTAATAAAGCCGCTAAAGAAATGAAAGATAGAGTAGTAAGATTAATAGGAAAAGAAGCCTATAATATTCAAATATCAACATTCCATTCCTTAGGCCTAAAAATATTAAAAGAAAACTATAGTATGTTAGGCTATGAAAAAAACTTTACTATTATAGATAGTGATGATGTCCTAACAATCATAAAGAAAATATTAAAAGATAAAAATATGTCTAAAGATAGATATAACCCAAGAGAAATAAAAAATAAAATAAGTTCTGCTAAAAATGAAATGATGAGTATAGATTCATTTGCCAAAGTAGAGTTTGATCACAAAGTAGTCGAAGTCTATAAAGAATATCAACAAAAACTAAAAAATGGTAATTCCGTAGATTTTGATGACTTACTAATACTACCAATAAAACTATTCAGAAACTATCCTCGTGTATTAGAAGAATATCAAGATAGATATAAATACATCCTAATAGATGAGTATCAAGATACCAATGAAGCCCAATATACCTTTAGTAAATTACTATCAGCAAAGTATCGAAATATCTTCGTAGTAGGAGACAATGATCAAGCAATATATGCCTTTAGAGGAGCCAACTACAAGAATATCCTAAACTTCGAAAAAGATTATCCTGAGGCCAAAACAATCCTACTTGAAGAAAACTATCGTTCAACCAAAACCATATTAAATGCCGCTAATAGCGTAATCAAAAATAATCATGAAAGAAAAGATAAAAACCTATGGAGTAATAATGCAACTGGTAATAAAATAAAATATAAAGAAGTGGCAAATGAAAAAGAAGAAGCATCATTCGTCGGAACTGAAATAAAAAGACTATTAAGTGAAGGCATAAACGAAGAAGATATAGCGGTATTATATCGTACTAATGCCCAGTCTCGTGTTATTGAAGAAGAAATGTTAAAGAAAAATATTAAATATAGAGTCGTAGGAAGTTTCTACTTCTATAACAGAAAAGAAATAAAAGACCTATTATGTTACTTAAGACTAATAAATAATCATAAAGATGATGTAAGTTTGCTTAGAGTAATAAATACCCCAAGAAGAGGAATCGGAGATAAAACAATTGAGACTCTAACTGAAGAAGCAACAACTAGAGAATTATCTCTATATGAAACAATAAGTAAAGGAAAAGAACTAGAGTTCAAAAACCTAATCGAAGACCTAACCAAAGCCAGTGAATCATTATCACTAACTGAATTAATAGATGAAATTTTAGAAAAAACCGGTATCAAAAAAGAACTATCAACATCCAAATTACTCGAAGATGAAATAAGACTAGAGAACCTAAATGAGTTCAAAGGCGTAACCAAAAGTTATGAAGAAGAATACGGAACTGCCTCACTCGGAGACTTCCTAGACGAAATCTCATTAGTAAGTGACATGTCCGAACACCAAGATAGTTCAAATAGAGTAAGCCTAATGACAGTCCATTCTGTTAAAGGACTAGAATTTGATTATGTCTTCATTGTCGGTATGGAAGAAGGAATATTCCCTCACTATAATGCTATTAATGATGGAAGTAATTCCGCTATTGAAGAAGAAAGAAGATTATGTTATGTCGCTATAACAAGAGCCAAAAAAGAATTATATATAACATCAGCAGATACCAGAATGTTATTTGGTAATCCAATGAGAAATCAACCTAGTAGATTTATTGATGAAATAGATAAAGAATATATCGATAAAGAAAGACCAAAAAAACTAGAAAAAATAATAACTAAAGTAAGAAAGACTGTCGACAAAAATGCCACTTATGAAGTAGGAGAACATATCTCTCATACCGAGTTTGGTGAAGGAATAGTAATAAGTGTTGATAAATCCATCATAACCGTAGCCTTTCCACATCCATTTGGTATAAGAAAACTAATGAAAGGCCATCCAAACATAACCAAATTATAAAAAAGAAAAGAGGAGTAGTTATGAAAAAAACACTACTAGGTTTTACCATAGTATTACTATTAATGATATCAGAAATACTAATACTAAATAACGATATATCATCACTAAAAGCATCAAATAAGATATTACAAGAAGACCTAAAAGATAAGAAAAATATAAGTACTTTAAAAGAAGAAAAAGAAGACTTAAATACCTCAGTATCCAATTTACTCGCAGTCTCTACCTTCAGTGATGAAGATATAGAAGAAATAATGACTAGTGAAAAAACAATCTTAAAAGATCTTGAAGACAATATAACATCACTAGAAAATACCATCATAGATTTAGAAGATAAACTATCAAGTCTTCAAAAAGAATACTATAAATTAGTCAAAGAAAATGCTGAAAAAAATAGTTTCTATATTTCAAATGTACCCTTTATCAATCAGTATCCTAACTACCCGACCGGTTGTGAATCAGTAGCCATAACCATTCTTCTAAATTACTATGGAGTAGCAGTAACACCAGATGATATCATAAACAAATTACCAAAGGGAAGTGTTCCTATAACCAAAGATGGTAAACTATATGGAGGCAATCCTGAGGTAGAGTTTATAGGTAATCCCTATAGTTTAAATGCTTACGGAGTATATGAAAAACCAATTGCTAATGTTGCTAGCCAATATAAAAGTGGTATCAAAATAGCAACAGGAACCAGTTTTGAAAAAATACTAGAAGTAGTAAAAACCGGCAAACCAGTTATGGTATGGACCTCCATGTCACTAGCAGTCCCATATATATCACAGTCTTGGATATATGAACCAACAGGAGAAACAATTTACTGGAAGGCCAATGAGCATGCTGTAGTAATAATAGGCTATACCGAAGATAAAGTCATAATATCTGATCCAATAGATGGTAAAGCCAAATACCAATCAAAAAGTATCTTCAAAGAAAGATATAACTATTATGGAAAGAAGGCGTTATATTACTAATGAAAAAGAAGAAAGTAAACAAAATATTACCACCTATCATCATAATAATAACCCTAATAATATTTAGCCTTCTAGTATATACCCTATATCAAAAAATAAATTTAAGTAACAAAAATAAAGAACTAAATAACTATCTAAAAGAACATCAAGAATTAACTGAAGAGATAGAAGATTTAAAAAACATTAAAGAAAATTATGAATTAATCAAAGAAAATAATCAAAATCTAGAAAAACAAAAACAAGACTTAGAAGATAAAATAACTACTCTAAATACAAAAATAAATAAAGTAAAGAAAGATATAGATAAATTAAAATAGTATCTATTTCTTTTTTTATAACATATAATATAGTAGGAGGTATCTATGGATTATAGTATTTTAGTAAATAAAGATAATCCCCTGCCAAGAGCACATATACCAAGTACTTTAGTAGAAGCTAGTAGTAGTTATAAAGATGGTATATTAATAGATAGAGAAACAAAGAATGCTTTTGATAGAATGAAACAAGATGCTTTAAGATATGGATATCACATAGATATAGAAAGTGGATATCGCGATTATGATTATCAAGAAAAAATATATAATAAATTACTTGAAGAAAAAGGATTTACTTATGCTATCACAAGAATAGCAGAACCAGGTAAATCAGAACATCAAACAGGATTAGCCGTAGATTTTTGTATATATAAAGATGAAAAGTGTTACATAGAACATGAAATAGAAGAATTATTAGAAACTAAATGGGTTCATCAAAATTGTTATAGATATGGCTTTATATTAAGATACCCTGAAGGAAAAGAAGATATAACAAAATATAGTTATGAACCATGGCATATAAGATATGTAGGAAATATAGCTAGTTATATTTATAATAATAATCTAACACTAGAGGAATATAAAGAAAGAGAGTCTAAAAAATAGATTCTCTTTCAGTTTCGTCTCACACTAAAGTAGTTCGCCTTTTTCTAATGCCTAAGGTCATTAGAAAATATTTGCCAAAATAAAAGTGTATAATTATTGGCTTATATATAATAGATACGGCTGGTATATTGTTGTTAGACAATAGGCTAACAACAACACTTCAAGGCCTAGACTTGAAGTGATAAAAAGAATATAAAAATCTATTGACATAATATACTAATAGTGATATT
>ERZ780195.2433-NODE-2433-length-12798-cov-2.354155_pt1 | contig 12798 bp, 7 predicted proteins | sample MGYA00511017_ERZ780195 | MGnify/ENA primary metagenome ERZ780195 (study PRJEB29588, sample SAMEA2159974) | human gut metagenome | biome: human gut; feature: human-associated habitat; material: faeces | place: Denmark | collected 2008/2010 ...
AGGTCCTCCACCGGCTACAATCACATCATATTCTTTCACCTCTGCATTCGCTTTGGTTTCGTCAATACCATATTGATCTTCCAACTTGGCAAGCAATTCGCCAAATTCACCACGGCCTACATGAAGCAATTTTCCATCTGCAAAGACAGAGGGTACTCCTTGTATCTTCAGTGCATCTACTTCATCCTGATAAAGCGCACCGTCTACCATTTCATGCGTAATAGCCGGATTCAAAGTAGTCATTGCATTCAGAGCCTGCACCACGTCAGGACAGTTCGTACAAGTCAACGAAACATAAGTGGTCAGATGTATCGGGCCTTTCAGTGCTTTCACACGGTTGCAAACGGCCTCATCGGGAAAGTTCTTTCCTTTGCCATCCAGATTCAGGACAGCCAAAAGCAATGACGTGAACTCATGTCCATTAGGAATACCCCAGAATGTAATTCCGGTGCGGTCGCCATTCTTCAGTAAAGTAAACTTCAATGCGTCTCCCTCATTCACTACACAAGTGATATGATCGGAACAATCCGCTACATCTCCCAGCAGCTCCAATAATTCTGTTTTGTTTTCGTGGCTGGATGATACGGATATATCAAAAGTAAAGTTTGCCTCCAGCCCAGCAAAAATACCCTTTAATTGTTCTTTTAATGCAGATTCTAACATATCTTTTTCCCTTTCATTTTTTTAAAAGAAAGGCCGGCAGCGTCTCCCGTTACCGGCCTCCCATAATCACCATTATCAAGATCTATCAAATCTTACCTACCAGGTCAATGCTTGGTTTCAGGGTAGACTCACCCTTCTTCCATTTAGCCGGGCAAACTTCTCCGTCGTGAGTAGCCACAAACTGTGCGGCTTCTACTTTGCGAAGTAATTCGCTGGCGTCACGACCAATATTGTTATCATTCAGTTCCACCACTTTAATCTTTCCTTCCGGATTGACAACGAATGTACCACGATAGGCCATACCCTCTTCTTCGATATATACACCCAGTGCACGGCTCAAAGCGCCAGTCGGGTCTGCCAACATCGGATATTGAATCTTGCGAATACTTTCAGAAGCATCATGCCAAGCTTTGTGCACGAAATGAGAGTCAGTACTTACCGAATAGATCTCTACACCCATCGCCTTGAACTGATCGTACTTTTCAGCCATATCCACCAATTCAGTAGGACATACGAAAGTAAAGTCGGCAGGATAGAAGAAAAGAATCGCCCATTTACCTTTCAGGTCATTGTTGGTTACAGTCTTGAAAGCTCCGTTGTGAAAAGCCTGAACACTGAATTCAGGAAGTTGAGAATTTAAAATTGGTTCCATAATCTTTATTGCTTTTATTGTTATTAATTGATTTGACTTATAACATCAGAAACAATCTTTTGTTTTTTGTTTCTGATGCAAAGATAAAGGCAGAAACCCCGCCTTTGCAAAAAAAGCCCAATCGAATATTTCTATGCGGTGATAGATGAAATTAATAAAAGCATTTTATACCTTTGCAAGCATAAACAAAAATCTGGAAAAGATATACGATCATGGAACATCCTCTTGCCCAATTCTTATATTGCCCTGAATGTGGTTCCTCTCATTTTGAGATTAACAACGAGAAATCTAAAAAATGTGCAGATTGCGGCTTTGTCTATTATTTCAATCCTTCTGCCGCCACAGTAGCACTCATCTTGAATGAGAAAAATGAACTGCTTGTCTGCAAACGTGCCAAAGAGCCAGCCAAAGGGACTCTCGATCTTCCCGGCGGATTCATCGATATGAATGAAACAGGCGAAGAAGGTGTTGCCCGCGAAGTACTGGAAGAAACAGGGCTGAAAGTTAAAAAAGCCGTTTACCAGTTCACACTTCCCAATATTTATGTTTATTCAGGTTTCCTTGTACATACTCTCGATATGTTTTTCCTCTGCACTGTAGAAGACATGAGCCATTTCTCCGCCATGGATGATGTAGCAGATTCTTTCTTCCTACCTCTCTCCGAGATTCATCCGGAAGATTTTGGGTTGGATTCTATCCGTCGCGGACTTAGCTTGTTTCTAGCTCAATGCCGCTAAGATAATCTCATCAGCCTGATAGATTGAGAGTATTTCATCTATAGTTATGTCCCATTTTTAAGATATTCCTCCAAAACATCAGATAAAAAAATAATGATCTGGAGAATAAAATGCATAAAAACATGCAACTGTATGCAAAATCACAGGCTAATACCGTATAAATTCAAGTCGAATATGCATCTTTTTCTATCAAGAAAGGATTCGTTGGTTTAAAACCAAGGAGTTCTTCCCCACCGAGGAACGCTTCCTTTCTCACCGACGAAGCAGCTTTTGCTCGGTGAGGAAGAAAAATAAGGGAAAATTAAGACCGTTTTTCTTCTATTTCATCACAAATATCGAAAAGGCAACAAACAACAAAATGCCAGTTTCTAACCACATTTCAGTTTACACAACAAGTGAAAAAGAAGAAAAGCATTACAATTTAATCGACAAACATCTCCTATAACAAAAAGAAAGAATTTCGCACCTACAAATCTCTGCGTTTTTTTATACTTCTCAATCCCTCCCAGTAATTACGCCTTTTATTCTCGTTTAAATATTCCTTTTCTTAAGATGGGCCATTTTTCAGTAGCCAATTGATGTATTTGTAAAATAGAAGTTCATCTCAACCAAATAGATCAAAGTAATTTATCACATAATCTTAAACAATCATATTATATTACTATAAATGAACAAAATACAACATATTGTGTTATCTTTGTAACCACCATTAATTTAATGGCCATTAAATTAACCGCCATTAAGATAGCAATAATATGAAGTTCTACGACCGAAAGAAAGAAATGGCGATACTGTATGCAGCTAAAAAGCAATCACAAACGAGCGCTTGCTTTACTGTAATGACCGGACGCCGACGAATCGGAAAAACAGCTCTACTCTTAGAGTCCGTCAAAGACACCCGATTCGTATATATATTTGTAGCAAGAAAGAGTGAAGTCCTGCTTTGCGCACAATATCAACCTGTCATTCAGGAAACGCTTGGCATTCGTATCTATGGAGAAATCAGAGAGTTCGCACAGCTCTTTGAACTGCTGATGCAACATTCCCAAAAGGAAAATTTCACATTAATCATTGACGAATTTCAAGAATTTCTCTATGTCAATCCGTCTATCGTCAGTGACATACAACGTATTTGGGACCAATATCACGCGACTTCCAAAATCAATTTCATTGTATGCGGTTCCGTTTATTCAATGATGAAAAGAATATTCGAAGACCGCAAGGAGCCACTATACGGACGCCTTACCGCCCGAATTTCTCTGCATCCATTCACCACCACCGTTATCAAAGAGATTCTAGCAGACCATGCCCCCAATTCACATCGGAAGATTTGCTTTGCTTGTATTTGCTGACAGGTGGAGTAGCCAAATACATCACCCTATTGATGGAAGCGAAAGCATTTAATAAAACTGCCATGATAAATTATGCGCTTTCCGAAGGCTCACCATTTCTGACAGAAGGCAAAGACATGTTAATTTCCGAGTTCGGGAAAGACTATGCCAATTATTTTTCTATCCTATCTCTCATTGCAGAAGGAAAAACAACACAACGAGAGATTGATTCCATCATCAATAAAAACACCGGTTCCTATTTAGCCAACCTTGAGGATGAATATTCATTAATCAAAAAAGTGAAACCGATGTTCGCTAAACCTAATAGTCGTGCTACCCGTTATTGCCTGCAAGACAATTTTCTACGATTCTGGTTTCGCTTTATTTTCTCAAACAACGCAGTACTAGAAATGGGGAAAAACCATTTACTGATAGAATATGTAGAAAAGAACTATGAACAATACAGCGGCCTATTGTTAGAAAAATATTTCCGTGAACTTATCGCTGAAGAAGAGGAAGTTACCGACGTAGGTAACTATTGGGACAAAAACGGAGAAAATGAAATAGACCTGATCGCCCTCAACCGGTTTAACAAAACAGCACTTATCGGAGAAGTAAAAAGAAATCCGAGAAAAATAAGTATCCCGGCATTGGAAAAGAAAGGAGAAACTTTACATAAAGAATTAAATGATTATAAAATAACTTTCAAAGGATTCTCATTGAAAGATATGTAGTACTTTTGCATAAACACCCGATTATGAAAAAAGAAATTACTAGACTCATTTGTGCCGCCATCTGCTGCACGCCCATTATAGGATTTGCCCAGACAGGTGATAAGTTCACTTCGACTGACAACCTTTATAAAGAAGGGAAAGAACTTTTCCAGGAAAAAAATTATGCCGCTGCCCTGCCGGCACTAAAGGCATTTGTAAAGCAAAAGCCAACAGCAAGTCTCCTTCAGGACGCAGAATATATGTTAGTCAGTTCGGCTTATGAACTGAAAGACAAAAACCGCATCGAACTCCTCCGCAAATATCTCGACCGTTATCCTGATACTCCATACGCTAACCGCATTTATGCGCTGTTAGCCTCCTGCTATTTCTACGAAGGAAAATATGATGAAGCACTGGCACTCTTCAACTCTGCCGACCTCGATTTGTTAGGTAATGAAGAACGGGACGACTGCACCTACCAACTGGCTACCTGTTATCTGAAAACCGATAACCTACGAGAAGCAGCCATCTGGTTTGAAACTTTGCGTGCCAACAGCCCCAAATACGCCAAAGATTGTGATTACTATCTTTCCTACATCCGCTATACACAAAAACGTTATACTGAAGCGTTGAAAGGCTTCCTCCCCTTACAGGACGACTCAAAATACAAAGCACTCGTCCCTTATTATATAGCCGAAATTTATACGCAGCTCAAAAACTATGATAAGGCACAAATTGTAGCACAAAACTACCTGTCAGCCTACCCGAATAACGAGCACGCAGCAGAAATGTACCGTATTCTGGGAGATGCCTATTACCATTTCGGACAATATCACCAAGCCGTAGAAGCATTCAACAATTACTTGAATAAGGATCGCTCGGCTCCCCGCCGGGATGCCCTTTATATGCTGGGACTCTCCTACTACCAAACAAAAGTATACTCCAAAGCAGCCGAAACATTAGGTAAGGTGACAACTGACAACGATGCCCTTACCCAAAATGCATATCTCCACATGGGACTCTCTTATCTGCAACTGGCAGAGAAAAACAAAGCACGCATGGCTTTTGAACAGGCAGCCGCCTCCAATGCTAATATGCAAATCAAGGAACAGGCAGCTTACAATTACGCTCTTTGCCTGCACGAGACTTCTTTCTCCGCTTTCGGTGAATCAGTTACTGCCTTCGAGAAATTCCTGAATGAATTTCCGACTTCTCCTTATGCTGAAAAAGTCAGCAGCTACCTGGTAGAAGTTTACATGAATACACGTAGCTACGATGCAGCTTTGAAATCAATCGACCGGATTGCCAAACCAAGCGCGCAAATATTGGAAGCCAAACAAAAGATACTGTTCCAATTAGGAACTCAATCTTTCGCTAACGCCGACTTCGAACAAGCTCTGAAATATCTGAACCAATCCATTGCCATCGGACAATATAATCGTCAGACCAAGGCAGACGCTTACTATTGGTGTGGAGAATCCTATTACCGTCTAAACCGAATGGTAGAAGCCGCACGTGATTTTAATGCTTATCTGCAACTCACCACCCAACCCAATAACGAAATGTATGCGCTTGCCAATTATAACTTAGGGTATATCGCTTTCCACCGGAAAGACTATACGCAAGCAAGCAATTATTTCCAAAAATACGTTCAACTGGAGAAAGGTGAAAATGCAACCACACTTGCCGATGCATACAATCGTATTGGTGACTGCCACCTGCATGTACGTAACTTTGAAGAAGCCAAACATTACTATTCGCAAGCCGAGCAAATGAATACTCCTTCAGGAGATTATTCTTTCTATCAACTCGCTCTCGTATCCGGCTTACAGAAGGACTACACCGGTAAAATCACTTTATTGAACCGTCTGGTCGGCAAATATCCCGCTTCACCTTATGCTGTAAACGCCATTTATGAGAAAGGGCGTTCCTATGTGCTAATGGATAACAACAATCAGGCTATCACCTCCTTCAAGGAACTGCTGAACAAATATCCCGAAAGCCCGGTCAGCCGTAAAGCCGCTGCTGAAATCGGCCTGCTTTATTACCAAAACGATGAATATGATCGCGCGATAGATGCTTACAAGCATGTAGTAACCCAGTATCCGGGTAGTGAAGAAGCACGCCTTGCCATGCGTGATTTGAAATCTATTTATGTAGACCTCAACCGTATCGACGAATTTGCTGCTTTAGCAAATGCCATGCCGGGACACATCCGTTTCGATGCTAACGAACAAGACTCGCTTACGTATGCCGCCGCAGAAAAGATTTATGCACGAGGCAGAATGGAAGAAGCCAAAACAAGCCTCAACAAATACCTGCAAACTTTCCCGGAAGGAGCCTTCAGCCTGAACGCACATTATTATCTCTGCCTGATCGGAAACGAGCAGAAGAATTATGATATGATTCTTCTCCATTCCGGTAAGTTGTTGGAATATCCAAACAATCCGTTTGCAGAAGAAGCACTGATCTTGCGTGCTGAAGTGCAATTCAACCAGCAAAATATGGCTGAAGCATTGGCTAGCTACAAAATGCTGAAAGAAAAAGCAACCAACGTAGAGCGCCGCCAACTTGCTGAAACGGGTATTCTGCGTTGCGCCTTCCTATTGCGAGATGACATAGAAACCATCCATGCAGCTACCGACTTGCTTGCAGAGGCCAAACTTAGTCCGGAGCTAAGAAATGAAGCTCTTTATTACCGTGCTAAAGCCTATACCAAGCAAAAGGCTGACAAGAAAGCAATGGAAGACTATCGTGAACTGGCCAAAGACACACGTAACTCTTACGGTGCCGAAGCTAAATATCAGGTTGCACAATCCCTCTACGACGCAAAAGAATATGCCGCTGCAGAGAAAGAGTTGCTCAACTATATAGAACAGAGTACGCCACATGCTTATTGGCTAGCGCGCAGTTTTATCCTTCTATCCGACGTCTATCATGCTACGGGTAAAGATCTGGACGCACGCCAATATCTGCTAAGTCTGCAACAGAATTATCAAGGGAATGACGATATTGAAAGCATGATTGAAAGCAGACTTAGTAAATTGAAAGTTGAGAATTGAGAATAAAAAAATAGAAAAGTATGAAACGATCTCATTATATAATAGGAGGACTCGCATTGGCAATCTCAATGCCATCCTGCCTTCAAGCCCAAACCACCCAACCGAAGGATACCACAATGACCCGCACGGTCGTTGTGGAACAAGAATATAACCCGGACATTATGGACGCCTCGAAAGTAAACGTCCTGCCTAAAGTAGAAGAACCGACAGTGAGCAAGAAAGAAGTAGAGTATGCTACAACATTCTTTCCGGCCACTTCCGTTCCGGCAGGCCTGATGCGCCCCTATACCGGAAAAGAAGTTCAACCCGGCACTACCCCGGGATATGTACGTGCCGGATATGGTAATTATGGCAATTTGGATGTTCTCGCCAATTATCTATTCTGCCTGTCAAAAAAAGATAGGCTGAATGTTCGTTTCCAAATGGATGGAATGGATGGGAAGTTAACTCTTCCTTTCACAAATGGAGAGAAATGGAATGCTTTCTACTACCGCACACGTGCTAATGTGGATTATACGCATCAATTCGATAAGTTGGATTTAAATATTGCCGGAAACTTCGGATTGAGCAACTTCAACTTCCAACCGGAAAGCGTAAACAGCAAGCAGAAATTCACATCCGGTGACTTTCATGCGGGCATTCATTTCATTGATGAGACTGCACCACTGCGTTTCAATGCAGAAACAAACCTGTTGATGTATGAACGTCAGCATAACATGTTCAATGAATCTGAAGCCAATACAGGTATCAAGGAAACAATCATACGCACCAAAGGCGATGTCACGGGAGCTATCGGCGACCAACAATTAATAACTATCGCTTTGGAAATGAACAATCTTCTCTACAACGGATATACAAAGAATGTTTCCACCGGAGATGAATACTTCAAAAACTACACAACGCTTCTTTTAAATCCATATTACGAACTGGATAATGATGACTGGAAATTGCATATCGGAGCCAATGTAGATTTATCTTTCGGATTTGATAAGTCTTTCCGTATTTCACCCGATATCACTGCACAGTATATTTTTTCTGATAGCTACATTGTTTATGCAAAAGCAACCGGCGGTAAGCAATTGAATGATTTCCGCAGATTAGAAAGTATCTGTCCTTACGGTGAACTGCCGGAGGCAAATACCACTGCTACTTTGGGATACGTACAACGTCCTTATGATACTTACGAGCAAATCAACGGTAGTATCGGATTCAAAGCAAGCCCTTATCCGGGACTTTGGTTCAACGTGTTCGGTGGTTATCAAAAGCTAAAGAACGACTTATCTTATTTAGGTTTTGACCCAAGTAATATTCATTCAGGTTCTTATCTTTCCTTTGCTCAAGATAATACAGACAATCTTTACCTTGGAGGTGAAATCAGTTACGATTACAAAGATATCCTTGGAATATCAGCTAAATATACTTACCGCAATTGGGACAGCAAAACAGAGGAATATCTGTTGGCTGTGAAACCTGTCAGTGAAATGTCTTTCAATGTACGTATTCATCCGATCTCTGCTCTTAACATAAATCTGGGTTATGATTACATCAACCGGAAAGAAGTGAAAGAGTATGCAAAAATGACCGCAATTAATGATTTGCATATCGGAGCCAGCTATAATGTATTCAAAGGAGTATCCGTTTATGCGCAAGTACATAACCTGCTGAACAAGAAATATCAATATTATTTGGGTTATCCTACGGAAGGATTCAATTTCTTGGGAGGATTGAGTTTCCGGTTCTAAGGAAAATAGACAGAATATAATAAAAACACAATATGCCCATCCCGTACTATTCGAGATGGGCATATTGCATTAAATATCATCTTATTTCATTTTAATATATACCACCGAACGTCCTGAATCAAATTTTAAGATTTACCATATTAGCCTTTACCTTCACAGATGTAAATTTCAAGATTTTATTAAATTCTCCTTATAATATAAGGTGGGGAGAATCTTTTTTTTTACTTTTGTCCCCGAATATTGTGGTACAAGCCATTATAAAAGAAAGAATTATGCAGAAAAACCTTGTCATTGTCGAGTCTCCGGCAAAAGCAAAAACGATTGAAAAGTTTCTGGGGAAAGATTTCAAAGTCCTTTCTAGTTACGGACACATACGCGATCTGAAGAAAAAAGATTTCAGTATCGACGTAAATAATGATTTTAAACCCAGCTACGAAATCCCGGCAGACAAAAAGGCGCTGGTTAGCACACTGAAGACAGAAGCTAAAGAGGCAGAAACCGTATGGCTCGCATCCGATGAGGACCGCGAGGGAGAGGCTATCGCCTGGCATCTGTATGAGGTCTTAAAACTAAAACCGGAAAACACAAAACGAATCGTATTTCATGAAATTACGAAAAGCGCTATTTTAAAAGCGATTGAGCAACCACGCGACATTGACCTCAACCTCGTAAATGCACAGCAAGCACGACGGATTCTGGATCGTATCGTAGGTTTCGAACTCTCTCCCGTGCTTTGGAGAAAAGTGAAACCGGCACTTTCTGCCGGACGTGTTCAGTCGGTTGCTGTCCGCCTGATCGTTGAACGCGAACGTGAAATACATGCTTTCCAAACGGAAGCTGCTTATCGCATCACTGCCGTATTCCTCGTTCCGGACACGGACGGAAAACTGGTGGAGATGAAAGCTGAACTGGCTCGCCGTATTAAAACAAAAGAAGAAGCAAAAGCTTTCCTCAACGCATGTCAGGGAGCAAGCTTTGCTATTGACGATATTACTACCCGTCCGGTCAAGAAAACGCCTCCTGCTCCATTCACAACATCTACGTTGCAGCAGGAAGCCGCACGCAAACTGGGATATACCGTAGCGCAGACCATGATGCTCGCGCAACGCTTATACGAATCGGGATTCATCACTTATATGCGTACGGACTCTGTCAACCTCTCGGAATTTGCGACAACAGGCAGTAAAGACGCTATCATCAAAATGATGGGTGACCGCTACGTACACCCCCGTCATTTCGAAACAAAGACTAAGGGTGCACAAGAAGCGCATGAGGCTATCCGTCCTACCTATATGGAAAACCAGTCCGTTGAAGGAACAGCACAGGAAAAGAAACTGTACGACTTGATATGGAAACGCACCATTGCCTCACAAATGGCAGATGCGGAACTGGAAAAGACAACTGCTACCATAACAATAAGTGGCAGCAGCGACGTGTTTACAGCCATCGGCGAAGTGATTAAGTTTGACGGGTTCCTCCGTGTATACCGTGAATCTTATGACGATGACAACGAACAGGAAGATGAGAGCCACCTGCTTCCTCCTCTGAAAAAAGGTCAGAAGCTGGAACACGGCCCTATCATCGCAACCGAACGTTTCACCCAACGTCCTCCACGCTATACGGAAGCAAGTCTTGTACGCAAGTTGGAAGAACTGGGTATCGGACGTCCGTCTACGTATGCACCTACTATCTCTACCATCCAGCAACGCGAATATGTGGAGAAAGGTAATAAAGACGGAGAAGAACGGCAGTTTAATGTCATGACATTGAAAGATCGTCAGATTAAGGACGAAAACCATACTGAAATAACCGGTGCAGAAAAGGCGAAGTTATTCCCAACGGATACCGGCACAGTGGTAAATGATTTCCTTACCGAATATTTCCCGGACATTCTGGATTTTAACTTTACCGCCAGCGTAGAAAAGGAATTTGACGAGATTGCAGAAGGAGAAGTGAAATGGACTTCTATCATGAAGAATTTCTATGATAAGTTCCATCCGTCTGTAGAAAACACTTTAGCTATCAAGACGGAGCATAAAGTAGGCGAACGTATTCTGGGAGAAGAACCGGGAACAGGTAAAACTGTTTCTGTTAAGATTGGTCGCTTCGGTCCTGTTGTACAGATTGGCACTGTGGAAGATGAAGAAAAACCACGTTTTGCACAAATGAAGAAAGGTCAATCCATGGAAACCATCACTTTGGAAGAAGCACTGGAATTATTCAAATTACCTCGTACATTGGGCGAATATGAAGGAAAATCAGTCAGTGTAGGCGTAGGCCGTTTCGGTCCGTATGTCCTGCACAATAAGGTATATGTATCGCTCCCGAAAACACTTGACCCGATGGAAATTACTTTGGAAGAAGCAGAACAGCTGATTCTGGAGAAACGCCAGAAAGAAACGGAACGCCACATCAAGAAGTTTGAAGAGGAGCCGGAACTTGAGATTCTGAACGGACGTTACGGACCTTATATTACCTATAAGGGTTCCAATTATAAAATTCCTAAAGATATCGTCCCGCAGGATTTGAGTTTGGCTAGCTGTTTGGAACTCATCAAATTACAAGATGAAAAAGGACCAGCGACCACAAAAAAAGGACGATTCGCAAAAAAGAAATAAAAAAACTAGAAAAAGAGCAAATTATATAATTAAATGTATATATTTGCTCTTTATCTTTTAATACACAAACTTATGAAGCAAACAAATTTAAAGTATTTAATGATAGGAGTGCTTACCATAGCTTCCATCAGTTGTATGGACAAAGAGCGTGACTTATCTTGGGAGAGAAGGCATATGCCAAAAGAAGCATACTTCGACTTCAACATGACCCAAGCTGTTGCTTTGGATATCAATTATTGTTTCAAAAGCGAAAATTATCGTGTTCTTTTTAACATTTACGATCAAGATCCCATTGAATACTCGGCTGACGGCAGCGTGTCCCAAAAGGACATAGAGCCTATCTACCGTGCAGTTACAGACGAAGAAGGCAATTTCAGCGGAGAGATGAATATTCCGGCGGACCTCTCGGAGGTATGGTTATCATCGGATTATTTAGCCACCGTATCTCCTCTTAAACTTACGATTGACGACAGTCGTCGGCTTTCATTTAATCAAGATGCATATATCGCTACCTTACGTTCACAAACGGCATCAAAAACCAGAGGAGTGACCGTGAACCAACATACCTATCTAAAAGAATGGCATGTTCTTTCCGATGCAGACTGGGATGACAGCGGAAGACCAACCAACCTGGAACCTAAAATAAATATACCTCCGGCAGACGTACTATACAACATCAAGTATGTTTTCAGAAAGGTTACAGTCAAAGATGAGAGCGGTAAAAGCAAGGTTATGAACATCAGTCAGAATTATCCGGAGTTTTTTGATGGTTCCATCAAAATGACTTCAGATATTCCAATTGTTAACCCGACCGAAGTAAGTCTCGTATTTATAACCAGCTCTGCTGCATGGTACAATACAGTTGGATATTACACCTACCCTACCAACAATCCGCCCCAGAGCGCGAGTGATATAAAACAAATAATCGCATTTCCAAACACCTCTCCTATTTACAAGACTTTAGGAACAGGAGCATTAGTGTGTGGCGAAGAAATAAAACTCAAATATTGGAATGAAGACACGCAGGAATACGAAGACAAATTTCCTGCAGGAGTCACAATTGGCTGGTGCCTGCAAGGTATGGGATTCAAGAGCAAACTCACCTCAGAAACAGATAAAGACAAAGTGGGCGATATCATAAAAGGTATGGGGGCACGCTACTCCACCAGGAATCTAAACACGAATAATACACAAAGAACTGTATCTCTCCGTGATTCCAAGTCCGGGCAGATTGTAGCAGTAGGATTCGAAGATAATATTGACTTCGATTATGCAGATGC
>ERZ780195.2437-NODE-2437-length-12775-cov-5.278459_pt1 | contig 12775 bp, 7 predicted proteins | sample MGYA00511017_ERZ780195 | MGnify/ENA primary metagenome ERZ780195 (study PRJEB29588, sample SAMEA2159974) | human gut metagenome | biome: human gut; feature: human-associated habitat; material: faeces | place: Denmark | collected 2008/2010 ...
GACATCATCAAAACTGAAATGAAGAGGATAGAGAAGGATGAAAAATTGGCGGAAAAGTTATTAGGGAAAGCCAAATAGATGGAGTTTGGGAAAAATTGCCATTTCACAATACGATTTTTTTACCATTTGCCAAACAATTCACTATCTTTGACATAATTGAAATTGTTTCCGTGAAATCGCGAGACTGTTATTAATTGAATTATGATTCCGCAAGAATTTAATTTGGATTTTGATGCTTTCATTCGTTCGTTTGTTCAGAACAGAGATACTTCTTTTGCATTTCTATTAGGGGCTGGGGCATCTATTACATCAGGAATTCCATCTGCCAATGATTGTATATGGGACTGGAAGAAGCAGATTTTTTGTTCTTCACAGAAATCCGTTCCAACATTCATTGATCCAAAATCCGATACGTGTAAGAATATAATTCAAAAATGGCTTGACAGTCAAGGCAAATTTCCTCCCCTTGGAGATTCTAATGAATATTCTTTTTATGCAGAAAAGGCCTTGCAGATTGAAGATGACAGAGTAAAATATTTTGAGCATTTAGCGCAAGGGAAACAACCTTATATCGGTTATAAGTTTTTGTGCCTCTTAAACAAATATGGTATTGTAAAATCTATATGGACAACCAATTTTGATGGTTTAGTCGAACGTGCAGCACATAATGCGTTCATTACACCTATCTGTATAAATTTAGATTGCGCAGATCGAATATATCGAACAGAAAGTTCTAATGAACTATTATGCATATCATTACATGGCGATTATAAATATAGCTCGTTAAAGAACACCTCTAAGGAATTGGATAGTCAGCATCCAACATTTGTAGCAGCATTAAAACGTTACTTCAATGATAAAAATCTTATAGTAATTGGGTATAGTGGCCGCGATAAATCTTTAATGTCTGCATTAACCGAAGCATTTTCTGAAAAAGGTTCTGGTCGTATATATTGGTGTGGCTATGGTAATGAGATTTCTTCTGATGTTTCTACCTTGTTAAAGACAGCACGGAATGCAAATAGAGAGGCATTTTATATTGATACCGATGGTTTTGATAAAACGATGTTATCTCTTGTATCAAATTGCTTTAGTTCTGATGTTGAGAAACAGGCAGAAATCAAGTCCATAATGGAAAGCATCCCTGAAGAGAATGATATATCTCCCTTTTCAATACATATAACGAGAACTAATAAATACCTAAAAAGCAACCTTTATCCTATAATTTTCCCCAAAGAACTATTCCAATTTGAGATTGAATATAAAGAAGGGGAAAAACCTTGGGCTTTTTTAAGAGAGACAATTAAAGACCAAAATATTATGGCTGTTCCATATAAGCAAAAAGTATATGCTTTGTCCACAGGATCTGCCATTAACAATATATTTGGTTCCAGACTAAAAGGCGATATTGAACGGATTCCTATTTCAATAGACGATATAGAGCAAAATAGCAGTTATAGAGAACTATTTTTAAGAGCAACGCTTCAAAGTATTGCGACAATTCGAGGTCTCAATGTCGATATTAGACATAATACCCTCTGGCTTCCTGCCATTTTTAGAAATGATAATGGCACATTGATCCATGAAGCAATAGAATGTTCACTCGTTTTTGTACCACAACAAAAATATGCTTTGCTTTCTATGCGACCTACTATATACATAGAAAACTCGCGCGCGGTTTCGAAAGAGAAAAAACAAGAATATGCGCGGATGTATCTGGATAAAATGTGGAACCAGGCATATAGCAATAAACTTATTCAATGGGAAAATATCGTATTTGGCAATGCGCGTCTTATTTTTGAGTTCCCTCAAAATTCTGGCAGTGGATTTAAGTTCCAAATAAGCAACAATAGCGGATTTTCCGAAATACAATATCAAGACAACACCGAACGAGGATATTTTTCAAGATCGTATGATAATAGAAGAACGATCTATCGAGGTCTTCAACTCAAAGAGCCTGAATTGGAGTTTGTAAACACATTTGCAGATAGACCTTTTTTAGATTCAAATCCTATGAGAGGATTGTCTAATCATAAGCCTTATGATTCTTGGCAAAAAGATGTTTTGCCTCAAAATGTTAGACTGGGTGTGATCTGCCCTCATACTCACACCGATAGATTCAACTCTTTTTTACAACGCTTAAACACAACCATACAGGCGAACGATAATTCGGATTACATTCAGCCTTATACAGGATTTCACAGTATATATAAAACATTACTGGAAATACCGGATAGCGATACGGATAAATGGATAAAAACAGAAGATACACCAAAAGATACGATAAACCTTGCACAATCAATATGTCGCCAAGCTGGTAGTTTAGCAGATAAATATCCAGGAATTGTAGTTGTAATTTACATACCTGCACCTTGGAGTATTCACAAACAATTCAAGCATGATGGTGAATCGTTTGATTTACACAATTATATAAAGGCTTATGCTGCTCAACACAGTTTTACGACTCAAATCATAGAAGAAAAGACTTTGAGTGACCCAATGGTGTGCGAGATCTGTTGGTGGTTATCGTTAGCTTTATTTGTCAAGGCAATGCGTATCCCTTGGGCATTAGCCAGTCTTGATCCTGATACGGCATACGCAGGTATAGGCTATAGCGTTAAAACGAATAGTAAAGGGGAAGTGGATATCGTTTTGGGTTGTAGTCACATATACAATGCTAAAGGTCAAGGGTTAAGGTATAAGCTATCAAAAGTTGAGCAACCTCAATTCGATGGGAAAAAGAATCCGTATTTAACCTATGAAGAAGCGTTCAAATTTGGTATAACCATACGCGAATTGTTTGTCAAATCTATGGATAAATTACCTCGTCGAGTTGTTATCCATAAACGGACACCATTCAAAAAAGAAGAGATTGAGGGTATTACTCACGCATTGACACAAGCTGGTATCAAGAATATTGATTTGATAACCATCAATTATGAATACAATGTTAAATTTATAGCCCAAAAAGTTTATTACGATAATATTTCTGATGATTCATATCCGGTATCGCGCGGAACCTGCATAAAATTGTCATCAAGAAGTGCTTTATTATGGACGCATGGTGTTGTACCATCAATTCGGGATAACCGTCGTTACTATCCCGGAGGTAGGTGCATTCCATCTCCTCTAAAAATTACCAAATATTATGGCAAGGGAGATCTCGCAACTATTGCCTCTGAAATTATTGGATTTACAAAGATGAATTGGAATTCATTTAATCTATATACAAAATTACCGGCAACCATTGATACCTCTAATACGTTAGCACAAGTAGGAAACTTATTGCATCAATACAATGGGGCGACTTACGATTATCGGTATTTTATTTAATGAATATTTATGGTATTAACGGAGGAGGCTTAAATATATATTAATCTAATGCTGAAAATAATATTTTGCATTCATTTTAGATATAGCTAATTCCTGCCAATCCGCGCCTCTTCCCGCCAGAAGAGGCGCCTTTGGTGTTATGAACTGGAAAAGGCTTTATCTTGCCGTTGGATTTTCACCATTCATTCAATCTACTCATTTAATTATCTGCATTATGGCAAGAGAACAGGAAAAGCTATCGAAGGACGTGCTGGCCGTCCTCGACAAAAAGACGAACGATCTGCGTCTGGTCAGCGAGATGAACGAGCAGACGGGAGAGTTCAACACCGTGAGCACGGCTCCGGGCGATCGGCGCAGAGCCCTTTCGTTCGACAGCCGAACGGTTTTGGGAACCTTTTTCGAGAACCTTCGCAACCAATACGGACGCCCGTCCGACCTGGGCTGAAGTTTCTTTCGGATCGGTACCGAAAAACTCGACCATATCCTCGACTCCATCATCCAAGTCCGCGAAGGCAAGGATCAGGACGGCTCCCTGGCCAAGGAGGTCTCCGACTACGAACTCAACAACGAGGGGCGTATCGCCAAGTTCGCTGACCGTTATAAGTTCGAGGAACGGGAACTTCCGTGGGATCAGATTCAGGCGTTAGGCCTGAACAAGGAGATCCTGCTGGAGAATCAAAGCATGGGCGACATCCTCAAGGGACGTATTCCCAACAAACTGGTGCCGCTCAAACATAAGATGGACGGCCGCTGGGTCGATCTGGGACTCGGCACGATTTCGCCGATCCGCGACGATGCGGGCAATGTCCAACTCCGTATCTTTACACGTCTGGACGAGCCACAGTACAAAATATCGCCGTATAAGGAGCTCTTCACGGACAAGGAGATCGAGCGCCTCGAAACCGACGGACATCTGGGTTCCACCAAAAAAATGAAAGATTTTACCTCGGGCCGCGAGTGCGAGTGTTATGTCAGCGTCCATGAGGCGACGAACCGTCTGACGACGCTTCCGGTCGATGCGCTGACGCTCCCCACTCGAATCTACGGCAAAGAGATCGGCAACGACATCGAGGCGCTGCGCTCCGGCAAGGAGATCTTCGTCGAAGACATCCACCTCAAGGACGGTCGGGTCATCTCGGGCCATGCACGCGTGGACGCCAACCGCGGAGACGTGGTGTTCCGCAACGACAATAATCCGCATCTGCGCATCCACGATACGGTTTTCGGAGTCAAGGTAAGTGCAGACATTCAGGCGAAGCTGGCCAACCACGAGGTCGTCTTCATCCCCGGCATGAAAGTCGGCGGCAAGACGATCAGCACCGACCTTCGTTACAGCGACACGGGCCGGCCCCTGTTCGGCAACAACGCCCGCAATTACCGTTCGCGTCTGGGCGAGGAGAACCCGCGTCCGCGCCAGCGCGTCCGCCGGCGTCTTCCGTCGCTTCCCGGCGCACAACCCAAAGGCATGAAAATCGGTTAGCCATTATGAAACGACACGTAGAAGAGAAAGAGTTGCCGTACTTCGCGACAACTCTTACCGCTTATTTGCGCGAAAGCCATCCCGAACTGCTCTCCGACAAACACTTCATCGCCGAGCGGAGCGACCATGCGGCCCAGACCTATGAACGTGCCGTTCGTAACGGCAACAGCGTCTACGAGGCTCTGGAACTCTCGAACGCCGTTCTGTACCAAGACCTGCGTTTTTCGAAATACGATGCGATCTTCGAGGTCGTATCGGAATGGTTCCCGGAGGTCGCAGCCCGGCAGCGCACCGCTTTCTGCCTGAAACTGCTTCCCGTCTGCGAAGAGGCATTCGAGATGTACGACCTGACCGACGACTTCGAGAGCAGCCCGTCCTATAAAAATCTCCTTTTAGAACTCACCGGACTTATCCAAACCCACATCGAACTGCATGGCATACAATAAAAGGAAACATCTGGAGGCGAACATCGCCGCCCTGCGTATCGCTTTCGCTCCATCGACGGTACTTACCCCGCAGCAGCGAGATGCCCTGGCTGCGTACAGCGGCTTCGGAGCGTTGAAATGCGTCTTGCAGCCGGCCGCTGCGGACGACGACCTCGCGCAGTGAAAGACCGACCGGGAACTCTTCCCACAGGTGAGGGAACTGCACGAACTGCTGCGCCATTATGCCGGCAGCGAACAGCGGTATAAAGACTTCGTGCAGAGCATGCGCAATTCTACGCTGACGGCATTCTACACACCGCCGGCCATCGTGCGTGCACTCGCCGAGGCGCTCCGGGATGCCGGCGTCGTTCCCCGGCGGTTGCTCGACCCCAGCGCCGGGGCCGGGATTTTCCCTTCGTCGTTCCGGGAGACCGCCGACGGCGAAGTCGAAATCCTCTCTTTCGAGAAAGACCTGCTGACCGGACAAGTGCTCTCTGCACTGGCCCGGGAACGAGAGCAGGTCATTATCGACGGTTTCCAAACCATCGAAACGGCCTATGACAGTTATTTCGACGTAGTAACGTCCAATATTCCCTTCGGTGATACCCGGATCTTCGACGCATCCTTTCGGAAGAGCGACGACCCGGTTCGACGGCAAGCGCTCAAGGCCGTTCACAACTATTTCTTCATCAAGGGTCTGGATACGCTCCGCGAAGGCGGTATTCTGGCGTTCGTCACCTCGGCGGGCGTCATGGACGCTCCCGGCAACGAACCCGTCCGTCGCTATCTGATGGAGCATGCGCGGCTGGTTTCGGCCGTGCGGCTGCCGAACAACCTCTTTACGGAGTATGCCGGCACGGAAGTGGCCAGCGATCTCATCGTCCTTCAGAAATGGAGCGAAAAGCGGGAGCTTACTCCCGACGAGCAACGCTTCGTCAGTTCGTCCGAAATCGGCAAAGGAATTTACCTGAACGACTACCACCGGGATTTCAAGCACGCGATCCATACGACGGTTTCGCATGAAAAAGGTCTCTATGGACAATCCGCTCTCGTACTGCACTATGACGGAGGCCCGGAACAGATCGCCGAGCGGCTGCGCGGAATCCTCGCAAATGATTTCGCAGCCCGCCTCGACACCGAACGATATACGCAATATCTCCGTCCGCTCCATATTCCGCAGGCGCAAACCGTGCCGCCGACCGCCCGGAGGCAAAATCGGGTCGCGGCTCCGCAATCCGTGGCGCCACCGGAGCCGGCATCCATTGCACCGGCTCCGGCCGCATCGCTTTTCGGCAGCGCTGCCGCCGTTCCGATCGCCCGCCGTCCGCTGGGACAGCGGCGGCGAGCGGGGCGCAATACGGATACGACCGGCATGTCCGATCTCTTCACACAGGGAAATCTGTTCGCACAACCGGCGGAGGCCGCGGATGCAGCGGATGCCCCGGCAGCAATCACTGCGCCGGCTTCGGAGAATAAAGATCCGCGGCCCTTTACCGGCACGATGCTTCCGCACTACAAAGAGCGGTCGTTGGTTCTGTTCGAAGGGCAAGTCGGGCGTCTGGGCGGCCTGACACGACAGGGCTGCACGTTCCATCCCGAAGAGCTGGGAACCTTGTCCCGATACCGGGCCGAACGCTATATCCCGTTGCGGGATACCTACCAGCTGCTCTACCGGCTCGAAATGCAGAACGAGATCGAATACAAGGGCCTGCGGCGCAAACTCAACGGATGTTACGAGAACTTCACGGCTCTGTTGGGCGATCTGAACAAGAAAGAGAATGCCGCTTTCATCCTGAATGATCCCGGCGGGCGGGAGGTGCTGGGGCTCGAACGTTTCGTAGAAGGCCGAAAACAGCTCTCCGACATCCTCCGACGCCCCGTATCGTTCGACCCTAACGAACTCAAACACGTCGATACGGCGGCCGAAGCGCTGGCCGCCTCGCTCAACAAGTTTGGACGGGTGGAGTTTCCCTATATGGAGTCGCTCGCATCGCGTTCCCGGCAAGAGCTGATCGACGAGCTGGGCGATCGCATTTTCTACAATCCGATGGTCAAGGGGTATGAAATCCGCGAACGGCTCGCGGCAGGGAATGTCGTCGCCAAAGCCGAATGAATCGAAAATTACCTCAAGGAGAATCCCGACGACGATGCCAGCTGCCGCTCGCTCGCGCTGCTTCGTGAGGCCGCACCCAAACGCATCGAGTTCGAGGAGCTGGATTTCAACCTCGGCGAGCGATGGATACCGACCGATATTTACGAAGGCTTCTGCGAGCATTTCTTTCAGGTTCCCGTATCGGTAAGCTATTCGGCGAAGATGGATGCCTTCGGCATCGAGAACCACGGGTACAGCCCTCTGATCTCCCAGAAATACGTCGTCAAAGGGGACTTCGAGGTCTACGACGGTATGGATCTGTTGCACCATGCCATGCTCAACACGCTGCCCAACATCAACAAGGACGGCGGCAAGGATGAACACGGCAAGACCATCCGGATTCCCGACTTCGAGGCCCGGCAGAAGGCCGACACGCTCATCACCGAAATCCGGCAGGCGTTCGTCGAATGGCTGCATGCGCAGCCCGACGATTTCAAGGAGCGGCTGACCGATCTCTACAACCGCAAATTCAACTGTTATGTCCGTCCACGCTACGACGGCAGCCACCAGCAGTTTCCGGGGCTCGACCTGCGGGGGCTGGGCATCGAAGACCTGTATCCCAGCCAAAAGGATGCGATCTGGATGATCAAGCAGAACGGCGGCGGCATCTGCGACCACGAGGTCGGTACGGGCAAGACGCTTATCATGTGCGTCGCAGCGTATGAGATGCATCGTTTGGGACTGGCCCGCAAGCCGATGATCATCGGTATCAAAGCCAACATCCACGAAATCGCCCGAACCTTCCGCACGGCCTATCCCAATGCCCGTCTGCTCTATCCCGGCAAGGAGGACTTCACGCCGGAGAACCGCCTGCGGATCTTCAGCGACATCAAGAACAATAACTGGGACTGCATCATCCTTACGCACGAACAGTTCGGCAAGATACCCCAGTCGGCCGAGGTGCAGCGGCAGATTCTCCGGCAGGAGATGGACGACATAGATGAAAATCTGGCGTCCTACGAAAAACAGGGCGGACATGTGGACGGCTGGATTCTGCGCGGTCTGGAGAAGCGCAAAGAGAATCTGGATGCCAAGCTTCACGAGTTGCAGGAGACAATCGACGCGCAAAAGGACGATACGGTAGATTTTCAGCAGATGGGAATAGACCATCTGTTCGTCGATGAATCGCACAACTTCAAGAATCTGATGTTCAACACCCGCCACAGCCGCGTGTCGGGACTGGGAAATACCGACGGCAGTAAGAAGGCCACGAACCTGCTGTACGCCATCCGCACCATTCAGCAACGCACGGGGCGCGATCTCGGCGCGACGTTCCTTTCGGGAACGACCATCGCCAATTCCCTGACGGAACTGTATCTGCTGTTCAAGTATCTGCGTCCCAAAGAGCTGGAGCGACAGGACATTCCCTGCTTCGATGCGTGGACCGCGGTATTCGCGCAGAAAACATCGGAGTTCGAGTTTTCGGTGACCAACGAAGTGATCTCCAAAGAGCGTTTCCGCTATTTCATCAAGGTTCCGGAGCTGGCCATGTTCTACAACGAGATTACCGACTACCGCACGGCCGCAGACGTGGGAATCGACCGTCCCGAGCTGGACGAGGAGCTATGCCAGATACCTATGACCGACGATCAGCAGGCGTTTTTGGACAAACTGGTGCTCTTCGCCAAGACGGGCGATCCCGAACATATCGGACGCACCGACCTGAGCGACGGGGAGGTCAAAGCCCTGATGCTGTTGGTGACGATGTACTCTAACAAACTCTCGCTCGACATGCGGCTGGTAAGTCCCGCGTATGCGGATTCGCCGGGCAACAAGGCCAGCCGCAGTGCCGCCAACATCGCAGAATACTACCGGCGATACGAAGATCAGAAAGGTACGCAGATGGTCTTTTGCGATCTCTCGACCTATAAGCCCGGCATCTGGAACGTCTATTCGGAGATCAAACGCAAACTGGTCGAAGACCACGGTATTCCGGCGCAGGAGATCCGCTTCGTACAGGAAGCCGCGAGCGACAAGGTGCGGCAGGCGATGTTCGACGCCATGAACGAAGGGAAAATCCGGGTGCTCTTCGGCTCGACGCAGAAACTCGGAACGGGAGTCAATGCCCAGAAACGAATCGTCTGCATGCACCACCTCGACATTCCGTGGCGGCCGATGGATCTGGAACAGCGCAATGGCCGCGGCGCACGGAAAGGCAACATAGTCGCCAAGGAGTATGCCGGCAATAAGGTCAAAGCCTATGTCTATGCCGTTCTGCGCACGCTCGATGCCTACAAATTGAATCTGCTGCACAACAAACAGCAGTTCATCGATCAGCTCAAGCGCAACCGGTTAGGTGCGCGGCGGCTGGACGAGGGGGCCATCAGCGAGGATTCGGGGATGAACTTCGCGGAGTGGATGGCCGTGGTGTCGGGAAATACCGACCTGCTGCAAAAAGCCAAGCTCGAAGGCCGGATCGCAGCGCTGGAAAGCGAGCAGACAATCTTCATGCGCACCCGGCATGAGGCGCAGAGCCAACTGCAGCGCTACACGGCGGAGATCGGACGACGGGATGCGATGCTCGAACGTCTGAAACGCGACTGGGACTATATCAACGAGGTGGCACCGCCGGACGCCAAAGGCAAGCGGGCCAATCCCCTGCGGATCGACGGCGTGGAATCCGCGGATATTGTCGCCCATGGTAAACGCCTCGTGGAGATCTACCGCACCGTAAATACCGGCGACGATTACCAGAAAATCGGCACGCTGTTCGATTTCCGCATTCTCGTCCGCACCGAGCGAATGCAGAAAGACGGGCTGGCGCTCACGGTCAATAAATTCATGGTCGAAGGGTTGGACGGCATCAAGTACACGTTCAACAACGGGCATCTGGCTGCGGAGCCGAAAACAGCGGCGACGAACTTTATCCGGGCGCTCGACACGATACCGTCACTAATGGCGACCTACGAGAAAGAGAAAAAGCAATTCACCCGCGATATTCCGACCTTCGAGCAACAGATCGCAGCCGTATGGCCCAAAGAGGAGGAGTTGAAGCGGCTCAAGGCCGAGGCAGAGTCGCTGACTCGGAAGATTCAGCTCGACATCGCACAGAAGCAGCAGGAGATGCAGGCGAAAACAGCAGATAACGGCAATGGGCTGAAGATCGAAAACGCGGAGGTGGTGGACGAGGTCGTCAGACCGTCGAAGTCAGAGCCGCTTTCTGCGGCATCCGGGAACCAAGAAGAACCGCCGGAAGAACGGGAGCACGTCGTGTCTCCGCCCGAATCGGACTTTATTCGCAATCATATTCTTCTCGTGCGACCCGCGACAAACGTGAAGGCCAAAGGGCCGAAGTTATAAAAAAGCGAGGCTGTCTAAAATTTGTTAGGCAGCCTCGTTGAATTTGATTGGTTATTCCCGATCAATCGTAATCGCCGTATCCGGCACTGCCTGTTCCATCGTCTGATAGAAAATACGCTTACTCTCTTGCATGTCTTTCAGATTGATGAAATCCAGTACATTATAATATTGCTTGCCATCCTGATCCTCGACGGGACAGAGTTTTCCGCGACGTTTGTATTTCTCGACGAAATCCGGATCGAGTCGGATGAGCTGGCAGACTTCCTCCTGCGTCATCGAAAGAGAAATACGACGCTCCCGGCAGACATGCTGCAATACGAGGAGCATGTTCGAGGCTTTCATGTGGCTGCGAACGAGCAGAGCGAATTTGCTTCGCTCGATAAGAATCATCTTTTTCATGACTTCTTTACTTTATTGGTTGATGTGGTGTTGGGTTCATTCCGGAGGGCTTCGAGAACGCGCGATCTGCTGTAATAGATTTTGCCGCCGTGCTTGACATAAGGGATCGTGCCGTCGCTTCGACGACGGGAGAGGGTACGGTCGGACATCCGGGTAAGCATGCGGACTGCCGGAGTGTCGATCAGGTCATCGGGTAAAGGTCGAGAATTGTTTTGGATGAGTAGTTCGAGACGATTGAATCGTCGCAATACCAGACGTAACAAACGCAGAGTCGGATTACCTTTCAATGGCTTCATTACAATGATCGTTGGTTAGACGATGCAATGATAGGAAACATCCCGATAGCAATAATTTAGTTAAAACAGGCAACTAAATAATCAACCCGCTCGTAGCACAAAAAAGCATATCCAACTCGGATATGCTTAAATAGTACTTAATGCTTTTCTATTCGTTAATTTGCTTATGTAGAATATTTTAACTATCTTTGTCGTGAGTTCTTGGATATATTGTATAAGGGTGCAACAGAATGTAAGACTTCCGTCACCAATTCGTAACCCTTCCTCTTTTCAATAAAAATACCGTTCTGATTTACAGAACGGTATCTCAAAAACAGTCAGCCCTCACGCGAGGTTCCCTTTTTTACGGTGCATTTCTTTTGCCCTGAAATGTTCCTTGTGATGAATATTTTACTAAATTTGCGGTTGGGATTGAGAATTTTATTACGCTAATACACTTGCACTATGCCTCTGGAAAAACTAAATGCGGCACTGATCGGTGCTATACAAAATAGTACCCCGGAATATACCAATGCGGCGGCCATTCTGACGGACAAGCTCAATATCGGCCGCGAGGCGGCTTACCGCCGGCTGCGCGGCGAAGTGCCTTTCACCTTCGGGGAGGCGGGCGTACTTTCGGCGCAGATGAATTTTTCGCTCGACCGCACGGTCGGAGCCTTGGATTTCGGGAATGTGCTTTTCCGGCTGAGTTTCAGTGATTACCATACGGCGCTCGAAGATTACACGGGGGTTATCGACCAGGATACCCTTTTCTACCGCGAGGTTTCCTCCGACGTCGATGCCGAACAGGCCATCGCCGGAAATTCGTTTCCGCGGATGCTTTACATGCGTTATCCGAAACTGACCAATTTCAAACTTTTCAAATGGCTCTACCAGCAGGGGCTCATCGACTGTTCGGGGGCTAAATTCGAGGATATGAAAGTGCCGGAGGTGCTTTTGCAGAGCTACCGCGACCTAGTGCACGAAGCGCAGCTGATGCCTGCCACGACCCTGATATTCGACGGCAGTTGTACCAAACGCTGGGTCAACGCCATCTGCGCATTCCGCAACATGCATCTGATTAGGGACGAAAGCGTCGAAGTGCTGAAAGCCGAGTTGTTGCAAATGCTCGACGACCTGGAAGAGATTTGTGTTTCCGGGCAGTTCCGCAGCGGGCGGCCTGTGTCGGTCTTTATTTCGGATATGGATATCGAGGCGACTTACTGCTACCTTTCGGCATGGCATTACCGGGCGAGTTGCCTCGAGGCGTTCTCGATCAACTCGCTGCGCAGCTCCGATCCGGACATGTTCGAGCACACCAAACGCTGGGTGCTGGCCCTGAGTCGGTTTGCGACATTGATATCGTGCAGCGGGGAGTTGCAGCGGATTCATTTCTTCAAGCGTCAGCGTG
>ERZ780195.2439-NODE-2439-length-12767-cov-3.059786_pt1 | contig 12767 bp, 9 predicted proteins | sample MGYA00511017_ERZ780195 | MGnify/ENA primary metagenome ERZ780195 (study PRJEB29588, sample SAMEA2159974) | human gut metagenome | biome: human gut; feature: human-associated habitat; material: faeces | place: Denmark | collected 2008/2010 ...
CCTGCGGCAATGGAATTTTGGCTCGTATGTCTCATCGTTACCGGAAACTGCTTTTTACAGATTTTTTAATGATTCTTCCAGTTTCTTCTCAAAATCCACGCTGTCAATATCTTTCTTTCTCTCTACAGGTGCTGCAGCCTCATCTGTCGTCACTGCTTTCTCATCACCATGAAAAATAGGATTCGCATAAGAAACAACATTATCCTGTGCCGGTCTTTCATCCTTTGCGGAACTTCCGTTAATCTTCTTTATACTTCTTTCAGATGTTGTGACACAGGCTTTCGGCACTGCTTTTACATAATAATAATATTCATCATCCTCATATTCCAGTCTCTCGGTACGGGTATAGTCACCACCAAATACAAAGAATTCAAGAAGTAATCCTATCACCACAGAGATCACTGTATAAATGATCAGCGTAACAACATCAATATCCAGTCTGAAATAAAATCCACCTGCAATAATCATCAGAACATACACAACTCCACCTGCAATAATGGCAATTCTCCATGCATAGTCAAAAGAGCGGGTACGTATCAGATTCACCAGCAGAATCACTGCGATAAAGGCAATCACTGTGATCCACATTCCCCAGTTCTGCACGATTCCATCTGTCAGAAGTTTTAATTTGTCAGCTATGGCAACATCCGGGTTTTCCAGAAGTTTATGCTGTACACGTATAAAACGGATAAAATAGTAAATAATCACTCCGCAGCCTGCAGGAAGTGCAGAAAACGCATTGCACAAAAGTCCGCTTCCGATAGGAAGAAGCGTCGGAACACTGAACCCAAAGGAAAGCGGTGTAAATACAAGTACTAAATTATTGTCTGAACTGAATCTCAGGAAGAGAATTGCCATAAACAGGATCAGCACAAGCATAAAACCTGCAACTTCTATCCCCAGTGCATAACCATGTGCGACCATCAGGGCAAATCCTACAAAAATCATTACACCCGAAGGAAGAATGGAACAGATCAGTGCAAGGATCAGAACAATAAATATATTATCGATCTGCTTCATATATCCCATATTGGTATTGATCCATATGAAATAAACCATTGCCAGAACGAAACGTAAGACAGGCAGGATATAAATCTCATACTGGCTGTATAAATTCTTTATTCGCTGTTTTAATTCGAGTAATGCTGTCATTTTTTATATCCTCCTGTAACTCCTCTGGCTGAAGATTTTTTATCTTCGCGACCGTAGATTTTACTTAATTGTGTAAGTTCTTCATAATAATTTTTCACACTTTTCTTTGCTTTATGGTATTTCACCGTATATTGGATATATGTCAGGACAGAAAACAGTACCAGCACTGCCACATACCCCAGAATAACTTCCACGCCCAGTGAAACAAGGTTCATCTTATGAACATTATCTATCAGATATTCAGCAAAATATGCTGCGATACCGGCCAGAATCAGGCAATACCCAATCGTAACAAGGAAAAAATTCTTAATCATGGCAAGTCCGATATAATCACTACGGTAGTACCTGCTGACCGGAAGATATTTCTTTCCTTCACCCTGTTCATACATGGCAAGTTTATTCATGATTTTTATCTTCTCTTCATTTAACATAAATTACTCCTTACTGTATGCTTTTCCTTTTGCTATAATCCGCTATTACTGTTCACTCTGTTCTCAGCAACAACCTGATATCATTCATATAATCATACAGATTAATTGTAACATATATCATTATTTATGAAAAGTGTTTTTTCTTATCTCCTGCCTATGCAAACCGTAAGAAAATAAACATTTCCGGCACCTTTTCTCTTCAGGCATCCGGCCATTGCATCGATCGTACTTCCTGTTGTATACACATCATCTATCACCAGGATATTCTTTCCCCTGACATCTCCGGTCACGCAGAACGCTTTTTCCAGGTTTTTTCTTCTCTGCAAAGCATTCAGTTTTTTCTGCGACTTTGTCTTTAAAACTTTCTGCACAATATTGACATCTGTGGAAATCCCGGTATAATGACCGAGTTTCTCCGCCAGATATGCAGCCTGATTAAAACCTCTCTGCCGCTCCTTCGACCTGTGTACCGGAACCGGCACGATCAGATCCGGCTTCCATTCCCGCAATTCTTTCTGTGCATATCGATACATTGCTCTGGCATAAAAATCACCGTATTCTCTGCATCCATAGTACTTATATCTGGTAACAGATCTTCTCATTATGCCATCATAGACAAAAATACCTCTTCCCTGTTCATACATATGCCTGTGTTTCTGACAGTCTCTGCAGTATTCCCCTGTTTCTATGGGTTTTCCACATTTATAACATCTGGGATGACCAATCGGACGAAGTTCTTTCTCGCATTCCGGACAGATCATCCTTCGCTGATCTGCCAGTATTTTCTGACAGACCGGACAGCATCTCGGGTAAAAAATATCAGCTACCATGTTCAGAAACCGTTTCATTTCCATTTCCTTCCACTATTTTACTCTTTGTTTTGCTATCCTCTGTATTTCTGTTTTTCTCATATTATCGGAATAAATTTTTTCTCTGTTATTATTCAGTCATCAGATCACAGTCTGCAATATCATTCTTCACCATCTGTATGATTATCCCCTGTAGTCTCACTCAGTTCTCTGATCCGTTCATCCAGTGCACTGTATCTCTTCTGCTGTTTTTCATTGCGTATCATCTCTGCAAAGGTCTCCTCGTTTCCCACAACTGTCACACATTTTCTTGCTCTGGTAACTGCGGTATAAAGAAGGTTCCTGTTTAAAAGCATCTGTGGTCCGGAAAGCAATGGAAGTATGACTGCCGGATACTCAGATCCCTGAGACTTGTGGATTGTAATAGCATATGCAAGTTCCAGTTCCTCCAGCTGTTTGAACGAGTACATTGCAAAACGTCCATCCTCAAATTCCACTTCTGCTGTCTCAGCAAATTCATTGATTTCCCTGAGAATTCCGGTGTCTCCGTTAAATACTCCCACGCCTTTCTCAATGACAACCCCATATCGTCCCCGGATTTCCCATTCCATCTGATAATTATTTCTGATCTGCATGACCTTGTCCCCTGTGCGGAACAGCCGGTCTCCAACCGCCCTCTCGGATTTCCCGTCTTCCGGCGGATTCAGGTATCTCTGCAGGATCTGATTCAGCCGCTCTACTCCCAGAAGTCCCTTTCTCATAGGTGTCAGTACCTGTATCTCAAAGGGTTTGGCATCTACATAGCGCGGCAGTTTCTCCTGGATCAGCGCGATCACTACTCTTATAATGATATCTGCATCATATCTCTTCAGAAAAAAGAAATCCCTGCTCTTATTATTGATCTGAACCTGTTCTCCCTTATTTATCTTATGAGCATTTACAACAATATCACTCTCTGATGCCTGTCTGAATATCTTAGTCAGTTCCACTACAGGGAAACATCTGCTTCGGATAATATCTCTCAGCACATTGCCCGGGCCTACACTCGGAAGCTGATTCTCATCCCCCACAAGGATCAGTCTGGTTCCTGCTACCACTGCAAGAAGAAGAGAATGCATCAGATGGATATCCACCATAGACATTTCATCAATAATGATCACATCTGCCTCCAGCGGATTCTGCGCATTCCTCTCGAATTTAGCTGAATGCCCGTCCCTCTCTTCTTCCGGCATTCCATTCAGTTCCAGCAGACGGTGAATTGTCTGCGCCTCATATCCGGTAGTCTCTGTCATTCTCTTTGCAGCACGTCCGGTAGGTGCAGCCAGCCGAATCTCTGCACCTTCTCCCTCAAAAAAGCGGATGATCGCATTGATCGTTGTCGTTTTACCTGTACCGGGGCCTCCTGTAAGAATAAAGAGTCCATGATCCGCTGCTTCAGTGATTGCTTTCTTCTGCATTTCATCCAGAACAGTTCCTGTCTCTTTCTCGATCAGCTCAATTCTGTGCCTGACAAGCTCTTTATCCTCAGGACACACAATATTCAGTTCATTAAGCATCCTGGCAGTGTTCAGTTCCAGATAATAATACTGTGCCGGATAAACGATAGTTTCTCCGCTTTTTTCTTTCAGCACCAGCTTCCTGTCAATAACCATATCCATAAGGTGTTTCTCCATATAGGATTCATCTACTCCCAGAAGTCTGGCACATCTTGTAAATAACTGTTCCCTCGGAAGATAAGTATGTCCTTCTCCCGAAGCCTGCAGAAGAGTATACAGCATTCCGCTGCGGATTCTGTAATCTGAGTCTGCGTGAATACCGACTCTGGCAGCAATCTCATCAGCAATCTTAAATCCCACACCGGAAATATCTTCCGCAAGTCTGTAAGGATTCTCCTGAAGGATCGTATAGACAGATTCCTTATATTTCTGATAAATCTTTGCGCCCAGGTTCAGGGAAATCCCATATTTCTGCAGAAAGATCATTACTTTTCGCATCTCTGCCTTCTCACTTACCTGCGCAGCGATCTCCCGGGCTTTTTTCTCACTGATCCCCTTTACCTCTGCAAGCCGCTCCGGCTCTTCTTCTACGATACGGAGTGTGTCATCTCCAAACTTCCGCACGATCCTGGCAGCCAGTGCAGCACCGATTCCCCTGATGGCGCCCGAACCCAGATAACGTTCTATTCCATATGTATCCTCCGGCATCTTCTCTGTAAAAGAACTGATCTGAAACTGTTTGCCATATACCGGATGATGGATATATACTCCGGTTGCTTCAATAGATGCCCCCTGTGTGATCGCAGGGAAACTTCCCACGCAGGTCAGCTCTTCCTCTTTTTTTGTACCTTTCAGTACCATAACTGTATATCCGTTATCTTCATTTCTGAAAATAACATGATCTATGTATCCTGTGACAGTTTCACTCATGTGCTTTTCTCCACACCTCCTGCTTCTTTGATCCTCTGACAACGCAAAAAGGCACTGCACTGTGCAGTACCTCCTGCTTTATCCGTCAAAACGTGCCATTACCTCTGCATACTTACCGGTTCCCACTGCGACCACGCTCATTGCATCCTGCACAGTCAGTGTACTTACTCCGGTTCTCTGCTCGATCAGTGTATCCATCCCATGAAGAAGGGCACCGCCGCCTGTAAGTACGATTCCTCTGTCTACAATATCCGCAGCCAGTTCCGGCGGTGTCTTTTCCAGAATTCCATGAACAGTCTCCACAATCTGGCTTGTAGCATCCTTTAACGCCACACGTATTTCTTCTGAGGTAAGTGTCACTGTCTTCGGCAGACCGGTGATCACATTTCTCCCCTTTACTTCCATTGTTCTCGGATTTGATTCCTCTATAGCCGTACCAATCTGAATTTTGATCTTCTCTGCCATATCTTCTCCGATAAAAAGTCCATGATTCTTTCTCACATAGTTCAGTATAGCCTGATTAAAAGTGTCCCCTGCAACTTTCACAGAAGCGGAAACCACAACCCCCGCAAGAGAGATAACCGCAACATCCGAAGTTCCGGCTCCAATGTCTACGACCAGATTTCCAAAGGGCTTGGTCACATCCACACCGGCTCCGATTGCCGCAGCTATAGGTTCCTCCACCATATAGACATCTCTGGCACCAGCCTGATAGGTTGCTTCCTCCACTGCCTTTTTCTCAATCTCTGTAATTCCACTGGGAACACAGATACTGATCCTGGGCTTGCGGAAAGCTCTTCTTCCTATTGCTCTGGATATAAAGTATTTCAACATCTTCTCTGTAACTGTATAATCAACGATCACGCCCTGTCTGATGGGACGGATGATCTCCATATCTGAAGTAATGCGCCCTTCCATCAGACGGGCTTCTTCACCGATCGCACGTATCTTCTCTGTATTTTTATCATAAACTACGATCGAAGGCTCATTTAGCACAAGCCCCTTTCCTGTAGAATAAGCCAGACTGTTCCTGGTTCCCAGGTCAATTCCAATATCACTTGTCGGCATGGAAATCCCCTTTCTGTTCTTACGTTCTCCTCTTCCCCTTCAACTGATCATTACTTTTTACAGTCTCTACCGGGGACTTATCCGGTTTAGTTATAACAACTCCATAAAATAATGCGATCAAAACAGTCCAACAGGGCTTCACATCCTGATAAGCCGGATCAAAATATATTATTTACGAGAATTGCTATAAATAATCTCTTCTATTATATACAACTTCCATTTAAAAAGAAAGTCCTGCAATATGATTTCAAGATTATTTCAGATATTTCTTTACATATTTTCCGGTATAGGAAACCGGTGACTGTGCCACCTCCTCAGGAGTTCCCTGAGCAACTACGGTACCTCCTTTGTCTCCACCCTCCGGTCCGATATCAATGATATAATCTGCGGTCTTAATCACATCCAGATTATGCTCGATCACAACTACTGTATTACCGCCCTCCGATAATCGTTTCAGAATCTCCACCAACTTATGCACATCCGCAAAATGCAGACCTGTGGTAGGCTCATCCAGAATGTAGATAGTCTTACCTGTGCTGCGCTTGCTCAGCTCTGTGGCAAGCTTGATCCTCTGTGCCTCTCCTCCGGAAAGCTCTGTGGACGGCTGTCCCAGCCGGATATAGGAAAGTCCTACATCATAAAGAGTCTGTATCTTTCTTTTAACAGAAGGAACATTCTCAAAAAAAGTCAGTGCTTCCTCCACCGTCATATTCAGCACATCGTAAATATTCTTATCCTTATACTTTACTTCCAGGGTTTCTCTGTTATATCTCTTACCTTTGCAGACCTCGCATGGTACATATACGTCCGGAAGGAAATGCATCTCAATTTTGATAATACCGTCACCGCTGCATGCCTCACATCTTCCGCCCTTTACATTAAAACTGAATCGTCCTTTCTTATATCCTTTTGCCTTGGCATCTGCTGTTGCTGCAAAAAGATCTCTGATCTGGTCAAATACCCCGGTATAAGTCGCAGGATTGGAACGTGGAGTACGGCCAATAGGTGACTGGTCAATATTGATAACCTTATCCAGTTGGTCTGTTCCCAGAATATCCTTATGTTTTCCCGGAATCACTCTTGCCCGGTTCAGATCTCTTGCCAGGCGTTTATAAAGAATCTCATTGATCAGAGAGCTCTTACCTGAGCCCGAAACTCCTGTGATACAGGTCATGATCCCAAGAGGTATCTTCACATCGATATTCTTGAGATTATTCTCTGCCGCCCCCTTGACAGTAAGAAAACCGGTTGGCTTCCGTCTCTCCAAAGGTACCGGGATTTTTAATTTTCCGCTCAGATAAGCTCCTGTGATGGAATCCTCGTTCTTCATTAGATCCTCTGCAGTTCCCATGGCAACCAGTTGTCCGCCATGCTCCCCTGCACCGGGACCTATATCTACAATACAGTCTGCGGCACGCATGGTATCTTCATCATGCTCCACAACGATCAGGCTGTTTCCAAGATCACGCAGTTTCATCAGAGAACCAAGAAGTCTGTCATTATCCCTCTGGTGAAGTCCGATACTCGGTTCATCCAGAATATAGGCAACTCCTACCAGCCCGGAACCAATCTGGGTAGCCAGACGGATTCTCTGCGCCTCGCCGCCGGAAAGAGTTCCTGTCGCACGTCCCAATGAAAGATAATCCAGTCCTACATCTGACAGGAAACTTACCCTTGCCCTGATTTCCTTCAGAATCTGTCTGCCGATAAGCTGCTGCTGCTCGGAGAGCTGCATATCCGCCAGAAAGGCTTTCAGCTTCTCTATGGAAAGATTGGTGACCTCATAAATATTCTTATCCGCCACAGTCACAGCCAGTGATTCCTTCTTCAGTCTCTGACCTTTACAGGTTTTACATGGAGTAATGCGCATGAAAGATTCATACTCCTGCTTCATGGCATCAGAGCCTGTCTCTCTGTAACGCTGCTCCACATTTCGGATCAGCCCCGGAAACGCCACATCGTAAACGCCCTCTCCGCGCTGCCCTTTATAGTAAACCTTTACAGAATGTCCATTAGTTCCGTTGATCAGAATGTCCTGTATCTTCTCCGGATACTCCTCAAAAGGTGTTGCCAGGCTGAAATCATATTCTCTGGCAAGAGCATCCAGGATTGCCCTGGAAAAGCTTCCCTCATTTGTGCAGGACTGCCATCCTGTGACCACAATGGCACCATCCAGGATACTCAGAGATCTATCCGGGATCATCAGGTCAATATCAAATTCCATTTTATACCCAAGTCCCAGACAGTCCGGACAGGCGCCAAAAGGATTATTGAAAGAAAAGCTTCTCGGTTCGATCTCATCTACACTGATACCACAGTCAGGACAGGAGAAACTCTGGCTGAAATTGTGAATATTTCCATCCATAGTATCTACCATCAGAAGGCCCTCTGCCAGATTCAGCACTGTCTCAATGGAATCTGAGAGTCTTTTCTCAATCCCGGGCTTCACGATCAGACGGTCTACCACAATCTCTATATTATGCTTGATATTCTTGTCCAGACTGATCTCCTCGGAAAGCTCATACAGGTTTCCGTCAATCTGCACACGTACATATCCGCTTCTCTTTGCCTGCTCCAGAAGCTTTGCATGAGTTCCCTTGCGCCCCCGCACAACAGGCGCCAGAAGCTGGATCTTCGTTCTCTCCGGAAAAGACATGATACTGTCTACCATCTGGTCAACTGTCTGCTTCTTAATCTCTCTTCCGCACTTCGGACAATGAGGAATTCCCACTCTGGCATACAGAAGTCGGAAATAATCATAGATTTCTGTCACTGTTCCTACTGTGGAACGGGGATTGCGGTTGGTAGATTTCTGATCAATGGAAATGGCCGGTGGCAGACCTTCGATGCTCTCCACATCCGGCTTCTCCATCTGACCCAGAAACTGTCTTGCATAGGAAGAGAGAGATTCCATATAACGACGCTGACCCTCTGCATAGATGGTATCAAAAGCCAGTGAAGATTTACCGGAGCCACTCAGTCCTGTAAATACCACAAACTTGTCTCTGGGAATATCCACACTTAAATTCTTAAGATTATTAACATTGGCACCTCTGATCCTGATAAAGTGCTTCTTCGTTGTATCTGCTGCCATTGTGGGCCTCCTGTTTCTCATTTATAAATAATAACTGTTTCTTACCTTGACAGTTACACCTTTTTCGTATGTTATGATATTCATGGATTGTGCGCAGTTTCGCTGCCCTGCAATCCTCATGGCATCAGTATAATACAGGAACATTTGTTCGTCAAGGCGTTTACGGCAAAAAATCCGCCATAACGGAATTGCTTACATGGATTCCTTCTCTGCTCAGAAAAATCCTTCCTTTTTCTTCCAAAAGCAGTCCCATTGACTTATATTTTCTCAGAACATCCCCGTATATTGCATCTATTTCACTGCCAAACTGTCGCTCAAACTCAGCTTTTGAGATTCCTCTGGTCATACGAAGTCCCAGAAACATGAACTCCGCCATCTCATCCTCTCTGGTGAGGGGCGGCTCTTTTTCTCTTATTTTTTCCGGAGTTCTGCTGTTTTCCAGATATTTTTTCATATCCTGTGTATTGGCAAAACGTTCCTTTCCATAAAGAGAGGAAGCTCCCAGGCCAAACCCCAGATAATCCTGTCGGATCCAATAGCCCACGTTATGCCTGCATTCTCTGCCTTTCTTTGCGTAATTGGAAATCTCATACTGCTCAAAGCCATATTCTCTCAGAATCTGTGCTGTTGCCTCATACATATTGTACTCCGCATCTTCATCCGGCAAATTCAGCGTCCGCGATGCAAAAGGTGTGCCCTCCTCAATGATCAGGCTGTATGCGGAAATATGTTCCGGATCCAGTCCTGCAACAGTGCGAAGATTGTGGATCCATCCTTCATAAGTCTGATCCGGGATCGCACTCATCAGATCAATATTGATATTGTCGAACCCTGCCTCTCTTGCATTTCTGTAAGTTTCCAGAAACTGCTCATAATTGTGGATTCTTCCAAGGATCTTCAGTTCTCTGTCATCCGGCGACTGTAAACCTATGCTCAGGCGGTTGATTCCATATGTTCTGTATGCCTGCAGTTTGTTTCTGTCTGCAGTCCCCGGGTTTACTTCTATGGTGATCTCAGCATGATCCGAAATCTGAAATTTTCGTCTTATATGATTTAAAATTTCTCCTATGAATCTCTCATCCAAAACAGAAGGAGTGCCCCCTCCAATAAATACAGAGGATACACTCCTTCCTTTTCCTTCTTCTGCTGCATTGATTTCTTCAAGCAGAGCATCTACATAATCAGCCTGCTCCTTTGGACCTGACGGACCGGAAAGGAAATCACAGTAATCACATTTTTTTATGCAAAATGGAATGTGGACATAGATTTCCATGGGAGAATCTGTGATATTCCTTCTCTCCATTGTAATCTGCTCCTGTTATGACCTGTTTTCTATTCCTCAGTATCTGATGTACTGCTGTCTTGCTCATTGTTATCTGCTGAGTCGACACTGTTATCTGTACTGTCGGCATCACTTTGGCTGTCTGAACTTTCCGCAGATGAGATACCTGCTGCATCCTGCTCTGCCAGATACGTATTTACCATTGTCAGATTACCATTGGTGGTAACTGCTGCGGAAGCTACCTGATCCGGTGCCGGAGTGGGACTTGTCTCTTCCGGTGCAACACTGATCTGGATCACTTTGGAGGACGTTTCATCTGCCTCCCTGGTTTTCCCACATCCGGAGACAGAAATTCCAAGCAATAACATACATAGTATAACTGTTTTTCGCTTAATCATTTTCTTCAATATCTTAACCTTCTGTTGAGATGAACACTATTCACAGGTAGCTGTTCAGTACCTTCACAGTTATGTGGACAGCAGGCTGCCGAATAGTTACCATTCATACTTTATTTATCATCCAGTTTCAATACACTCATAAATGCTTTCTGCGGAATCTCCACATTGCCTACCTGACGCATACGTTTCTTACCTTCCTTCTGTTTCTCCAGAAGTTTCTTCTTACGGGAAATATCACCGCCGTAACATTTGGCAAGTACATCCTTACGCATGGCTCTGACTGTCTCTCTGGCAATAATCTTGCTTCCGACAGCTGCCTGGATCGGAATCTCAAAAAGCTGGCGGGGAATCTCGTCTTTTAATTTCTCGCACATCTTACGGCCTCTCTCATATGCTGTATCTGCATGTACGATAAAGGAAAGAGCATCCACTTCTTCTTTGTTTACCAGAATATCCAGTTTCACAAGCTCGCTGCGCTCATATCCGCAGAGTTCGTAATCCAGAGAAGCATAGCCTCTGGAGCGGGATTTGAGGGCATCAAAGAAATCATAGATAATCTCATTTAACGGCAGCTTATATTTCAGAAGCGCACGTGTTTCTTCCATATAATCCATTCCCAGATACTGCCCTCTTCGTTCCTGGCAAAGATCCATAATGGCACCGATAAATTCAGTTGTTACCATGATCTCGGCATTTACCATTGGTTCTTCCATGTATTCAATCTCTGATGGATCCGGCAGATTGCTTGGGTTTGTCAGATTGATAACTTCGCCGTTAGTTTTGTATACTTTATAAATAACACCGGGAGCTGTGGTCACAAGATCAAGGTTGTATTCTCTTTCCAGACGCTCCTGAATAATCTCAAGATGGAGCAATCCCAGAAAACCACATCGGAAACCAAAGCCAAGGGCTACAGATGTCTCCGGTTCATAGAACAGAGAGGCGTCATTGAGCTGAAGCTTCTCAAGAGCATCTCTCAGATCACCGTATTTGGCGCCATCTGCCGGATATAATCCGCAGTATACCATAGGGTTTACTTTCTTATAGCCCGGAAGTGCTTCTGCACATGGTCTTTCCTTATCTGTAACTGTATCACCTACACGAGTGTCACCAAGGTTTTTAATACTCGCAGTGATGTATCCTACCATGCCTGCTGTCAGTTCCTCACATGGAATAAACTGACCTGCACCAAAGTATCCGACTTCCACAACTTCTGTGGTGAAGCCAGTTGCCATCATATGGATCTGGGTGCCTCTTTTCACACGGCCATCCATGACACGGCAGAATACGATAACGCCTTTGTATGCATCATAAATGGAGTCAAAGATCAGGGCTTTTAATGGTGCATCTACATCGCCATGAGGTGCCGGGATCTTTGTTACGATCTGTTCCAGGACTTCTTCTACATTGAGTCCTGTTTTGGCAGAAATCCTTGGTGCGTCATGGGCTTCAAGGCCGATGACATCTTCGATTTCATTTACCACACGATCCGGTTCTGCACTTGGCAGGTCGATTTTGTTGATGACCGGAAGGACATCCAGGTCATGGTCAAGGGCAAGATATACATTTGCCAGTGTCTGGGCTTCGATTCCCTGAGCTGCATCTACTACCAGGATTGCACCGTCGCAGGCTGCAAGGCTTCGGGATACTTCGTAATTGAAGTCTACATGGCCGGGGGTGTCGATCAGGTTGAAGATGTATTCTTCGCCGTCTTTGGCTTTGTATACGATTCGTACTGCCTGAGATTTAATGGTGATTCCACGTTCTCTTTCAAGTTCCATGTTGTCCAGTACCTGTGACTGCATTTCACGTTCTGTCAGAGTGCCGGTCATTTCGATGATTCGGTCGGCAAGAGTGGATTTGCCGTGGTCTATGTGTGCAATAATACAGAAATTTCTGATTTTGCTCTGGTCTATCATTAAGGAATTCCCTCCTGAGTTCTTTCTTATATACTGTAATTGATGGGTTTGCTAATTCTGTATTATAGCATATGGAGCAAGGGTTTGTCATCTGTTTATCTACAAGGACGCACAGAAACATCCTGGTAATTATTATCTTTGCCGTGCGTCAGCACGCCTGCAGGTATCTTCCTTGTCCTTCGCACTCT
>ERZ780195.2442-NODE-2442-length-12761-cov-4.302219_pt1 | contig 12761 bp, 10 predicted proteins | sample MGYA00511017_ERZ780195 | MGnify/ENA primary metagenome ERZ780195 (study PRJEB29588, sample SAMEA2159974) | human gut metagenome | biome: human gut; feature: human-associated habitat; material: faeces | place: Denmark | collected 2008/2010 ...
TAGCACGGAACAATCCGTAGGCATCAAAGTCGGGGGCTTTTGACCCCGACATCATATAAAAGAGAATTGCATAAAGCAATCCACAACTGAGATTATTTTAGCAAAGAAGGTGATGCCTTCCAAGAGGAAAATGAAATTTATAAACATTTTTTTGAAAAACGCCCCCGTGCAATCATACGATGTGGATAACTTTCTGAATTTTCAAAAAAGTGTTCAAAAAATATTTTTCCAAAATGGCAGGCACTAAAGTAAATTTACCTTTCGATGCTGGTTCATTATTGGAAGCCCTTCACTTCATGCCAGCTCTCCGCAGGCTCCGTACTTTCTTCCACCTGTACATTCTCATATACTACACTTCTTAACTTGTCTTCCGAAAAGTTATCCACTCTTGCCCTGATCCGCAGATCCTGCAGGGTAAAATCGGAAAGCAGATACTGGCTCTCATCCGGCATCACATCAAAAAAGGTATCACAGATGCAGTCACAGTCCTTCATCGTGATATGCTCCGCATAAGACAGCGGTTGGTCCTTCCGATCCTTCAGATCATAATACTGGGTCCAGGGATAAATCTTGAGGAACTCCTTTACCCGGCCTTCGATCTGCTCCACCGTGATATATTCATAGTGCTGCGGGGTGTCCGGCCGCATTTTCAGCCACAACAGTCTCGCTGCCCCCTTGATCTGAATCCTGCGCATGATGATATTGCGGTTATGTACTGATTCCGAACCGCAGGTGAGACACCCATGGCAGAAGCCATAGACACAATCCTCCACCAGAATCCGCTCATTGGAGCCGTTCTCCGGCTGGCTGTCCGCCCAGGGGCCCTTACCGCCCTTCAGCACCACAGAGTCGTCATTGACTTCCATATAACAGCCTTTCACCAACACATCCGTACACACATCGATATCAATGGCATCCGTACTGGGTGCCGCAACAGGACCTGCCGGGGAATAAATATGGCAGTTCAAGTATTTTACATGGTCACATTTATAAATATGTGTGGTCCAGAAATGGGAATTCTGTAAATTCAGACCGGCGATCCGCACATTTCTACAGTTGGACAGATAGACCAGCCGGGGTCTCTGACCATCCTTGTTGGTGCCGTTACTCCATTTCCAGCGCAGCCAGCAGGCTTTCCAGGTCTTAAGTCCGTTACCGTCAATAGTGCCCGGTCCGCACATGGTAAATCCATTCAGACCGTCCGCATTGATCAGTGCCGTAAAATACAGGCAGGTCTCTCCCTCGATCCGGGTCTCGGCCAGATCATAATCCGAGATATCATCGCTGCCCTTTAACGTCGCACCGGCGGAAACATAGAGATTCACTCCCTGTTTGAAATAAAGTGCTCCCGTCAGATAGGTTCCCGGCGGCACCACCAGGACACCACCGCCCTCTTCTGCCGCCAGGTCGATCACCTTCTGGATCTCTTTGGTATAAACTTTTCCGTCGTCCCAGATCCCGTACTCTGTGAGGACATAGGGTCTGCCCAGTTCCTCAAGCTCCGGCATCCCTATATCATAAAACCAGTCATCTATGGGAGTTCCGTCCGGGAAATATTCCGTAGGTCTTTCTTTTTCGTTATGCATTCTCTGCCTCCTTTGCGTTCTGCTCCCTCAGAAAACGAACACAGGATTTCCGCCCTGATCGTTATCGTTGGTTATCTGATTTCTACAAAGGTAGTGTCGTAAGGTGCAATGGTTACCGTACATGCGCCCGCTTCCGTGGGGATGGTGGTAGTCTGCTCAGTATCACTGTTGTTGATGACTACCAGTTTTTTACTCTCCGGGTAATAAGCACATTCCGTATACAGGTTATCCGTCATATAGCTGCCGAAGGTGCCTTCTCCACCGGCATAACGGATCAGCTGGTACAGCATTCTGGTATTCCACAGGTTCACCTGGAAGGAAGACAGATAGATTCCCAGTCCCTTGCCGAAATGATTCAGTGTGATCAGTGGCTTCCCGCCGTCTGCCAGAAGTACCTGTGCTTTTCCATCCGTCAGATACCGGTTCTCCTTCGCTTCCACATCTGCGCCCTCTGGGATCAGATGCTCAGGATCCGCTGTCTCAAAGGTCCATCTGCCGTGACAGACTCTTGCGCCGGTGTCCTCGTCAATTCCCAGCACATGTGCCATACGGAAATACGTATCATATCCTTCCACAGCGGAAGGCTCGTTCACACCGATAAAGCAGCCTCCCTCGTGTACCCACTTTGTAAGTGCAGTAACAAGCTCCTCATCCTTCCAGGCATCCCCGCCGCTCCAGGCGCTTCCGGCTCTACCTGCATTGATTACGACATCTACATCCTTCAGTATACCATTTTTTACATCCTCAAAGGAAATAAATTTCACATCCACAGGAAGTCCGGACAAAGCTTCGTTGATGTGGATCAGGTCATGCATATAAGTCTCATGAAAGTGTCCGGACAAGGTCCAGGAACGTAAGCTTCCCCAATAATGCAGCACTGCCACACGGGTCTTGATGCGGTAAGGTTCTCCCGCATCGTGGAAGCTGCGGATCAGACGGAACTCATCTGCCACTTTTTCAATATAATCACAGAAATCCGGGAAACCCTCCACCAGATGAAGGTATCCGCCGAGACCGATCCGGTCGATCTTCGCACGCAGCAGGGCACGTCTTACGCTGTTCCAGTATTTTTTCGCATCCAGTGTGGGATTGCCGCCCTCCATGAAAGTCGGAGCACCGCCCAGCCCCACCGGGAACAGATAGGGGTGCAGACGCAGTTCATGTGTAGGCACATCCACGCCCGCACACAGTCTGGCTTCATAACCGGAGAATACACATTTGATCAGTCCGTCAAAACCAAACTCCTGAAATCTGCCATTATAAGGCTCCACGCCTACCCAGCTGTCGTCATAGAAGACATAAGCCTTTTTGCCGTAGGAATGCACCATATCGATCAGCTTCCTGCCGAAGGAAATAACGAAATCATTGATAAATGCCATCCAATCCGCCTTTTTCGCATTGCCAGGCATATGAGTCACATGCAGCTGTCCCTTATTGATAAAATCTTCCGCTGTCATGCGATATCCGTATTGTTTCTCGAACTCCTGTAAAGCAGGAACGCTCACAGTGAAATCATAGGAACCCCAGTCAGAGAACAGATTCCGGTTCCTCTCACTGCTGCCCCAGATCCATACGAAATTGTAGAACATGGAGGTAAAGCGCACCACCGTGGTATCCGGATGGGTCTCACACCAGTGCTTCATCCAGCCCAGCAGATACTCCTGAGTCTCAGGATATCTGGGATCGATCTGCATCAGATGCTCCTTGTCCCAATGGTTCGTAGTATGATTGTACATAGAGATTTCTTCCCAGATACGATAGGCTAAGAAGCTTACTGTATACTTATGAAAAGGGATGATGCCGCTCAGGGACACGCTTCCCTTCTCTTTGTCATAGCTCCAGTCCGCATTGTCGATCTTCACATTGGTGGTTCTGTCATAAACCTCCCAATATTCCAGACTCTCTGCGCTATCATTGATCCGGAACTGCTCCGCAAAAAAGCTGTCCATCAGTCCGATGGTCAGGGTGTCACTCTCTGCTACCTGGGGCGGTGTGCACAGGAAGGTCTGCTGTAATTTGTCCTGATTCTCCTTTGCCCAGGCATTGTGATCTCTGATAATACAAATGGTAGAATAGATTCCGTAACCGGCATGGGTGATTTCGTCGGAAAGCACGGTCCCATCACTGTCACGGATCACATCTGCTCCCCATTTTTCCGCCATTTTCAGAGTCAGTTCTTCATATCCTGATTCTCCCGGTAAGGTAAAACCACCTTTTCCCATTCTGAGTTCCTCCTCATATTCCTGCTTATTTTTCATTCCTGTCATTTCTTCACTTCTATTTTCCAGTACAATATCTGTCCTGTTACAGCAATTCCTCTTTCAGACACAGTCTGACCACACGTTCCAGCTGCTCTGCCTCAGACAACAGCACCTGATCTCCTGCAGGATCCGGAATGTCCTTGTAGATCTCCGGTTTCTTAGGAACATTGATTTGTCCCACAGGCTCCCATGCGCCGAAACCATCCGTCACGCACTCTGCCAGATAAGCGTAGGCTCTTTCAGAATGACCTTTGCATTTCTCCCGGATCTCCTGTGACACATATCCTGCCATCTTATAAGCGCCGAAGTCATTGGTATGAGTATAATCCCCTGGGAAAAAGATGGGTTTTGCATCCTGCAATCCCTTTTCCAGAACGTATTCTTTACTGTGGGCATGAAGATCCAACACCGGAATACCGTACTGTGCTCCCAGTTCCAGACATACATCCGCGAATTCCTCCAGCAGATCCAGATAAGTCTGATCCCGCAGTCTCCAGGTATTTCTTGCAATGGGTGTCACCAGTACCGGGTATACCCCCTTTGCCTGATTTTCTTTGATATAGCGTTGCAGATTCGCCCGGTATCCGCCCTTTGCCTGCAGCCCGGGAAGCTTCTGATCATTATGCCCGAACTGGAAAAACACATAATCTCCCGGCTTGCTGTACTGAGAGATCACCGCATAATGCCCTTCCTTGCGGAAGCTATCGGTAGTCAGTCCGGAGTGGGAATGATTCGACACTGCCACACGTGTGTCAAAATATGCCGGAAGCATCTGTCCCCAGCCACAGTAACAGGTACCGGGATAATAAGGATAATCTCCAGGCTGATCCGTCACCGTGGAATCTCCTGCCAGGTAAATGGTCGGACAATTCATCTCTTCGATCATGAGTCCACTGATCCGTGGTCTGTCTGCCAATACTGCAATATCTACGGTCTTATCCGCAAAAATATGGGTCTGTCCCGTCGGTACTATATCACAGACATTTACCGTCATGGTATAGACAAACTCACCGGCTCCCACTGTGCCATGAAAAGCCAGCCGTCTTCTTCCGGTGAAGATCAGTATCTCTCCCATTTCCTCTTCTGAGCGGATGGTCAGGGTGATCCTGTAGTTCCCCTGTCTGGGGACATCTACCTTGAAGATCAGCGGAATCCTCCTGGGTGAGCCAGACATCGGTTCTCCCGACTGCCTCTCCAACGCTGCCACTTCTTCCGCAGAATCCAGATAGCAGCCGTTCTCATCTTCCTTCAGGAAGGACAGCTGTTCGTTTTGATACCAGTACATCGTATCAAAAGAGGAATTCAGTTCCCGGATCTGCAGCAACTTCTGCTCTCTTCTGTTTTTTTCTGTTACAAAACCGTAACCTTTGCCCGGCTGATAGAGGTCTTCACTGCCCACATCGATCAGATTGGCAGTTCCTCCGTCCTTCCCGAACAGGAAATTCCTGCGAAACATCTATAACGCACCATCCTTCTCAATATCATCGGAAATTAACAAGGTTGCAAAGAAGGAAAGTGCCAGTCCCTGTCCCCATCCCTGAATATACGCCTTGGGAATGCCTCTGTATCCTTCCTTGTCTCTCATGACGGCAGTTCCGCCGGAGACATTCATCACCTTACCATCCTCGCTGACATTGGCAAGCAGGCCCTTGATGGCCTTGTTGATATATTTGCTGTGTAAAGGATTGCCTCTGGTCAGCATTGCTGCGGCAATTCCTGCAGATGCGGAAATCTCTTCATAAGATTCCGGATCATCCACTACGGTTCTCCACAATCCATTCTCCGTCTGGTATACCTTCAGGGCTGCCAACTGCTCATTTAAGGAGCCGGCCACATCGATATACTTCGGATACAGATAGCACTGAGGCAGAATACCGCCTACCTGCGACATGGTAAATGCTGCCCAGGCATTGGCTCTTCCCCAATAGATGCCGGACATATGATCTCCGGCAATATTGTCATAGCCGTGATACCAGAGTCCACTGCTGGGATTCTGTAAATATTTGATATGCCAGTAGTACTGGTTCAGGGCGTCGTCCACCAGCGCGGGATCGTTCCATCACGCCCACACGCAGCATCAGGAACGCTGCCATGAACAAAGTGTCACACCAGCACTGCTCCGGGAAATCGTTGTTGGCAGATACGGTGTGCTGCAATACATGATCTCCGAAACGCAAGGCATCTTTTCTTAAATAAGCGATCTTGCTCATAAGAATGTCATGATACTGCTGCTCTCCGGTGGCCTGGTATAAGGTGATCAGGCAATGTCCCATGGCACAGGCGTTTACTGTCCATACCTTGGGCAGTCCCAGATCGATCAGTTCGTCGATACGATCCTTTAACAGATCCAGATATTCCTTCTTGCCTGTCTTCTCATAGGCATCGCTGATTCCGTAATATGCCACACCACAGGGCCAGTCCCAGGTGAGATCCATATTCATAGTCTTTTTGACGATCTTGTCAATGACTCCCTCTATTTCTTTCTTATCATATTCCAGTTTTAACATAGCTCCTCCATTTCTGCCTTTTGGCTCTTTATATTCTTTTCCCACAGTTGTTTTTATTGTAAAACAGTCGGTCGGAAAAGGACATAAAGTATCTTCGCCCTATAAATATTATCAAATGTTCTTACGAATGCAAGCATTCGACGCCCATTGAATAATATTTACATGGCTCTGAATAGTTGCATTTTTAATATAGCCCCCAAGCCATTCATGCCTGGGGGCTGTATGTACTTCCTGTAATAAAACTTTTTACTTACTGAAGTCTGGTGGTGTTACCTGCATCCAGAGCAGCCTGTCTCTCATCGATAACTTCCTGATAACCTGCATCCAGGTACTTCTGGCTCAGTTCTTCATACAGAGAATCGAACTGGTCCTTAGGGCACATGGTCAGCTTGTCACGGTACTCAGTATACAGATCATACAGCGTCTGGTTGTACTCGGTAACAGCATCGATAGCGGTTGCGAACAGACAGTCGGAGTTAGCCTTGCCTGCTTCATAGATAGCAACCTGTCCGTTGTAGTTAGCCAGGATCTGATCATAGAAGTCCTGAGGAATACCCTGAGGGGTAACTGCCTGGATATCTTTCTCGATAGATCCGAGGGTCTTAACTGCGGTTACTGCACACCAGTAGTCTACGTTGTTGTTGTGTCCCTGCTGCTCAGCCAGACCGGTCTGATCTGCTACTGCTACGGGATCGCCGTTATCATCATAATTGAAGTTCACGCCTTCGATACCCCACTGCATAGTGAACAGATTCTCGGGCTGGTTCAGCCACTCAAGGTACATCATAGCTGCCTTTACTTCATCCTCGGTAGCATCGTTAGCGAAGCCAATCATCATACCGAAGTTGGTTCCGGGTCTGTAAGAAGCGGAAGATCCCCAGGTCTCATCCTGTGTCCAGGTGGAAGGAGTCACTGCTACTGCCAGCTTGGCATCGGGGTTAGCATCATAGAAGGAGTTCAGTACGTTCATGCTGGAGGAGATATATCCGGTCCAGGTAAATGCTTCACCGTTGATGAAGTCTGCCTCTGCCTCGGAAGCATCTCTCAGATAGTACTCAGGATTGTAGTAACCATCGTTGTACAGCTCGTTCTCCCATTTTAAGAATCTCTTCTGAGCCTCGGTGGACAGAGCGGGGATCTGGTAGTCACCGGTGGTTGCCCATGTGGTCTCATCCTGAGGATAATCTCTGTAACCATAGTTCTGGTCAATACCTGCGCCGCTTACTTTCTTACCGCTTAAAGGATACTTATGGCCGTTCTCAACCAGTTTTGCATACAGCTCTAACAGCTTGGTGTTGTCGCCAACGGGATACTCAGAGAAGCCAGCTTCTTCCAGCCAGTCCTGACGATAGAAAGTGCACCAGGTATAAGTGGTGTTACCGTAAGGTCTGTAACCGAGTACCAGATAATCTTCATCATCCAGCTTGGTGTAAGCATCGTTGCCGTGCTCTACCATGGTCTCCCAGTAAGTAGGAGCGATCTGCTTGAACTCTTCTACATCGTAGGTCTGCAGATAGCCGTCTGCCTGCCAGCTTGCCAGCTTATCATAGTCATATTCCATACAGATGGTAGGAAGGCTCTGGCTTGCTGCCAGCATAGCGTAATCAGTCATAACGTCGCTACGGGTAATTCCTACATATTCTACCGTGATGTTGTACTTATCACCGAAGTTCTCCTGTACCCAGTTGGTCCAGTAGTTGTTCTCTACATCAGAGCATCCGTTTCCGGAAGAACCACGATCGTATACGGGGATCTGCAGAGTAACATTGTCTGCGAAAGCCTCCCATCCGTCAATACCTGCTACTGCTGTGGATGCTCCTGCATCTGTGCTTGCTGCAGAACTCTCTGCTACAGATTCCTTTGTTCCTGCATCTGCGGTTGTGTTGTCCGCACTGCTGCCGCATCCGGTCAGAGTGCTCATTGCCATAGCACCAACAAGTGCTGTTGCCATTACCTTGTGAAGAGTATTCTTCTTCATAAATCAATCCTCCTTGTTTTTCCGAAGGAAAAATCCGAGTCCCTGGCGAGGAGAGGATTTTCCTCCTTAAAAATTATACATAGTTTTATGTGTACCCCCGGTTTTGGGGAAAACTAACTTGGTTGTTTTGTTCCTTTTAACTTTTAGCCCTTAACTGCTCCGATCATGGTACCCTGTACGAAGTACTTCTGCAGGAAAGGATAAATAATAATGATAGGAATTGTTACAAACATGATACTTGCTGCCTGTAATACTTCGGGAGTGGACTGGATCGCACTGCCGGTATCTGCCAGGGAGGAAGTCTGTGCTTCTGCTGCGGATGCTACCAACTGATATAACTTGTACTGGATCAGCTTCAGGTTAGCACTCTTGGTGTAGTACATGTTGTCTGCGTAAGAGTTCCAACGGCCTACGGCGTAGAACAGAGACAACGTTGCCAGGATCGGTTTGGACAGCGGTAATACAATCTTGCTCAGGATCTGGAAGTTACTTGCGCCATCCAGGAAAGCGGATTCCTCTAAGCTGTCGGGAATCGTACTCTGGAAGTAGTTTTTCATGATCAGCATGTTGTACGGGGAATAGATCAGAGGTAAAATCAACACCCACATGGTATCCAGCACATGCAGCTTCTGATATAACAGGTAGCTGGGAATGATGCCGGCACTGAAGTACATCGGTACCATCAGCAGGAAAGTCAGTAACTTTTTGCCCTTCAGTCTCTTCTTGGAAAGAGGATAAGCGGCACAAGTACATACCAGCATTCCCAGAGCGGTGAAGATCACGGTAACGATCACCGAGAAGATCATGGAGTAGGTCATGGAGTTATCTGCAAATACCTTCTTGTAAGCATCGAAGGTGATGTCTTTGGGCCAGAAGTAAACGCTCTTGGACATTACTGCGGTATTACCGGATATGGATTTTACTGCTACATGTAAGAACGGTAATACACAGCTGGCGCAGAGGATGACGATCACTGCCATCATGACGAAATCACTAATGCGGAATTTGTTGACCGCATGTGCTCCGCCTGCGGAGGTAGATTCTTCATTAATATTAACTTCTTTTTTCTTCATCTCTCTCACCTCCTACAGTAATCCGTCTTCGCCAAGCTTCTTTGCGAATTTATCAGATAACAGAACCAGGATCAATCCGATCAATGACTGGAACAGACCAACTGCGGTCGCCGCACTGAATTTTCCGGCTCCAATACCTTTGTTGTAAATGTAGACAGCCAGCTGATACTGGAAGTCCTTGACCTGTGAATTTTCTAACGCGGTCAGACGCTCTAAGTTACTTCCCATGACACGTCCGAGGTTCAGGATCAGCAGTGTTACTACTGTGCTCTTGATGCCGGGAAGTATGATATGCCACATTCTCTTCCAACGGTTTGCTCCATCGATCATGGCTGCTTCGTACAATTCTCCGTTGATACCGGTGATCGCTGCCAGGTAGAGGATCGTGCCCCATCCCATCGTCTGCCATACACCGATCAGCAGATATGTAATTGCCCAGTGCCATTTCTCATTCAGGAAAGGAATTCCTTCGGAGATCACTCCCAGGTTGGTCAGCAGAATGTTCACCAGACCGGAGTTCGGACGGAACATTGTCATGGCTACGCTTCCGATGATGGCCCAGGAAAGGAAGTGCGGCAGATACAGGATCGTCTGGGACACTTTCTTGAATCTCGGATATCTTAATTCATTCAGGATCAGTGCCAGAATGATCGGCATCGGGAAACCGATGATCAGATCCGCCAGGTTAAACACTATGGAGTTGCGAAGTGCTCTCATGAAATCGGCATCCTTGAATATCTTAACGAATGTCTTCATGCCCACCCATTCGCTGCCTGCATATCCCTTCGCCGGTTTATAATTCATAAAGGCCATCCGCAATCCCGGGTATGCTCCGTAACTGAATACAAATACCATAATCAGTGGAAGCAGTAACAGCAGATACAATTGCCAGTCTCTTTTAAAAGCTTGTTTCCACGTGGTTTTCGTTTTCACTCCCACCACATTGGCTGCATTCTTCTTCGCCATGTCGAACCTCCTCAAGTGTCAGCTATATTTTCTCGTCACTTTGTACACTTTTTGTAACTTTGTAAGTACATTATCATACATGTTGTCATATTTTTCTAATCAATCATTATAAAAAACTATGCAAAAACGATCATTATAGATCATGGTCGTTTTTCGTAAGTATTGAAGTTTCGTTGCATTTTCGTAAATTTTGCGTGAATTTTGGAGCGTTTTTGCTGTAGGATTCGCTGTTTCACGGTATTTTTAGCCTTTTTTAATCTCTTCCACGGAAACGTTGCCAACCCTAAAAAAGTCATTTTCGCAACATAATGGTTGATTTTATCCATTTTAATTGTTATATATAATGTATAGACATTATTTCTACTGCAACATGTCTTTCCGTTGCATCATCATACAGGATGCACAAAGCTATTCAGGAAACTCTGGAACAGGAGGCACACTATGGCGAAATCCAAACGAGCTGTCACAGAATACCGAAGTTATTATCTGCCAACACACTTCCCGGTACTGCTTCTGTCCGGTGATTATTGGAAGATTTCCGATATTCCCAGCGGAAGCCTTCATTTTCATAACTGTCTGGAGATTGGGATCTGTCATTCCGACAGCGGTACGCTGGAGATCAACGGAGAAAAACAGACTTTCCATGCCGGAGATGTCACCGTTCTTCCCCGCAATGTTCCACATACCACTTACAGTGCACCAGGCACGAAAAGCCACTGGTCCTATCTGTTTCTGGATCCGAAGGAATTGTTCCGCAATCTCCTCCCCGCCTCCTGGAAAAATTACGACCTGTCCACGGACGGTTTCCCAGCATTCCGTTATATTTTCAGCAAAGAGGCTTTTCCCCACATCAACTATCTGGTATCTCATATCATCCACGAGCTGGAAGAGCAGAATCCCTGCTATCAGATCAGTGCCAGAAGCCTGTTATGCTCCCTCTATATTGAATTGTATCGGATCGAAAGTCTCGGCGGTGTCAATCCCGACACGGCCAAACCGGACTCTCTTGAAATACTGGCCTTACAGGAACGTAAGAAAGAAGGCGAGATCGCCGAAAACTCTCTGGTGATCTCACCCGCTCTGGAATATATTGAGAAAAATTATATGCAACAGTTCTCGATCGAATATCTGGCCGATCTCTGCCACTGGAGCCCGACGCACTTCCGCCGGGTTTTCCATGATATTATGGGAACTTCACCGTTAGACTACGTCAACAACACCCGGATTTTAAAATCCTGTATCCTGTTACGCAGTACGGAACACTCTATTCTGGACATTTCCGAGATGGTGGGGTTCCATTCCGTGTCCAGTTTCAACCGCTACTTTATCAAACTTATGCAGATGTCTCCCAGAGAATACCGCAAGCAGATGCAGCAGAGCGAGAAAAAGGCTGAGAACCAGTCCATTCTGGAATTTGCCGGATGGATGCGGCCGGAATAGCCCCTCTGTGTTCCGGCCACTCCGGTCATCAGGCCAGCCTCTTGTGCTTCCATTTGCCGGAATAATACCGGATCACCGGAATCACACAGCCACAACTCCAGGACAGAGGAGTGGCGATCCAGATTCCCGTGACGCCCAGGGTTCCGGACAATAGATACGCGAACACGATCCTGCCGGACAGCTCCGTCAGTCCCGCTACCATACAGGTATTGACGTCTCCGGCTCCCCGGATCACATTCTGGTAGCTCTGCATCACCCCCGCGATCACATAAGCCACGCCGATAATGGCCAGATAGGTGCAGCCGATGCCGATGGCTTCTGCCGATTCGCCGGCATCCAGGAACAGGCTCATCAGCTGTACCCGGAAGATCAGCACCAGTGTCGCAATACAGACGCTGGCTCCCACCATGACCGCCAGCGTCTTATAGAGGGCTTCCCGGATCCGGTCATATTGATTCTTCGCAATATTCTGCCCGGTAAATACCGACAATGCCGTTCCGATGGAGACAATGACCTGGATCGCCACGCTGTCCACGCGGTTCGCCGCCACATAGGCCGCCATGGTAGAGGATCCGAAGGAATTCACCAGTCTCTGGACGCTCATTCCGCCCAGTGCGATCATGCAGGACTGGAATGCCGCCGGGAATCCGGTCTTCACCACCAGCTGAATATAATGGACTTCCGGTTTCCATTTCATCAGAGATAATCCGATCTCTTCTCTCACTTGTCTTACTTTCACAAAACAGATGCTTTAATTCAGACGAAATAGTAACAAAAAAGAACCTCATTACTGATATTTCTATCAGTAATGAGGTTCTCATCTTATTCTCATATACCCCAATTTATTGCTTGCGCAATACCCTCTCAGATCTGCGTGTTTACCGCCAAATTACTTATCGGCGATAGCAGCCTGTGCTGCAGCCAGTCTTGCGATAGGTACACGGAAAGGT
>ERZ780195.2445-NODE-2445-length-12727-cov-2.622238_pt1 | contig 12727 bp, 8 predicted proteins | sample MGYA00511017_ERZ780195 | MGnify/ENA primary metagenome ERZ780195 (study PRJEB29588, sample SAMEA2159974) | human gut metagenome | biome: human gut; feature: human-associated habitat; material: faeces | place: Denmark | collected 2008/2010 ...
AGCCATAAAGCAACGTGTATGGAACTTACAGCCCGAGGGCGGATTTATCGGCGATGGGATATTGCCTTCAAGGATAATTCTTTCCTTTGTAAGGCTGTCCGGGTCGGTCGTCGGAATGGACGAAAGCAGCGCTATCGTGTACGGGTGGCGCGGATCGTTAAAGATAACGTCCGTGGGCGCAACCTCCACCATGTTGCCGAGATACATAACGCCGATACGGTCGGAAATATAACGAACGACCGAAAGGTTATGTGAAATGAAAAGATACGTCAGTCCCTCTTTTTCTTTCAGTTCCTGCAACAGGTTGATTATCTGCGACTGAATGGAAACGTCAAGCGCCGAAACGCACTCGTCGCAAACGACGAACTTCGGTTTAACGGCAAGAGAACGCGCGATACAGATTCTCTGACGCTGACCGCCCGAGAACTGGTGCGGGTATCTGTTGTACATATAATTCTGCAAGCCGCACGAATTCATTATTTGGAAAACGTACTCCTGCATTTTTTTAGAGCCGCGCTTGAAGAACTTATGCGTTACAAGTCCCTCTTCGATTATCTGACCTACGGTCATGCGCGGGTTCAGCGACGAATACGGGTCCTGGAAAATGACTTGCAGGTCTTTTCTCAGAAGACGCATTTCGGTATACTTCAATCTTCTCAGATCGACGCCGTCGTCAAGCATTGCTTCGTATTCGGCAAACTCTTCGTCGCCCGCATACTTTGCTTTCTGTTCGTCTATCGAAAGCTGGATTTTTGCCGCTTCGCCGAGCAACTTTTCTTTGTCCGCTTCAAGCGGAGCCTTGGCTTTTTTGAGTTTTTCAATCTTTTTCTTTGCGGATTCCGCTTTTGCCGTATTTTCCGAAAGATCGGCTTCAAGTTCGGAGATGTCGAGGTCGATATCGTCTATCTCCTCCTGAATCTTTTCCGCCTTAAAGGTCAGACGGTACTTCGAAAGAAGCATATCCGCGCCTTTTTTCGTGTCACGGACGGTGAATCCGCCGAGAATTTTGGAAACATTGTCAAGCGCGGTTTTGGCGTTGCAAGCCGCAAGATTCTTGTCTTGCAGGTCAAAGAACGTTGCGGCATCTCCCTTTTCGTCGCACTCTTTTGCAAGTTTGTCTGCGTGCTCCTGCGCTTTATGATATTCCGCAACATATTTTTCGGCATTTTTCAGGGTGTCTATAACATATTCGGGGGCAACTGTGTCAAGCGTTCTGCCGTAATACATAGTGCTGCCCGCGGTCTGTTCGTAAAGTTGGAGAAGCACACGTCCGAGCGTAGATTTTCCGCAGCCGGACTCACCGACGAGACCGAACGTTTCGCCCTTATAAATGTTGAGGGTTATATCCTCGTTTGCTCTGTTGTATACCTGTTTGGAGAAGACGGACGCCTTCGGCATCGGGAAATACTTTTTAAGATTCGTAATCGACAGTAATTTCTGCATGAGCGGCGCTCCTCCTTTCTTCTTTATCCGGATAGAAGCAGCGAACAAGTTGGTTGTCCGCAACCTTTGCCAGCGGCGGCTCTTCCTCTATACATCTGCGCGTGCAATATTTGCAGCGGGGCGCGAATTTGCAACCTTTCGGCAGATCAAGCGGGTGAGGCACAACGCCGGGAATCGGGTCAAGTTTCTTTCTGTCGTCGTTAAGACGCGGAATGGAATACATCAGACCCTCCGTATACGGGTGGCTCTTCTTGCAGTCCGTAAAAATAACTCTTGCGGGAGCCTGTTCAACAACCTGACCGCAGTACATAACAACAACGTCGTCCGCCATCTCGTTGATAACTCCGAGGTCGTGCGTGATAAACATTATCGCGGTGCCGTTTTCTCTTTGCAGGTCGTTCATCAGACGGAGTATCTGCGCCTGAATGGTAACGTCAAGCGCCGTGGTCGGTTCGTCCGCTATAAGAATGTCGGGTTTGCAGGCAAGCGCCATGGCTATCATAACACGCTGACGCATACCGCCCGAAAGTTGGTGCGGATATTGTCTCGCAACAACTTCGGGGTTCGGTATCTGAACCGCGCGGAGCATCTCGATACATTTTTCCGCCGCTTCTTTCTTCGACATATTCTGGTGAATCATAAACGGTTCGGAAAGCTGTCTTTTAACCGTGAAGACGGGGTTCAAGCTCGTCATCGGCTCCTGGAAGATGACCGATATACGGTTGCCGCGGATATGATACATCTGCTGAGTGGAGAACTTTGAAAGGTCTTTGCCCTCGAATTTGACAGTACCGCCGGCAATATATCCGTTTGCGTCAAGCAGACGGAGTATACTCATGGCGGAAACGCTCTTGCCCGAGCCGGATTCGCCCACGATGCCGAGCGTTTTTCCGCGATAGATCGAATACGAAACGTCGTTTACGGCTTTTACTGTGCCGTTTCTTGTTTTGAAGAACGTGTGGAGATTCTGAACTTCAAGCAAAGGCTCTTCGTTCGGATGTGTTGTTTTTTCGATATTTTCAGCCATTATTTCTCCACCTCCGATTTCGGGTCAAGCACGTCGCGAAGCGTGTCGCCGATTATGTTTATGCAGATAACGACGATAGACAGGAACAGCGCGGGGAACAGCCATCTCCACCAGAAGTTCTGAATAACCTGCGAGTTCTTTGAGCCGTCGAGCATATTGCCCCAAGTCGGGCGCGGAAGCTGAACGCCGAAGCCGAGGTACGAAAGCGAGGACTCGGTAAGCATACAACCCGCGAAATCGAGCGTTACCGTTACAAGAATAACGGAAACAATGTTCGGCAGAATGTGCTTGAACGCTATGCGGCTTTCACGGACACCCATTGAACGCGCGGCGGTAACGAATTCCTTTTCGCGCTCCGCAAGTATCTGACCGCGGACAAGTTTTGCAAGACCGGTCCACGAAAGGAGTCCGAGGATTATCATGATTATAAAGATACGGGTATTCTCTTTGACGTCCGAATATTTCAGAACGGCGGAAAGAACAAGCGCAAACGGCAGGAACGGGATAGCGCCGAATATTTCGGTAACACGCATAAGGATCATATCTACCGCGCCGCCGAAGTAGCCGGAAAGACATCCGATGATGATACCGATTATCGTGGAAACGATAACGGCAACGGCGCCGATGGACATGGTCATCATACCGCCGTTCATAAGACGGTTGAACACGTCACGACCCATTTCGTCGGTACCCATAAGGTAGCCTTTAAGACCCCAGTTGCCGACGTTTTTGCCGTCCTTGAAAGCATAGTTCTGGAAACCGGAAGCGAATACGGTGTCAACCGAACCGGCATCTTCGAGAGACGAGGGAATATCGCACTGATTTCTGTAACTCTGTCCCCAGCAGTAAACTCTGCCCTGCTCGGTAACAGCCGTGTAGTGGCGGGTACCCGCGGAGATGGAAACTATCTTATCTCCGTCCGCAACGGTGGGAACTTGGTCTTTCATTCCGACAAGAACCACTTCGCCGTCGTCAAGAAGAAGAGCCAAAGATGTTCCGGTTGCGGCAATGTCAACGCATTTGCGGTTGCCTATCGCGTCTTCAACGGAAAGATTGGCGTTGATGTAATCGAATTTTGTGCTTCTGCCTCTGACGAATTTTCCGTTTTCGTCAATACCGTATATACCGTCGTTTGTAAATGCGATTTTAACCAATTTACCGTTTTCCTTGCCCGCTTTGATAACGGAGGAAAGGTTGGTGGCGGAAAGTCCGTCGTTGCCCCAGGCATATATCTTGCCGTCTTCCATAAGAATGGCGGTTACCTGCTGACCGCAGAGAAGTTGTTTTACTTTGGTCGGGTCAACTTTGCCGTCGGACGGAAGTTCATCGGTCATCTTACGGCACATGGCTATCATTGAACCCTTGTCTCCGTACTGACCGTTGTCATATTCGCCCCATGCGTAAACATAACCGTCGTCGCCTATCGCCACAACGTGATCCGAACCTGCGGCAACGTGAATGATGTTTGCGTTTTTAACCTCTTCGGGAACGGTAAGAACGTCGCGCTGCGCGTCGTCCTTTGCATGGTTGAAATAGTAGCCCCATGTATAAACATTGCCGTCGGTGTCAAGACCTACGGTGAACGTACCTCTCGAAGAGATGTCAACCGTTCCGTCTTTCATCGCGGACGGAAGTTTCATCATGTTCATCGTCGGCGAAACGTTGGCGTGAAGCATTTCGCTTCCCGTTTCGGTCAGATCGACGGGCGCAACAATGGGACCTATAATAACAAACAGGAACATTGCGGCAAGCATGATGACCGCTATAAGCGCGGACTTTCTTCTGAAAAATCTCTTGACCGCAAGTTTGCCCGGGCTGTCATATCTTTCATCCGCCGCGGAAACTTCTTTCGAAGCGCCCATAAACATACGGCGGAGCCACTTCAAAGGAGTGAAAACTCTCTTTTCGGAGGACTTATTCTCATTGCTCATTTTTCATTGTCCTCCTTTATTTATTAACGCGAACGCGCGGGTCGGCGATACCGTAAGCGATATCTATGATAAGGTTTCCGATAAGTCCGATGAAAACATAGAACATCTGAAGAAGAAGCACAACTTCAAAATCCTTGTTGTTCAGGGACTGGATATAAAGTCTGCCTACGCCGTTGAGTCCGAAAATATTCTCAATCATAATCGAACCGGAGAATATGCCGAGGAACCAACCTATAACAAGCGTTATAATGGGTATCAGCGCGTTTCGCCAAGCGTGACTGTAAACGACCGTTTTTTCGCGCAGACCTTTCGCCCTCGCAGTTCTTATGCAGTCAAGCGAAAGAGCCTCTGTCATGGAAGCGCGGACGTAACGCGTCATGCCGCCGAGAGAGGCGAACGTCATCGCGATAAGCGGCAGGCTCATATAATAAAGCTTGTCAAAAAACGCTCTTGCGCCGGTATAGTTCGCGCCGGGGGTTCCCATACCGGAAACGGGGAACCAGCCGAGCATTGTTGCAAAAATCCAGATAAAAACTATACCTATAATAAACGTCGGAATACTGTAACCGACTATCGTGGCTATCTGTATCGCCGTGTCACGCTTGCTTCCGCGGTGAACGGCACAGAAAATGCCGAGCGGAATGGTTATTCCGAGCGCAAGTATCGTTGCAAAAATGTTTATAAATATGGTGTTCTTCATCGGCTCTATAAGAACGTCCTTGGCAGGTCTCGAATACTGATAACTGTAACCGAAATTGCCTTGAAGAATACCGTTGTAATGACCGTTTATCGGCGCGACGCCTATCCAGCCGAGATAACGAACGAAAACGTTCTGGTCGGTTCCGAGTTCTTTCCGCTTTTGCTCAATTAGCTGCTCGAACTTTGCGCCGCCGTCTGGCATATGCTTGTATGCGTCTTTTTGCTTTTCAGCCTCTGCGCGTCCTCTGTCAAACGGGATCATTGCATATACAAGATACATCAACAGAGAAAGGATAAGCATAACGACGAGCATATAACCGAGTCTTTTAAGTATATATTTGCCCATACTAAACTCCCCTGATATCAGATTTCCGGCAATATCCGTACGCATCCGCAAAACGGAAAACTCTTGAAAAGAGTCGCACGGAGATTTAATATCTGTACCCCACACCGAAAACGCGGGGGCATACGGATATTCCGGAAAGACCGAAGATGTTTTTACAAAGTTATAATAAAGATGTTTAAAAACGGGGCAGCCGAAACGGCTGCCCCGTCCTTTAACCTATGTAACTGTAAAACAGTTCTGTACTATTTATGCGATTACGCGTTAACGTCAGCATAGATGATAGCTCTTGCCATACCGAAGAACGGGCTGGTTACGAAGCCGGTGATCTTTGCGTTGAATACGTCGTAGTACATGTTGGAGTACAGCGGGATATCGGGCATAAGCTGATTCCATCTTTCGATGTAAGCTTCCCACCACTTGTTGTACTCTTCTTCGGTCTTAGCGTTGTAAACCATACCCATGGAAAGGTAGTCCATACCGAGTTTGCCGCCGGACTGGGTCATAGCTTCTTCAAAAGTAAGTTTTTCAGCAGTAAGATCGTACGGGAATGCTTTGTCATACTCGTCGTAGAGTTTGTTCGAAGAATATCCGAAGTAAGCCTCGTCAAGAGACCAGTTGTAAGCGTAGTCATAAACGGAGTTGTTCCAGCCGGTTGCAAGGTTGAACATACCGAAGGTCGGAGTTCCCGCATAACCGTAGGAAGCGTCACGGTAGATTTCGCCGAGCAGCTGAGTGAAGTCGCCCACGGTCGAACGGATAACAATGCCGAGAGCAGCAACGTCGGAGCTGTTTGCAAGTGTGGTGTTAAGAAGGTCGGTTACGCTGTTGGGCGTGGTGCCGAACCAGTTGATTGCAAGGGGCATGTAGTAATCGTTTCCGATTTTAACGGTCTTGTAGGTAACGCCGTCGGTGTTGTTAACAGACGCATAGGTCTTGTTAACGCCGTTCAAGGTCTCAGCCTCTTCAGCGGTAAGTTTCTTGTAACGAACCGCGTCAACGCCGGTCTGACCAGCCACGAAGGCTTCGCCCTTGGAGTTGTAGATCCAGCCGCCGTCTACAAGTGCTTTTTCAGCGTTTGCAACGGAGAAAGAGTAGTCGATAAGAGTGATGTTGTCTTTAACTGCCTTCCACATCGCGAAGTCCGGGCTGTAAGGTCCGTCAACAACGACGCCGTAACCGCCGGTGAAGGTCTGGCAGAATTCGGTTCTGTTAAGCGCGTAAGTAAGAGCCTGACGTACGGAAGCGAACATGGTGGGACCGAAGTCGCAGTCGAACTGGATCTTACCGTAGCCTGCGCGCTGGTAGTGAACTTCATTGAAGTTTGTTCCGTCAACAACAGCAAGAGCCGCCTTGGTAACGTCGCCGCCGGTGAGAGCGGAAAGAACGTCAACTTCGCCCTTCTTGAGCTGGTCAAGCTGGGTCTCGTCAACGAGTTTTCTGTAAACGATGGTTTCGATGGTCGGCTTCATGCCTTCGAAGTTACCCTTGAACTCGGGGTTAGCGAGAAGGGTTGCTTCGGAAGTACCCTCATCCCACTTGGAGATGGTGTACGCGCCGGAGAACGGATACTTCGTGGTATCATATCTGTTTGCTTTGATTTCTTCAGCTTTAACGTAAGTAGCGTCTTTGCCTTCGGTCATTGCATAGAAGTCATCGGTGAGGTAGCAGCCGTTGCCGTCGTCTTTAACGTCAACGCCTTCGCCGAGAACGCATGCGAGGAAGTCGGGATCAATTGCGCCGTAAGTGTAAGCGAAATAGTACGGATAGTGATCCGAGGAAACGGTAAGAGAGAACTGGTAGTCGCCGAGAAGACGAATGCCCGCGAACTCTTTGGTAGCGCCTTCCGGAGCGTCAGCGCCGGTGTATGCTCTGAACGAGGTGTAGCCGACGAAAGCCTGGCCGCTCATACCGGAGTGACCCGCAGCAACGGAAACGGGCGAAGAGAAGGAAAGGATGCCCGCAACGTAGTTTTTAGCGGTGATAGCGGAACCGTCGCTGAATTTAAGACCTTCGTTAAGAGTGATGGAGATGGTGTAAGTGCCGTCCGCATTCTCTGTTTCCTTGTGCTCTTTAACAGAGGTGGCGTTCCACTGATAAGCACCGTTCTGGTCTGTTTCCATCGTGCCGTAGCCGACGGTCAGTTTGGCGATATCCTGGTCGGACGCGCCCGCGGAAGACCCGCCGAAGCCGGGCCAACGGAAGTCGCCGCTGAGCTCTGTCGTGTTACCGAGAATAACTTTTGTGCCTTTTTTGATCTCACGAACTACCTTGACGGGCTTGGTCGTTCCGGTCGGGTTGTTATCATCTTTTTTACAACCGGTCAGCGCACAGCCGACAACCAAAGCCACGAGCAGGAGAAGCGCAATCAATTTCTTGCTCATAGAGATAATACCTCCAAAAAATTTTATAAACTCAGAGCCGCGCCTCCTAATGGCAAGGAGCGCGCCCTGTCGGTTATCCGAAAAAACTTCCCTTTCGGGAAGGGACCCGCGGAAACCAAATCGGACAGACGAACGAAAAATAACGAACGTCTCGCCTTTGACACCGGAAAAAACGGTTCTTCATCTTTTTTCAATTATATAATATCATGTTATGGTTGTCAAGTAACTTTTGTAAATTTTTCATTTTATTCATATTAAAAACACAAACATACATATAAACAATGATTAAAAAGAACATTTCACGCATAATCACTTTTAATTGCATAAAAAACGGCGTTTTTTGACGAAAGACGCCCCAAAAAAAGGCAAAAAGTAACAGAGACTTTCGTCGGAAAGCAAACAAAACGAGAAAAAAGGCAAAAAATACGGCAGAAGGCTTTCGGAGGAAAGTAAAGAACGGCAAAAACCGCTCGGAATCGGCTGACGAGACTTTCGGCGGAAAGTGCCGAGCAGGCAAAATGAATTAAAATCGAAAGCAACGAATAAATAAGCAGTTTCGACTGTGTCCAAGTAAAAGACTGTTGCTATTACCGCCGTGTTTTCACGGAAAATTTTCGCGCCGCACTATTGATTTTTTCGTTCGGTTGTGATAATATATGCCTGTAATAATATTATAATATCGGAAAGCAGGTTTGAATTTTGAAGATAACCGAGAGATTTCTTAAATACGTTTCGTTCGATACGACATCGGACGAAGACTCGCCCTCCACACCGTCCACCGAAAAGCAGAAAGCGTTGGGGGCATTTCTTGCAGACGAACTCAAAAGCATCGGGCTTGAAGAAGTCCGCATGGACGAATACGGCTACGTTTACGGCTACCTGCCCGCAACGGAAGACAGAAAAAACGATGCAACCGTGGGACTTATCGCACACATGGACACTTCCCCCGCGGTTTCGGGTACGGATATAAAGCCGCGCATTATCAAATATGTAGGCGGAGACGTCGAACTCGGTCACGGAGAATACCTGACCGTTTCGGATTTTCCGTCGCTTGAAAAATATATCGGACAGGAACTCATCGTCACGGACGGCTCAACGCTTCTCGGCGCGGACGACAAAGCGGGCGTTGCGGAGATAGTGACCGCCTGCGAATATCTTGTTTCGCACCCCGAGATCTCGCACAGAGCCGTCCGTGTGGGGTTCACCCCAGATGAAGAAGTGGGACGCGGGGCGGACAAATTCGACCTCAAAAACTTCAGGGTCGATTGGGCGTATACAGTTGACGGCGGCGAACTCGGAGAACTCGAATACGAAAACTTCAACGCCGCGGGCGCAAAAATAAAAATCAAAGGCGTAAACATTCACCCGGGCGATGCGAAAAACAAGATGAAAAACGCAACTCTCATAGGTGCGGAGTTCATTTCCCGTCTGCCCGCGGCTGAAACGCCCGCGCACACTGAAAAATACGAGGGCTTCTATCACGTCTGCGACATCAAGGGTGATGAAAGTTCCTGCGTTGTCAGCCTGATAATCAGAGACCACGACCGCAAAAAGTTCGATAACCGCAAAAAATTCGTTGCCGACCTCTGCGATTATATGAATCTTGTTTACGGCGCAGGCACGGTGACGGCGCAGATAAAAGACAGTTATTATAATATGAAAGAATACATCGTTCCGCACATGCACATCATCAGACGTGCGGAAGCGGCGATGAAAGAAAACGGCGTTGAGCCGATAATAGTTCCCGTGCGCGGAGGCACGGACGGCGCAAGGCTTTCGGAAATGGGTCTTCCCTGCCCGAATCTTTCGACCGGCGGCGCAAATTATCACGGAATACACGAATACGTTCCCGTCAGATCAATGGAAAAGATGACTGATATACTCATATCGCTCGCACGTCAGAAAGACGATGAGCAGTTTTAACAACGGAAGGTAAGAGAAAGATATGAAAATTGTAGTTGTCGGCTGCGGAAAGATAGGTCAATCGGTCGTTGCCAGCCTCGTTTCGGAGGGGCAGGACGTTGTTGCCGTGGATCTTGACGGCGCAACCGTGACACAGATAACAAATGTTTACGACGTCATAGGCGTCTGCGGCAACGGCGTTGACTGCGAAGTGCTGCGCGAAGCGGGCGTTTCGGAAGCGGAACTGCTCGTTGCGGTAACGGGCTCGGACGAATCCAATATGCTGTGCTGTCTTTTTGCGAAAAGGCTCGGCGCGAAGCACACAATCGCCAGAATAAGAAACCCCGAATACAACGAGAGCAGCCTCGGTTTTATGTGCCAGCAGCTCGACCTTGCCATGGCGATAAACCCCGAAATGCTGGCGGCAAAAGAAATATACAATATGCTTCGGCTGCCGTTCGCGGCAACGATAGAGACCTTTTCACGCGGGTATCTTGAAATGATAGAAATGCGTCTGAAACAGGACTCTCCGCTCAACGGGGTTAGGATAATCGACCTGCGCGGACGCTTCAAGGCGGCGTTTCTTATAACCGCCGTGCTCAGAGGAGACAAAGTATATATTCCCGACGGAAATTTTGAGCTGAAAAGCGGAGACAAGATAGGGCTTGTCGCGTCCCCCGACGAACTGACAAAACTTATGCGCGCGCTCGGACTTGTTCAGCGTCAGGCGCGCAATGTCATGCTCCTCGGCGGCAGCAGAACGGCGCATTACCTTGCAAAAATGCTTTTGAGCAGCGGCAACACGGTCAAAGTGATAGAAAAAGACAGACCGACGTGTCTCGAACTCTGCGAAGCGCTTCCCGGGGCAGACGTTATCTGCGGCGACGGCGCTGAACAGGAACTTCTGCTCGAAGAGGGCATAAGAAGCATGGACGCGTTCGTTTCGCTGACGGGAATGGACGAAGAAAACATTCTTATCTCTATTTTCGCTTCGTCGCTTGCCGTGCCGAAAGTTGTGCCGAAAGTCAACAAGGAAGAACTTGTAGGCATGGCGGAAAAACTCGGTGTTGACAGCATTATCTCACCCAAAAAGACAATTTCCGACCTGCTTGTAAGTTACGTTCGCGCGCTGCTCAACTCGGAGGGCAGCAACGTTGAAACGCTTTACAAGGTCATGGACGGAAAAGCGGAAGCGCTCGAATTCAGCGTTCGCCCCGGTTCGGAAGTGGCGAATATTCCTCTCAAAGACCTTGAACTGAAAAAGAACATACTTGTTGCAGGTATTATCAGGCAAAGAGAAACCATTATTCCCGGGGGTTTGGATATGATTCTTGCGGGCGACCGTGTCGTCGTTATCTCCGCGGACAGAAAACTCGAAGATCTCTCGGATATATTAAAATAGGTAAAAATGAACAAGAGAATGATTTTATCCCTGCTCGGAAAGATAATTCTGCTCGAAGCGGGGCTTATGGCGTTACCTCTTATCGTCGCGGTTATCTACGGAGAAAAAAACGTTGTTTGGGCGTTTTTGTGGACAGTTGTCGGGTCATGTGCGCTCGGTGGGCTTATACAGGCGTTCTGCCGTCCGAAAGACAGGGTGATATACGCAAAAGAGGGTTTCATAATCGTTGCGCTTGCGTGGCTGACGATGTCGGCGATAGGTGCCGTTCCGTTCGTTTTGAGCGGAGAGATACACTCTTACGTCGATGCGTTTTTCGAAACGGTCAGCGGATTTACCACAACGGGCTCATCAATATTGCGCAATGTGGAAGAGATGAGCCGAGGGCTGCTTTTCTGGCGCAGTTTCACGCACTGGATAGGCGGCATGGGCGTGCTTGTGCTTATTGTGGCAATACTTCCGTCCTCGTCTTCTTCGCGTTCCATTCATATTCTGCGCGCGGAAATGCCCGGTCCCACCATGGGCAAGCTTGTGCCGAAAATGAGAAACACGGCAAAGATACTTTACATAATCTACATTTGCATGACCGCAGTAGAAATAATACTGTTGCTTTGCGGCGGAATGCCGCTTTTTGACAGCCTTGTTCACGCGTTCGGCACGGCAGGCACGGGCGGTTTCGGAATAAAAGCGGACAGCATCACGTCCTACAATCATTATCTGCAATGGGTCATAACGATTTTTATGTTCCTGTTCGGGATGAATTTCAACGTCTTTTATTTCATTTTGATAGGGCGTTTCAGATCCGCTTTCAGAAATGCGGAACTTATCTGCTACGTCGGCTTGGCGCTCGTCAGCGCGGCGGTCATTGCGGTAAACATTTTTCCGCAGTACGGCAGCGTTTCAGACTCGATAAGGCTTTCGGCGTTCCAAGTCTCCTCGATAATGACGACCACGGGTTACGCCACGGCGGATTTCAACGCATGGCCGATACTTTCAAAAACAATACTGCTTGTGCTGATGTTTATCGGAGCGTGTGCGGGATCTACGGGCGGCGGATTAAAAATTTCGCGTCTGCTGCTGCTGGTTTAGATGTTCGGCAGAGAAAGGAAACGTCTTGTGCATCCGAGAGCCGTCTCCATCGCAAAAATGGACGGCAAAAGAGTTGACGACGCAACTTTGCACGGAACGGGAAACTATCTGGCAATATACTGCATGGTTTTCTTCGTCGGATTTTTGCTGATAAGCGTGTCCCCGCCTGCGGGTTTTGACATAGAAACAAACTTCTCGGCAATGGCGGCTTGCTTCAACAATATCGGACCGGGTCTCGGCATGGTCAGTCCCTCGGCAAGTTTTGCGGACTATTCCGCATTTTCAAAGATAGTGCTTTCCGTTGTGATGCTGCTCGGCAGGCTTGAACTTTCGCCGCTGATGATAGCGATAACACCGTCCGAATGGAGAAAAAACAGATAAACACCGGAATTGCCCCTGCTCGTTTATGCTGAACATTCAGCCTATGCAAGGAGAAGATATGATGAAAGAATACCTCAAAAGCGCCGACGAAGTGTTTGCGGACATAGGTTCGTCTGCAAACGGACTGAC
>ERZ780195.2447-NODE-2447-length-12723-cov-2.851516_pt1 | contig 12723 bp, 10 predicted proteins | sample MGYA00511017_ERZ780195 | MGnify/ENA primary metagenome ERZ780195 (study PRJEB29588, sample SAMEA2159974) | human gut metagenome | biome: human gut; feature: human-associated habitat; material: faeces | place: Denmark | collected 2008/2010 ...
CAGTTGGATCCTGCCTGCATGGATTTCCATCCAGACAGCCAGTGTGTAGAGGACATTGCCCTCCTAGATGAAAAATTGATGGAAACCTATTTGGAGACAGAGGAGTTGCCCACGCAACAGGTGGCACAGCTCATCCGCATGAGAAAGCTCTTCCCCTGTTTTTTCGGCTCCGGCCTCAAGCTCCAAGGGGTAGAGGAGTTCTTACAGGGGCTTTGTACCTATACCCTCCCTTCTGAGTATCCAGAGGACTTCAGCGCCCAGATCTTCAAAGTCTCCAGGGATCCTCAGGGCAAACGGCTCACATGGATGAAAATAACAGGGGGTGCTCTCAAGGTGCGCATGCCCATTTCCTACGTCTCCTCCTCTGGCGCTCTATTGGAGGAAAAAATCTCCCAGATCCGCATCTACTCTGGAGAAAAATTTGAAGTCGCCGATGAAGTGCTCGCCGGCACTGTGTGCGCCGTGCTGGGGCTCTCGGAAACCATACCGGGCTCTTCTCTGGGCAGCAGCGAATTCACAGCAGCGCCGCTGTTAGAGCCGGTGCTCGCCTACCGGGTTCTCCTGCCAGAGGGGTGTGATCCCAGGATATTTCTCCCCAAACTGCGTCTGCTAGAGGAGGAAGACCCCACCCTGCATATCACGTGGAAAGAATCCCTGGGGGAGATTCACATGCAGCTGATGGGCGAGGTACAGGTGGAAATCGTAAAGAGCCTGATCGCCCAGCGGTTTGGCGTCCAGGTGGAAATGGACGAGGGAAAAATTCTCTATAAAGAGACCATCGCCGTGCCGGTAGAGGGAGTGGGGCACTTTGAGCCCTTGCGCCACTATGCAGAGGTACATCTTCTCATGGAGCCTCTCCCACAAGGCAGCGGCCTTGTCTTCCACTCCACCTGCCCAACGGATTCCCTCGCCCTCAACTGGCAGCGGCTCATCCTCACCCATCTGGCAGAAAAGCAGCATATCGGCGTGCTCACCGGCTCCCCCATTACCGATATGAGGATCACCCTCACCGCTGGGCGGGCCCATGTGAAGCACACAGAAGGGGGAGACTTTCGCCAAGCCACCTATCGAGCAGTGCGCCAGGGGCTGATGGAAGCCCAGAGTATCCTTCTGGAGCCCTACTATCAGTTCCGCCTGAGCGTTCCCACAGAGTACACCGGTAGGGCCCTGAGCGACATTCAGAAAATGCACGGCACCGCCAACCCTCCACAGGAGCAGGGAGATAAAATGGTCATCACCGGCACAGCTCCTTTGGCTGCCATGACCAATTATTCCACAGAGGTGGTGGCATATACCCGAGGCCGGGGAACCCTCTCCTGCCAGGTAGGGGGATATGCCCCCTGCCACAATGCAGAAGAAGTGATCAGCCAAATCCAATACCAACCTGAGAGCGATGTGGAAAATACCCCCGATTCGGTGTTCTGTTCCCACGGGGCAGGGTATGTGGTGAAGTGGGATCAGGTAAAGCAGCACATGCATCTCAAAAGCACATTGCGCCCTCCCAAAGAGGAGCAGCGAAATACTCGCACCTCCATCAGCGACCAAGAGCTGGAGGCCATTATGCTCCGCGAATTTGGCCCCATAAAGCGGCCCCTGTACTCCCGCCCGGTGGTCTCGCAGCCACAACCAGTGAAAAAGCCAGATGCCATGTTTTGCAAGTACGTGTTCATCGACGGCTACAACGTGATTTTTGCCTGGGATGAACTTAAGGAATTGGCTCAGGAGGATCTAGGGGCGGCACGGGAGGCGTTTATCGACATTCTCAGCAACTATCAAGGGTATCAGGGTTGCGACATCACTCTGGTGTTTGACGCCTATCTGGTAGAGCGCGGTGTGGAGCGCCACATGGATATCGGCAATCTGCATCTGGTATACACCGCTCAGGGAGAACCTGCGGATGTGTATATTGCCCGGCAGGTGAAGGAGCTGGAGCAGAACTACTCTGTTCGGGTGATCACTTCCGACCATCTGGTGAGGCTTTCCACCCAGAGCGGTAACATATTGCTCATGTCCGCCCGGGAGTTTATTCGGGAAATCTCCTCCACCCAACAGCAGGTGCGGCAGATCATCCAGAGCAAATACCGCCCTACCTCCCAGACAATAGAGCAACATCTCAAGGAGAAATCATGATGGATTTATGTAGACGAGCAGAGGATTTGAGCAGCCGGGCCGAACAGCGTTACATGCTCACCCACACCGGCTTTCTCACCCCCACCCAGCAGGCAGAGCTCAGACAGTGGTCCAGACACTGTCCTTGCCAGCTGGTATTTCATGGAGGGCTGGAGGAATGCGAGCGCAAAGTCGCCTTTTTTCTCCCCTCCGACTGTGAGGCAGAGGACTTTTTTCGCGTAGAGGATCATATTTTTGCCGTAGAAATCACGGCTTCCTTTGGCGCGCCCCAGCACAAAGACTACCTGGGCGCAGTATTGGGGCTGGGGATCGAGCGTGACCGCATTGGCGACATCTTTCTCAAAGACAACATGGGATATCTTCTGTGCCTGGACTCTGCACGCCGGCTCATCCTAGAAGAGCTCTCTCAGGTGGGGCGATGCAGCGTTGGTGTAAAAGAGCTCCCTCTGGGGGAAATCCCCTCCTTTGCCAAGGAAACACGCCCCGTCGCCTTTACAGTAAAGAGCTTGCGCCTAGATGCGGTGGTCAGCGGGCTATTTGGCGTCTCTCGCACAGTTGCCGCTCAGCAAATCCGGCTGGGAGCTGCCTTTCTCAACTACCTTCCCTGCACCCATCCCGACGCGCCGGTATCTGCAGGTGATACCCTCTCTTTGCGAGGCCATGGAAAGGGCGTTTTAGCAGAGATTGGCGGCACCTCCCGCAAGGGCAGAATCTATATCCGAGGGGAAAGATTTGTATGATCTTTCCCTTAGCACACTGCTTTTCTATTGAGCACTAAAAAAGTCGAAGCAAGTACCTCTTATTTCTCTTTCATGAGTCGATTGCCAGTTTGCACTCTCTTCCTGCGTCCTTTTCCTTTGTCCATTAGAATGGACTATACTAACCCCCTATTTCCCTTACAATAGAACATCAAAAAAAGCCCGAAACAAGCCTAACCGCCTGCCTCCGGCATCCACTTCATCGTCTCCTTGCCCATAGTGGCAAGAGGTCCATTACCTATCCATCATAGCCTTGTGGTAAAACATCCTTACAGTAGGGATACTGTATTGGTAGATCAAAACATATACATAAACATTTACCTCCTTTTCAACTGTTGTGAAAAGAGGAGATTTTATCCACTGGGAGGCCAAACAAGGCCTCCACAGCCGATAAATACCGGATTTATGCACATACAAGTAGGATATATGATTACCCTTGATAATTGTAAAGTCCTTGGGCTGCCTGCACAATTTTTTTCGCAGAGGGAACCCATTCGTCCTCCAATGCCCCTGCATAGGGGATGTGAGCATGTGGTGGTGTCACCCGGAAAATAGGCGCCTTTAATATGCCAAACAGCTTTTCGCTGAGCTGAGCGCTGATATCCGCCGCCATGCCACAGCGCGGGTAGGATTCGTCCACAATCATCACTCTGCCCGTCTTTTGTGCCGATTGGATCATAGTAGTGGTATCCAAAGGAGAAAGGGTCCTTGGGTCTATGATTTCCGCACTGATGCCCATGGCCTGTAGCTCTTCTGCCGCCTTTTGAGCGTATTCCACCATCTTTTGAATGGCGATGATGGTGATGTCCTCTCCCGGCCGTTTGACCACTGCCTTTCCAAAGGGAATGGTATAACTCTCCTCTGGCACATGGCACTTTTTCATGTACAGTCGCTTATGCTCTAAAACCGCCCCCGGGTCATTATCCCGAATGGCCTGAATGAGCAGCCCTTTGGCGTCATAGGCGTCAGATGGCACTACCACCTTCAGGCCTGGGATGGAGGTGAAGATAGGATAAAGGGTCTGGGCATGCTCTGCCCCTGCGCGGAATCCTGCCCCACAGGCGGTACGTATTACCATGGGCACTGGATTTTTCCCGCCATATAAATAGAACATCTTTGCTGCTTGATTGAACAGCTGGTCAAAGCACACGCCGATGAAATCCACATACATGATCTCCACAATGGGCCGTAGTCCGGCAAAGGCCGCGCCAATGCCCATGCCCAAAAATCCCGTCTCAGATATGGGCATATCGCAAATCCGCTTTCTGCCAAATTCCTCTACTAGGCCAGTGGTAACTGCAAAGGCGCCGCCCAGCCCGGATTTCCTCTCCATACCTGGGTTTCCTGCTCCCCCTGCAATATCCTCACCCATGAGAAATACTCTCTCATCTGCCTGCATTTCCTGCCGAATTGCCTCATTTACCGCATCTTTATAATTCAATTCTCTCATGATTTTCTCCTCCAAACTCAATACTCACTGGCATAGATGTCCGTCATGATGTCCTCTAAGCCTGGCGCTTCTGAGGCGATGGCATATTCCATGGCCTCCTCCACCTGTCTTTCCACGTCCTTTTCTATGGCGTCCATTTCCTCCTGGGTGAGCAGACCCCTCTCTAGTGCTCCCTTTTGGAAGAGCGCAATCGGGTCTCTCTTCAGATACGCCTCTACCTCTTTGGGATCTTTGTAGTCCTGGGTATCTCCCTCCCATTGGCCGTGGTAGCGGAAGCAGTCATACTCGATAAAGTAAGGAGTACCTGTGCTGCGCACGTGTTCGATGCCCCGTTTTGCCGCCTCATATGCCGCAAAAAAGTCCATGCCATCACAGGTCTCTGCCGGGATCTGATGGGCCTTTGCGTATTCCGTGGTGGATTTGGCTGCCAAGTCGTGGGCCACTGGGGTGGACATGGCATAGCGATTGTTGTTGTTGATAAACAGCACTGGCAGTTTTAAAGCGGAAGCTAGATTGAGGGATTCATGGCAGGCGCCCTGCGCCACCGCTCCGTCTCCAAAAAACGCCACGGCAATCTGGTCTGTCCCCTTGTATTTGGCGGCAAAAGCCGTCCCCACTGTTGCCGGCAGTCCCGCGCCGATGATGCCAAAGCCAGCGATGATGTTCAGGTCTTGGTCGATGGCGTGCATGTTTCCTGCCCTACCGCGGCAGCAGCCAGTCTTTTTCCCACACACTTCCGCTGCCAGCTTTTTGAGGGAGATGCCCCTTGCAATGCTGTGGGCGTGGTTTCGATAGGTGGTGGAGAGGTAGTCGTCTTCCCTCAGCTGGGAGATCACCGCGCTGGAGTACCCCTCTTCCCCCACATGAGAGTGCATGATGCCCACAAACGGGTCGTTGCCCGCCGCAATGTTATCGTGCATCCACATGTCGAATTTCCGTATTCTCATCATCTTTTCAAATGTTTCCTTAATATACTCTCTGTCCATACTCTTCCTCCTGTTTTTTTCTCTATCTGCCCATGTGATGACATGGGTAAGTTCCTGTCAGGTCAGCTGTTTAGCTTTTCCCGCAATGCCAGCCATCTCCCATATACGTCCTCCATCCAGGGCTCCTCTTTGGGCTCATACACGGTCAAAACTTCTTCCTGCTTTTCGTCCGTTCCTAGGTACCGGCTGATTAAATGAGCGGTGCCCTTTGCCGACGCGCTTTCAAACCCCTTGCACAGGGTGAGAGTCCGTCCGGTCATACCTGCAATGATCCTGCAAAACGCGCTGCTTCTCAGACCGCCTCCGGCTCCTACCATCCTGCCTTCCTTTTGCCCATACTCTTCTAACACCTTTACATTGTGTTTGATACCACAGGCCATATCCACCAGCATAGCATATGCCAGATCCACCGGGGTCATATCCGCCTGAAAGGGCGTAGGAAAGGAAAATCCTCCGAATGCAAAGGATCTTTTGGCTGCAAATTCCATGGTAGACATGCAACATAGGCATTTGGGTGCCTCCATGTTCTGCATCAGCTGGTTTAGTTTTTCATAGGAAATAGATGGTAGAAAATTTTGTTTGAATCTCTGGTAGTTGAGACCTGTAACACCTGCGTTGGTCTCCAAAAGGTACTCGTCGGCCATAACGTGCTTACTCGTCCAAAAGCGCTGTCTGGGCTCCCACTGGCAGCAATCTGTGAGCATGGCCACAGGGGTGGTGGTGCCTGCAATCACTGCCACATCTCCCCCTTGAGCGGAGGTAGCCAGTAGCGCCACTTGGGTATCGCCCCCTCCTACGATAAAGGGCACCTTATCAATGCCTATCTGGTCTGCCACCTGGCCCTTCACATAGCCCAGCAAACTGCCACTCTGCTGCAATTTAGGCAGATACTTGGGGTGGATACCCATCAGCCCACACAGCTCATCGCTCCAGCAGCTCTTTTCGATATCATAGAGCAGCGTCTCACAGGCCTGGGAGTGCTCATAGACCAGATTCCCCGTAAGGGCAAATCCAATCCAGTCGGATATGCTGGTGAACTGGCTGAGCTTTTCCCACTTTTCAGGATATCTGTCAAAGTAACCCCTTATCTTTAGGGCGGTGAAGTATCGCATCGCCCATCTTCCAGACAGCTGATAGATCTTATCGCCGTCTAACTGGGGCTCCAGGTACGCCCCTCGGTTGTCTATGTTGGGAAGCCCCAACCACCCTTCACCGTTTTTGTCTAGGAGAACCGCTCCCTGTCTGGTACTGGTGGCAGATACGGCCACTACTCGAGTATCTTCTGCCTGTTTGACGGCCCGCCTTGCCACCTCCAGTACGTTTTTCAGCAGCATAGCAGGGGAAAAACTACAGGCATCTTCTCCTTCCACCTGATAGGCAGTATCCACAACGCTTTGGGCAATCACCTTCCCCCGGGAGGATACCACCGCCGCCCGGGTGTTCCCGGTTCCAAAGTCTATGATCAGATATCCGTTTTTCATCGTTCCTCTCTCTATTCCAGCAACCCCCTTGCCAGTTCGCAATCTGTTACCAGGATGTTTACCATCCCGCCTTGGATCGCCCCGCGGATTGCCTGTGTTTTTTGTGCGCCATATGCTATGACGATTTTATTGGAGATTTTCAGATAATCCGAATGGGATATGCCGATGACCCTTTCCGAGAGTTCCTCTAGGCAGAACCGACCATTTTGATCGAAGAAGTGAAAGACCGCGTCTCCCACGCACTTTTTGTACACCTCTTCCACATTGATGTCCTGAAAATGGGCCAGATACCGCATCCGTGTATTTAAATCTGTCGCTCCAATGCTGATGATGGAGGTATCCACCTCCCTAAGACGTTCCAGTGCTTCTCGCACCATGGAATTTGCCTCGATGAACTTTTTGTTTTGTGAGTCGTCCGCCAGCAAGGGAGCGGAGATGTAAATCCCCTTCGCGTCCAGAGACTCTGCCCACAGCTTGGTAACACTGGTCTCAGGGATGCTACCCATGCTTCCAGTGAGCTGTATGACGCTCAACTCAGGGCGTTTGGAGATCATCCAAGCCCGCTTGGCCAGCTGATACATCGTCCTCCCGCCGCCAATGCCCAGAATTCCCTTTTGGGGGATGATGCGGTCGATGTATTCAGGCACCACCTCGTCCGTCGCTCCTGCCACGTCATTTCTCAACACAGCACAGTCCCGCAGCTTGTAACGGCTCATCAACTGATACTCCAGCTCGGAATTGCGAAACTGCTCTGTCTTCGTGCTGTTGATGCGTATCTGCACAATGCCAGCCTGCTTGGCCTCGCCTAAGAATCTCGCCACAGACGACCTGCCAATGCCAAACTGCTCGGCAATTTCCTGCTGAGATTTTTCGTTGATGTAATACATGGTGGAGATCCGCTCCAAAAAAGCACGTTTCTTTTCCACATCCTGACTATCGATATAACTCATGATTTTCCTCACATATCCGGCTTTGCCTAGTTTTATTAAGTATAGTTTAGCGCACCGCAAATTCACATGCAAGGATGTTTTGCCTTACTCTACCCGCATTTTACCGCCTCGCTTGATGCCAGAGGCTGCGCGCAATTTATAGAGTTCTTCCACCTGCTCTTTCGTGAGTAAATTGGCGTGCCCCAGTTGGTTTTTCAGCAGCAGCTGTATATTGCAGCAGTTTTCCAGAGATTCCAGTCGATAATACGCCTCTAAGGGGTTATCCCCCCAAGTGAGGGTTCCGTGGTTCGCTAAAAAACAGCCGTTGTACTCCTTGCAAAAAGGCGCCACCGAATCGGGAACTTCCTGGCTCCCTGGCTTTGCGTATTTGGCACAGGGAATTGCCCCTAAAAATACCACGTTTTCCGCCATCATCGGCTGGTCGATCTTTACACCGGCCACAGCAAACGCCGTGCCCACTGGTGGATGGGCATGCACCACTGCCTGCACATCAGGGTTTTCCTTGTACACCCGCAGGTGCATTTTGATCTCTGAGGTGGAATTATATTCCCCCTTCTCTATGATGTTCCCATCCAGATCCATTTTCACCAGCATATTTTCAGCCATATACCCCTTACACACGCCAGTTGGGGTGGCCCATACCACATTTTCACCCACCTTGATGGTGATGTTTCCATCGCTGCCGCTCACGTAGCCCCTGGCGTACATCCGCTTTCCCAGTTCCACAATCATGGTCTTTGCCTGTGCATCTGATAAATAACTTGCCATCTTTCTCTCCTTTATTTGCTCTTTAATAGTGAAGCCTTTTTATATGCATCCATGGCGATGATGAGGAATATGAGCACTCCCCTTGCCACACTCTGCCATTCAAAGGCAATTCCTAATAGATTTAACCCGTTGCTGATCATGCCAAAAAAGATGACGCCCAGCACCGTTCCTCCAACGCTTACATATCCCCGTCTGTTGAGCGTACAGCCCACAAAGACAGCGCCAATGGCATCCATTAAATAGTAGTCCCCGCTGTTGGGTAGGTAAGCCGTGTAGGTGGAGGCATTGACCATACCGCCAAAGGCACAAATGCCGCCGCAGATGATGAAGGCGAAGAAAGTATATCTGGCCACAGGTACACCACACAGGGTTGCTGCCTCTTTTTGAGACCCGATAGCCGCCAGTTTGCGCCCGAAGTTGGTCCGCTGGAGTACGAAGTATACTGCCACAATGACGATGGCCGCCAGTATGATGGAAAACCGGAAGTCCAGCCGGTAGCCGTCGCCGATTACTGTAAGCACATTGCCTCTGCCCATAAATTGGAAGGCGTCATCCATTCCCGGTAGATACACGGGCTGGCCTCCATGGGTGAGGATTTTTTGCACGCTCTCACCAATGTACATCATGCCCAAGGTGGCGATGAATATGGCGATTTTTGCCTTCACTACCAGCGTCCCGTTGACTACCCCCAATAAGATTCCTGCGCAAATCCCCAGCAATAAAGCGATAAACCAAGGGATTCCGGCGCTCATGAGCATGACCGAAACCATAGCTCCTAGGTCGTAGGAAAAGGTCAGGGAAAGGTCGATGCCGCCAATGGCCACGATAAAGCAAAGGCCACAGGCCACAATGGCCAAGATAGAGCTTTGACTTAAAATGTTGACTAAGTTAGAGGGCTGTAAAAATCCTTCTGTAAAAATGGCAAACGCAGCCGCGATGATCACGATGAGGATAATAGTGGAGTTGTTCAGCAAAAATTTACCAAAAGACAATTTTTGTCTATCCATTTAGTTCGCCCCCTTTGTTCTAAATGATGTGAGGGAAACTGAAATGAGTATCAATATCCCCTTGATGGCAGCCACCCAGTAAGAGGGAACGCCCATCAGTGTAAACCCGTTGGAGAGCATTCCCACAAAAATCGCACTGATCACCGCCCCTATAATATTGGGCACTGCTCTTTTGGAGAAAATGGCGCTCATATAGGCGATGAGCATTACGTCTAAAAACATCGTACTCGCCGTGCCTGGCACACTTCCTGAGAGCCTTGCGTTGGTGAGCAGCCCCGCAATCGCAGCAGCGGCAGCCGCCATAATATACGTTCCCATCACCATCTTGGGCACTTTAATGCCAGCAGTTTTGGCCGCCATGGCATTGCCTCCACAGGCATACAGCCTGTTTCCATAGGAGGTCTTGTTGCACAGCAGAAATAGCGCTGCCGCAATAATGATAAACACCCACACGATCACTGGTATGCCCAAAATTCTTCCGTTTGCGATAAACGTCAGGGCATCGTTAGAGATGCTCACTACTGAATTGCCGGTAATCGCCATGGTAACCCCATCTAAAATGTACATCATGGATAGGGTAACCAGCAGCGGTGACACTTGCAATTTTACCACTGCAAAGGCATTGATCACCCCAATCACCAGGCTTAAAACCGCGCCAATGGCAAATGCGGGAAATAGCCCCATTCCACCTTGGCATAATAGCGCCGTAACCGCCGCGCCACAGGCCATATTGCTGGCAAGAGATAGGTCAATGCCCCCTTTAATCACGTGAGTGCCACTTCCTATGAGGATGACAGTCATGCCGCAGGCCACGATCCCTAAGATGCTGGATTGAACGATGATGTTGATGATGTTATCTAAGGAAAGGAATTCTTGGGAGCTCAATGCAAATACAATTGCCACTAGAATAAACGCCCCATAGCCGCCATAGGTGACTGCTCTGTCTAAAATTGCCTCCGCTCTAATTTTACGATTCACTCTTGCCACCCCCCATCATGGAGACGATTACGTCGTCTGTGATATCCCTATCTACATCAAATTCCCCAGTGAGCCTGCCTCGGAACATGGTGAGAATCCGATCCGACATGCCCACCAACTCCTGAATATCCTGTGAGATGAGGAGCACAGCGCTTCCCTTTCTCGCCATCTTGTCGATAAACGAATAGATATCCGCCCTGGCTCCAATGTCCACACCGGAGGTGGGTTGGTTTAAGATGAGTAATTTGCTGCCGCACTGCATCCATCTGGCGATAATCACCTTCTGTTGATTACCACCACTCAAGAGGCCGCTGATCTCCTCCCTGCTGGGCGTTTTGATAGATAGGCTTTTGATATACTCGTCCGCTACTTTATTTTCCGCTTTACGATTGATAAATCCACACTTTGAGACTTTTTGCATGCTGGCAATGGTGATGTTCTCTTTTACGCTGTCTGCCTGAATCACGCCCTTGCCCCGCCTGTCTTCGGGCAGGTATCCAATTCCCATTTTGACGGCGGATTCATGGGAAAGCCGCTTGACAGGCTGCCCCATGTACTCGATCGTACCAGACACTACGTCCTTTGTGTTATATAAACATTCTCCTACTTCCCCATGGCCAGAGCCCATAAGGCCAGTGAGCCCCACAATTTCTCCTGCCCGGATGGAGAAGCTCACATCTTGGAATAATTTTTTGTGAGTGAGTCCAGCAACCTTGATCACCTCTTCCCCAAACGTCCGTGTCTTGGGTGGATACTGGTCTTTTACATCCCTTCCCACCATCAGGTACACCAAGTGCTCAATCGTCTCTCCCTCTGCCTGTACTGTAGTTACTTTTTGACCGTTTTTCAGTACGGTAATGGCATCGCAAAGGTCTAAAATTTCTCCAAAGTAGTGGGATATGTAGATGACCGAAATGGTCTTTTTCAGTTCTCTTATGATTTCAAACAGTTTTTGCGCTTCCTTTTGAGCTAAAACCGCTGTAGGTTCGTCAAAAATGATCAGTTTGGGGTTGGTCATCAGCGCCCGGCAGATTTGTACCAACTGTTGCTCTCCCACCGTGAGCTCGCTCATGAGTGCAGAGCCCTTGATGGAGACACCCAATTTTTCTTCTAGCAGCTTTTCCGCGTTTTTCACCATTGTCTTGCGGTGCATGAGTTTTTGGGGTTCAATCCCTAAAAACAGGCTTTCTGCCACCGTCAGGTAAGGAACCACTTGCCGCTCCTGATGGATGATGCTGATGCCAATTTGTTCCACCAACTTGGGATCCAGCTTTTTATATTCCTTGCCACAAAATGTAATGGTTCCCCCATCATGGGTGTAGAGACCAGAGAGGATTTTCATCAGCGTGGACTTGCCAGCGCCGTTTTCGCCGATGAGACCGTGTATCTCACACTCTTTTACCTCTAGGTCCACCCCATCTAAGGCCCGCACGCCCGGAAAGACCTTGTCGATGTTTTCCATCTTTAATATGATATTGTCGCTCATATGTCTTCACACCTCTTATACAAATGCCCCGCACAGCAGTACGGGGCATTTCAGATCTCAACCGTAAAGCTCTTTTATGGCAACATCATAGTTGTCCTTGGTTACTAATACAGGTTCTACATATACGGAGGAGGGAACTTCCTCGCCAGCGAGATATCTTGCCACCTGGTCAATCAGGGCTTCACCAATTAGTTTTGGATTTTGACACATAATCGCCTGATAGCAGGAATCTGGGTCTTTGACCATTTCCAGTGCCGTTGGATCGCCATCGATGCCGTATACTTTGATGTCATCTCTCCCTGCTGCGTCAATCACTTGTGCAGCGCCGATCCCAGGGATATCCCATGCTGCTGTGATCGCCTTTAATTCGCTGCCTTCCGGGTATCTTGTCAAAAGATCCTGAATTTTTTTGCTGGCGTCTTCCACTGTGCCGGGAGTGATATCCTGCAAGTCTGGTTCTAAGAAAGTTACATTAGGATAATCCTGTGCTACGTATTTGAGCATATCATACCGAATGGCAGAGGTTCTCACACCGTAAAATCCGTTGAACACAGCAACCATGCCTTCTCCGCCCATGTCTTCATAAATTTGCTTGGCAAGGCCAGAGCCTATGGAGTAATTATCCGATGTTGCATTACAAATGCTGTATACGCTGGGGTGATCCAGGGTAAATAATGGAATTCCAGCATCGCTGATTTTCTTGAGCACTGGCTCGTAAACCGCCGCATC
>ERZ780195.2459-NODE-2459-length-12682-cov-5.478578_pt1 | contig 12682 bp, 12 predicted proteins | sample MGYA00511017_ERZ780195 | MGnify/ENA primary metagenome ERZ780195 (study PRJEB29588, sample SAMEA2159974) | human gut metagenome | biome: human gut; feature: human-associated habitat; material: faeces | place: Denmark | collected 2008/2010 ...
GTCTATTATGATAGAGATATTGTTTATCATTATGAAATGATTAATGAAAATAAATTTAAAATAGTTTATACGAATGGACATAGTAGGGATGTTTCTAATTCTGAGTTATATGAAATACTTTCTAGTGGTACTACGAAGGGTTTAGGTTTATTTATCTTTGTGGTTTATTCTCTTAGAACTGGAACTGATTTAATTATTGATGAAATTGAAAATCATTTTCATAAGACTTTGGTTGAGAATTTAGTTAATTTATATAAAGATAAATCTGTTAATAAGAAGAATGCAACATTAATTTTTACTACTCATTATTGCGAATTACTTGATTTATTTGGTAGAAGTGATAATATTTATATTAGTAAGTTTTATGATTCTATAAGATTAGAAAATATGCATACTAATTATAAGTTTAGAACAGAACTTTCGAAAAGTAATAAGTTTTATAATAATGAATTTAACACTAATGTAAGTTATGATGCTTTGATGAATTTTAAAAAGGAATTAATGTAATGCGGATTTTATTATTGTGTGAAGGACAGAATGAAGAAGTGCTTTTAAATCTTTTGTTAGATGTTAATGCATTAGTTTTTGATAGAGATGATTTAATTGGAAGACGAGTGTATCCGGTTAGGCAGCTTAATAATCCAACAATAAAAAGTGAGTTGAAGCATTATGGTAGTCCAGTAAAAGTTTATAGAGTTGGGGATAAACAAAATGATAAATTAGTTATTCCTAGAGATTTAAGAAATATTGTTTTTTATGATGAAATTTATAAATATTGTACAAAACCTGAGTTGGAGATGCTTTTAATAATTAATGAGGGGTTAGAAAAAGAGTATGAGAAAGTTAAGAGTACTGAATCACCGAAAGTATTTGCAAAAAGATTTGTTAAATGTAATGGTGTTAAGTACGATCAATCATCTTCATTTTTGAAAGATTATTATGGTGGAAGTAGTGTTAATAATTTAATCGATAATATAAAAAAATATAAAAATTATAAAAAACAGCATGATAAAGATGAGTTGTATTTAGCGGATTTATTGAAAAAGTGATAAACGCCCAAGTTTATCACTTTTGTCTTGATAGTATATTTTCTTTTGTAAGAGTTGTTGCATAGAATTTTAATATTCTGTATTCTCTGTCGGCTTCTTTAAATTGAAGGTTAAGTTTGCTTCCAATTGTTATTCTGTGTTTTGTATGGGGATTTTCTAACCATCTACATTCTGGATTGTATTCATAGAAACCATCAAGTATATCTTCAAAATAAACTATACCTTCGATTAATTCTTTTGTTTTAATTACCATGTATCTTGGAGTTATATCTTGAATATATGCAGTGTATTCTAAATCTTGATGTTTTAATACATAATCTATCATGTTTAATTTATTACTTTCATATTCTGCTTTATCTGCACAACGTTCCATGATTGATGCTCTTTGGCATAGGCTATTTAATGTTGATTTTAATTCATCCATGTTAATTGTGCCATCTAAAATTTTATCTAAATCATCTAGAATATATTCAATAATTAAATCCATTAATCTTCGTATTGGTGATGTTGTTTGAGAATAGGCATTTAGTGCAAGTCCATAGTGACCTTTGTTTTCAGTACTGAAATATGCTTTTTGCATTGATCTTAAAAGTAGGGAAGAGAGAATAAAGAATTCTTCTTTTGTACTTAATGAATCAATGATTCTTTGAATAACATGAGGATCATCACCATTTTTTATTGAATCAACTTTATAACCAATTTGAGTTATTAGTTTTACTGTTTCTTTTACTTTGTCATCATATGGTATTTCATGATTTCTGTATACAAATTCTATACCTAGGTTATACATGAATTCTGCGAGTGCTTCATTTGTTGCAACCATGAAGTTTTCAATTAATTTTTCTGCTGGTCCTTGACTACGTGTTGTAACACCGATTATTTTATCTTCATCATCAAGAATAAATTCGATTTCTTTATTACCAAAATCTAGGCATCCATTTTCACGACGACGATTTTCAATTATTTGAGCAAGTTCTTGCATTAGAAGTAAGTCATTAACATAATCTTCGTAACCATCAGGTATTTTATTATTTTCAAATATTTCGTTACATTCTTCATATGTCATTTTCTTTCTGGATTTAATAATACTATCAAAGTAATTGAAATCTACGATGTTGCCACGTGGGTCTATTTCCATTTGATATGTTTTTGTAAGTCTTTCTTCGTTTGGATTTAAGGAACATATTCCATTTGATATTTGTGGATGCAACATGTGAACTACCTTGTTTGCTAGATATACACTTGTTGTGTTATGAACTGCTCTTAAGAAAAGAGGCGAGTTTATTGGAATATAACGTGAAACGTGAGAAATGTGAATATCTAGAAGATAGTTACCATTATCTTTTTTTGTAATTGATGCAGCATCATCCATGTCTTTTGTTCCAGCACCATCTATTGTAAATATTTTTCTATTTGTTAAATCAACACGACCAATTTTGTCTTCTTCTGTAACTGTTGTTTTAGTTTTATAAGCTTGATTATCTTCTTCTTTAGAGTAGTGAACTTTAAATCCATTGTTTATTACAATAGCTTCTTGTTCAGCATTAACTTGATATTTATGTCCGATTACTTTATTAAAGTGAATATTATAAATGTTGTTTACTTCAAATTCATCAACACTGCCTATGAATCTTGTACCAATTGGTAAATGTAGATTTTTAAAAAATTCTTCGGTACATCTGACATTTATATTAGTATTACCTACGACTTTGATTGTTTTTTCATCGACAACTTCACAAACTACATCTGGTAAAGTTCTTTTAATTATTTTTACTAATGATATGTTTTTGCCTTCTTTTTTTAATAGTACTTTATCAAAGGGAAGAATACCATTTGTGCTTTCTAATGGAAGATTATAAATAATACCATTTAATGTGACATTGTAAAAACCTTTTCTTGTTGCTTCTGCTGTTGTTACAAAATAATTTGATGGCATTGTTTTATAATGTTCATCTTCATTATCTAAATAAAGTATTCCTTCATTTTCTAGTTCTTTTAAAACATTATTTAGTTCATCTTCATTAGATTTTGTCATCTTTAATAATTCTTTGAATGTAAATGATGCACTGTAAGGGTTAAATAAACTATAGATTTTTTCTAAGTCTTCGATATTTTCTAACTCTTCAGGTTTGCCGATTATTTTTACTAATTTATAACTATCATTTTCTTTTTTGACAACTATGAAATCTTTTTTCTTAGCTTCATTGTTGTTTAATTTTGCTTTTTCGTATTTGCCATTTACTCCGAAAGTTATAACACCATCATTAATTCTGTAAATTTTTGAAACAAAAAAATTAGATGGAAAAATATAATAACAGTTATTTATGAAGTCATAGTAAACCTTTCCATCTAATTCTAATTTTTGCAAATTTTTGTCAATATGTTGTCTTTCTGCTTTTGTGATATTTTTGTATCCTAATGCATCTTTGATGTCATTCAAAGTTAATGTCTTTGGTGTTGGTTTAAAAATTTTGATTAATTCGTTTTTCATATTACATACCCGCCTTAATTCTAATATAGTTTATTTTCTTAGTATTGTCAATAATAAATTTTTTTGATAAAATTATGTTGGTGATATTATGACTGTGTATTTTGTTAGTAATAATTTAGTTATTGATAATATTTTTTATGAAACAGATGAGTCTTTGGAAGAAAAAAGAATTACGAGAGTGTTATCAGTTGAAGGTGAAAAAGCTGCGGTGAAGGTTGCTAAAAAAATTAAGGCTGATGTTATATATTCATCAAGTTATGCATCAAGTGTATCTTCTGCTAAATATTATTCAAAAAGATGGGATTTACCAATAAACATTAATTCATTTTTAAATGATACTAGAGTGGGAGATATGGAAAATAGAAATATTAAGATGCTTAGATTTATGCAGGAAAGAGATTTTGATTTTAAATTTAAACATGGTGAGTCTTTAAATGAAGTTAGTAAAAGAATGAATATAGCAATGGATAGAATTATAAAAAAATGTGGTAATAAAGATATTGTGGTTTTTACACAGAAAAGTGCTATCATGGGATATTTACTTGATTATTTAGATAAAGGTTTTAATTATGATGATAGGTTAATTTTATCATATCATGGTAAGGTAATATTAGATGATACATTTAATGATATTGATATTATAAAAGTAGATAGAGAAAAAGGAAAAATTGTTAATATAGAAGTTATAGATTGCGAGGAATAGTTATGGAAGTTAAAATTAATATAAGTGCAAGGCATGTTCATTTAACTAAAGAGGCATTAGATATTTTATTTGGGCATGAATTACATGTAAGAAATATGTTAAATCAAGTTGGTCAATTTGCAAGTGTTGAAACTGTTAGAGTTAAAACTAAAGATGGAGTTATTGATAATGTTAGAGTTATTGGACCAGTTAGAAAATATAACCAAGTTGAACTTGCAAAAAGTGATGTAAGAAAATTGGGGATTAATCCTCCAGTTAGAAAAAGTGGAGTTTTAAATGATGCAGAGTTAGTCACTATTGAAACAGATAAGGGAAGTATAACAGGTAATTTTGCAATCATTGCCGATAGACATGTTCATTTTAGTCCAAGTGATGCTTTAAAATATGGAATTGTTGATGATCAAATATTATATTTAGATATAAAGGGTGTTAAACCTGGAACTATTATTGTTAAAGCAAAAATTACGGATTATGGTTTTTATGAAGCACATTTAGATACTGATGATGCTAATGCATTTTTAATTACACCAGGGGATATTGGGGAGCTAAGAAAATGAGTTTTAAAATTGGTAATGTAGAGATTAATGGTAATATAATTGTTGCTCCGATGGCTGGAGTTAGTAATACAACATTTAGAAAGATATGTAAAAGTATGGGTGCATCACTAGTGGTAGCAGAGATGGTTAGTGATAAAGCTATTTTATATGGCAATGAAAAAACATTTAAGTTACTTAATATGGATGAAGTTGAAAGACCAATAAGTCAACAAATATTTGGTAGTGATATTGAGTCTTTTGTTAAAGCAGCTAAAGTAGTGGAAGAGAAGATGAAGCCTAATATCATTGATATTATTTTCTAGTGGAGTCTATTTAAAAAAATTTTTTAAGCATCCTTGATATTTAATAGCTAAAATTAAAAATTATAAATTACACTAATAGCATAATTTTGTTATAATTTGAAACAAGAGGGATATTATGGTACTAGAAACTTTGCGAAGAGCAAGAAGAGAATATAAATATACAGCTAAAGAAATGGTAAGAATTTTAGGAATAAGCGAATCTTATTATTAACAGATTGAAAATGGAAAAAGAAAATTAGACTATATAATGGCAGTTAGGATATCAGCTGTATTTAAATTAAAAACAGATGATAGTTTTATCACTATTTTAAAGACTGTTCAAAAGAAAATAAGTAAACTAAAAAGCAAAATAAATTATCTATTAAATTTTTCGTAAATTCATAAATTAGAGAAGGTTATATATGAAAAAGTACAAGAAGAAAGAAAAATACAACAAAAAATATTTTGAAATCTATGCAAAAAAAACACTTGAATATTGTTATAATGAATCGTGGATAAAATGTTTTGATGTTAATAAAGAAAAGCCAGATTTACAAAGCGAAACATTAAATATTGGAATAGAAGTAACAAGAGCATTTCCACAAGGAAATGGTAAAATTAATAGCATATTCAATAAGTATGTAAATAAAAATATAAAATATAGTGAGTTAAAAAATAAGGTTGAATCTTTAGGTGGATCAGTTTACAAAATTGGGAAAGCGACTATAATGTCACCAACACAAGGATTATCCGATTTTAAAAATCATATTGATGATTTAATTTGTGCTATAAAAGTTAAAACAATTGATAAGCTACCTGACTATAAAAGTTTTTCAAAAAATATGCTATATGTATTTACGCACGAAACATTGTTTACACAGACAGATATAGAAAATACATTTAAAATATTAAATTTAGAACTTTTAGAATGTGATTTAAAATTTGATTTATACTTTATTAATTGCATAGATATGATTTTTGTAGTAGATATGAATGGTGTCATTTTAGATGAAATTTCGATAAGTGATGAAATGCTGAAAAAAATAAAAAAAGAAGCAATAAATGAAAGTCTATTAGAAGAATAGTTTAATGGAGGTAAATATGAAATGGAAAATAGGAAATATAGAAATTAAAAATCAAATGGTGTTAGCCCCTATGGCTGGGATATCAAATCCTTCTTATATGAAAATATGTGAGGAAATGGGAGTAGGATATGCAATTACTGAGTTATTAAGTGCTGAGGCAATAGTAAGAGAAAATAAGAAAACTTTAGAAATGTTAAACGGTATTGATAAACTTAATATTCCAGTTGCTATTCAAATATTTGGCTCTGATGCCGCCACAATGGCAAAAGCAGCACAAATAATAACTAGTTTACACCCAAAAGTATTGATTGATATTAACATGGGGTGTCCAGTTCCTAAAATTGCTTTAAGAAGTCAAGCTGGAAGTGCACTTTTAAAAAATCCAAAGAAAGTTGGAGAAATTGTTAAAGCTGTAGTTGATGCTGTTAATGTACCTGTTACTGTAAAGATTAGAAGTGGCTGGGATAGTAATAGTATTAATGCTGTAGAAATTGCAAAAATTTGTGAAGAAAATGGTGCTAGTGCAATAACTGTTCATGGAAGAACTAGAGCTCAAGGTTATTCTGGCAAAGCAGATTGGAGTATTATTAAACAAGTAGTTGATGCGGTAGATATACCTGTTATTGGAAATGGTGATGTAGTTAGTTGTTATGATGCTAAAAGAATGCTTGATGAGACTGGTTGTAGTGCAGTAATGATAGGAAGGGGTTTACTTGGTAATCCTTGGTTAATTAAAGAATGTGTTGAATATTTGACTACTGGAGTATCTCCAGAAAGTGTGTCTTTTAATGAAAAAATTGATATGATGGAATATCATTTAAATGAATTATGTAAAGATAAAAGTGAAGGTCAAGCAGTACTTGAAATGAGAAGTCATTTACTTAATTACTTAAAGGGACTACCGGAGAATAAAGAAATAAAGAATGAAATATGTAAGTGTAAGAGTAGAATAGAAATTATTAATTGTTTAGAAGATTATAGAAAAAAGCTTATCAGTTTAGACTGATAAGCTTTTTTGATACTTTATTTATTGGTCCAGCTCCGATGGTTATTACTAAGTCATTTGGTTTAACATTGTTTTTTATGTAATTTACAATTTTATCAAAATCATTAATATATATAACATTTTTATTTTTTTCTTTTATTTTTTCTACGAGCATATCTTCACTTATGTTAAAGGTATTTATTTCTCTGGCTGGATATATTGTTGCAATAATAATGTGATCAAACTCACTTAAGATATTTGCAAAACTATCTAAATGTTCTTTAGTTCTTGAATAAGTGTGAGATTGAAATATTGCCCAAGATTCATTATGTTTTACACTTTTTACACTTTCAACTGTTGTTTTTATTTCACTAGGATGGTGAGCATAATCATCATAAATTAATGCGCCATTAAATTTGCCAAGATATTCAAATCTTCTTCCAACACCATGATATTCTTCGAGTCCCTTTTTAATTAAGTTATAATCTTTGATATAATTTTGTGATAGAGCAAATGCTGATAGAGCATTGTAAATATTATGTTTTCCATTGATATTTAAATTGATTCTAGTTACATATTTATAATTGTGATAAATATCAAAGCTGTAGTGACCTAGATTGTTGCAAGTAATATTTTTGGCTTCATAATCTGCGTTGTTATTAATACCATATGTTATTACATGAGCTTTTGTATATTTTTCTAAATTATTTGAGTTTTTGTCATCATTGTTTTTTACTAAGTAACCGTCTTCTGGTAAAAGTCCTACATATTTGTGAAATGACTTTTTGATGTTATCTAGGTTTTTGAAATAATCTAAGTGGTCATTATCAATGTTGGTAATTATTGCACTGGTTGGATGAAAATGAAGAAATGAATCAACATATTCGCAAGCTTCCATGATGAAATAATTGTGATTACCAATGTGAGTGTTGCTATTTATTTCTGGAAGAATAGCTCCGACTTGAATGGTGGGATTTAAATTTGCTGTTAAAAAGATATTTGCAAGCATACCTGTTGTGGTACTTTTTCCATGAGTTCCTGATACACATAAGGAATTCTTAAATTCTTTCATAAGAAGTCCAAGAAATTCTGCTCTTTCGTAAGATGTTTTGTTATATTTATTTCTTTCTGGATCAGTTTCATGAATTGCTGCGGTATAAACAACTATATCAGCATTTTCTACCATTTCGGGATGATGTCCGTATTCAATAGTTATTCCTTCTTTTATTAAATTATTAGTTATATCAGATTCTTGAATGTCACTTCCAGTTACTTTTGCATTCATATTTTTAAGCATCAAAGCAATACTACTCATGCTTATTCCTCCTATACCTATTAGGTGTATAGTTTTTTTATTAAACATATTATCACGTCCTTATAAATATTATACTAATTATTATAATTATGTGCAAGCTTTATTAAAACGTCTCAAGATTTTATAATGTAAAATTTTGATATGTCAAATTTTTGAAAAACGAAAAAGTTGAAAAAGTAAATAAATGTAAAAATTTAAAATATTTTTAAAAATACTTGATTTTCTAGATAAATACTTGGTAAACCAGAGGTTTGAGAAAAATACGAACAACGAAAAAACGGGACAAAATTTAGAAAAAACAAAAATTAAAATTTTTAAAATTTAAAATTTTGGTAGACAAATATCTTGGTGAGTATTATAATGAAATTGAGAGTGAAAGGAAGTGTATTATGCCAAAGGCAAATGAAGAAATTTTTGAAACAATCAAAGTAGTTAAAAGAAATGGTTCTAAAGTTGGTTTTAATGGAACCAAGATAGCTATGGCGATTAAAAAAGGCTTTGATAGTATCAAAGTAACAAATGAGGATGATGATGAAATATTAAAATATAAATCAAATGACATCCAAAAAGTATATGGACATGTGATAAAGAGAATTGAAAAAGATTACTCTGATAAAGCAAGTATTAAGATTGAAGATATACAAGATATTATTGAAGATACTTTAAAGAAAGATAAGTATGATGATGTTTATGAAAGTTTTGCTGAATATAGAGAAAATAGAACAAAAGCTAGAGAAGCATTTACTGATGATAAAAGAAGTCATAAATTTTTAAAAACATTAGAAGGTTTAGCACTTAAGAGTGCTGCAGAAGATGATGCAAAAAGAGAAAATGGTAATATTGATGGTAACTCAGCAATGGGAACAATGTTACAATTTGGTTCAAATGTATCTAAAGAATTTGCAAAAACTTATTTGATGAAGAAAAAGTTTGCAGATGCTCATGATGAGGGATATATTCATATTCATGATATGGATTTTGAAGCTATGGGTACAACAACATGTATGCAAATTGATTTGGATAAACTATTTAAAAATGGTTTTTCTACTGGACATGGTCATTTAAGAGAACCAAATGATATAATGAGTTATTCAGCACTCGCTGCGATAGCTGTTCAATCAAATCAAAATGATCAACATGGTGGTCAAAGTATTCCTGCATTTGATTATTATTTAGCACCAGGTATACTTAAAACATTTAAGAAAATGGTTAAAACATCAATTAAAGATTATATTGATTTAGAGGATTTAAATGATTTTATCAATATGAATAGTATTGAAAAAGATATAGCAAAAATTAATACAATAGATATAACTGTTGATTATTTTGAAAAATATTATAAAGATTCAGAGTTAATGAAAAGAATGTTTAGTTTAGCTTTAAAGAAATCTTTAGAAAAAACAGAAAGAAGAACTTACCAAGCAATGGAAGCATTCGTTCATAATTTAAATACAATGCATTCAAGAGCTGGTGCTCAAGTACCGTTCTCATCAATTAATTTTGGTACAGATACATCTAGTGAAGGTAGAATGGTTACTAAAAATTATATGCTTGCTAGTGAAGCTGGACTTGGTCATGGTGAAACTCCGATATTTCCAATTTCAATATTTAAAGTAAAAGAGGGAGTTAATTATAATCCAGGAGATCCTAACTATGATTTATTTAAATTAAGTTTGAGAGTATCTGCGAAGAGATTATTTCCAAATTGGTCTTTCTTAGATTCATCATTTAATAAACCATATTATAAAGAAGGAGATTTCCGTACTGAAGTAGGTTATATGGGATGTCGTACAAGAGTTATTGGAAATGTAGTTGATTCTGATAAACAAATTACACCAGGAAGAGGTAATCTATCATTTACATCAATTAACTTACCAAGACTTGGTATTAAACATGGTATTGTTGGTAAGAATGCTTTAGAAAAAGCTGACATGAAAGGCTTTTATGAAGAACTTGATGATTTAATGGAACTTGTTAAAGATCAATTACTTGAAAGATATGATATTCAATGCAATAAAAGAGTTTATAATTTTCCATTCTTAATGGGTCAAGGTGTATGGCTTGATAGTGATAAATTAAAACCAAATGATAAATTAAAGAAAGTATTAAAACATGGTACACTTTCAATTGGATTTATTGGTTTAGCTGAATGTTTGAAAGCTTTAATTGGTAAACATCATGGAGAAAGTGAAGAAGCTCAAAAACTTGGTATTAAAATTATTAGCCACATGAGAGAAAAATGTGATGAATATAGTAAAAAATATAATTTAAATTTTACTTGTCTTGCAACTCCTGCAGAAGGTTTATCTGGAAGATTTGTTAGTATTGATAGAGATATTTATGGTAAGATTCCTGGAGTAACAGATCGTGCTTATTACACAAATTCATTCCATGTTCCAGTTTATTACAATATTTCTATTGCTGATAAATTAAGACTTGAAGGAGCATATCATAAATTTACAAATGCTGGTCATATAAGTTATATTGAACTTGATGGAGATCCATCAGATAATTTGGAAGCATTTGAAAGTGTTGTTAGAATAATGAAAGAAAGTGATATTGGATATGGAGCAATCAACCATCCAGTAGATAGAGATCCAGTTTGTGGTTATGTCGGAATTATTAAAGATGTATGTCCAAGATGTGGAAGAAAAACTGGTGAACCTGTTAGTGTAGATTTATTAAAAAGATTAGAAGGAAAGGATAATTAGTATGAAAGAAGAAATTAAAAAAGAAAAAGTAACTGGTGAAGGAGTTGAATTTGAAAGAATCAGAAGAATTACTGGTTATTTAGTAGGTACAGTTGATAGATTCAATAATGGAAAAAGAGCAGAAGAACATGATAGAGTTAAACATACTTTTTCTAGTAATGCAAAAGTAAAAGTTCATGCTTAATAAATAGTTAAAGACCAATCAAGTTGATTGGTCTTTTTGCTATAAATTTTTAACGCGATTGGCTGCGATTTTTAACAACAAAAAAAAGTCTTTATTAAGACTTAATTTTTAAAATGGTGTCCTGGGCGAGATTCGAACTCACGACCGATCGCTTAGAAGGCGATTGCTCTATCCAGCTGAGCTACCAGGACAGCTTTTTCAACTGATAGATTTATTATAGTATAATTTTTTAGTTAATGCAAGTAGTTTTTGTTACTTTTTATAACTTTTTGTATTAAATAGTTATATTTATCTCAGGATTATCTAATATTTTGAAGGAAATGTCACTGTATCCATATGTATCTCTGATGGATAGAGCAATCGAATACTTGACGGTTTCGGTCATTTCATTATTGTTGATATTAGCTATTAAATTATTATTAAAAGATAATTTTATATTGTTTTCTAATATTTCATAATTTGTTAAATTGGTAGATGATGCTAGATAACTTATTAAGTTTGTATGATATATTGGAGTGCTTTTTAATTCTTTGATTATTATTTCTATTTTTTCTTTATCACTATTTTCTATTTTGGTTATTGGTACATAATAATATAAATCATTATGCTTACTTAAATAATAAATTGTTGTTTTTGTTGTATTTTTATATGAATCAATGTTATATAATTTATTTATTCCATATGTTTTATCAAAAGTATCGGGTAGTTTTATTTTGCTGTTTGGCAAATATACAAGAGGATTTCCTTCGATATTAATTTTGATATTTTTAATTTCTTTAATTTCAAGTATTGAATAAATAATTGCTTCGAGCATATCTTCTTCATTTTCTTTGTCTATATTAATTAGTTCTTTGGTAAAATTAATGGTAAGTGTTCCGTCATCTAGATTTAAATCAATTATTTTAGTATTTTCTGGAATGAGTGGTTTAAATCCTTCTTGGATATAACTTGAATTACTTGAGTTTTTAGTTAAATAACTAATTATTTCTTTTACTTGATTAATTGTGCTATCACTTTTTTTTATTATAGTAGTTCTTGCAACATAATTATTAGTGTCTTTTAAAAATATAGGCATCTCATTTTCCTTGATATAGTGTAGGTTTTTTGTTGTTTTAAAATCCTTGGTTGGAAAAAAATAAATTATAAGTAATATAAATAGAGCAAGAGTTGCAACACAGATACGCCTTATGGAAGATTTTTTTATCATTTTAAACACCTAATTAATTATATTTAAGTGCATAAAAAAAAAGACCGAAGTCTTTAATTGATATGCAGTTCTCCGAGTTTTATTAATTCGATTATAGCTTGGCTTCTTCCGCAG
>ERZ780195.2461-NODE-2461-length-12677-cov-4.863651_pt1 | contig 12677 bp, 9 predicted proteins | sample MGYA00511017_ERZ780195 | MGnify/ENA primary metagenome ERZ780195 (study PRJEB29588, sample SAMEA2159974) | human gut metagenome | biome: human gut; feature: human-associated habitat; material: faeces | place: Denmark | collected 2008/2010 ...
GAACAGGCTGCCGCTCAGGGTGGCCACCATGGCCAGCGAGGGTGCACCGTCGTTGCGGACAAAGGCCGACACGATGTAGTTGCACATAAAAAAGGGCGTGAACAGCAGAAAGATGCGCGCATAGGGGATGCCCAGCGCCACGATGCCGGCATCGCCGCCCATGAGCCGCAGCAGTGTGCCGGGGCAGAAGATGCCCACCAGCACAAAGGGCACGGCCAGCAGGCAGGCGCAAAAGACGGCATTGGAGAAATACCGCTGTGCCGCCCGCTCCTCGCCCTGTGCGCGGAGGATGGCGTAGCGGGTGGCCGCACCCAGACCGATCATGGAACCGATGGCAAAAATGAAGTTGTAGATGGGCAGGCAGAGGTTGAGCAGGGTCACGCCGTCGGTGCCCGCCGCCTGCGAGATAAAATAGGTATCGGCCAGAATATAGCAGGACGTGCCCAGCAGACCGAAAATATTCTGCGATACATATTTAAAGAACTGCTTTGTCAGATTCATCTTGGTTTTCCCTTTTTCCCGGAAATTGTCATACACAAAGCGGTATTGTAGCACACCCCGCGCGTCAAGTCAATTCCAAAACTGCCCTGCAGCGCAGAAAGAGGAAGCATCAAGCAAAGGAGAAGTGCACTATGGATTACAAACACGCAGCACAACAGGTCCTGGACTGCATCGGCGGAAAGGACAACATCCTGTCGGCCGCACACTGCGCCACCCGCCTGCGTCTGGTCATCGCAGACAACGCAAAGGTCAACAAGCAGGAGCTGGAAAACGCCGAGGGTGCCAAGGGCGTTTTTGAGGCACAGGGCCAGCTGCAGATCATCTTTGGCACCGGCACGGTGAACAAGGTATACGACGAGTTCATCCAGCTGGCCGGCATCGAGGGCGGCAGCAAGGAGGACGTGAAGCAGGCGGCCTCCGCCAAGGCACCCTGGTATCAGCGGGCCATTAAGACCCTGGGCGACATCTTTGTGCCCATCATCCCCGCCATCGTGGCTTCCGGCTTCCTGATGGGCATCATGGAAGCGCTGAACTTCATGGTGAACAACGGTTTCCTGAGCATCGACACCACCGGCTCGGTGTATGTGTTCGCCAAGCTGTTCTCTAATACGGCCTACACCTTCCTGCCCATCCTTATCGCCTACTCTGCCGCCAAGGTGTTCGGCGGCAACCCCTATCTGGGCGCGGTCATCGGCATGATCATGATCCACCCCGACCTGCAGAACGCCTGGACCGTTTCCAACGGCGTCAACGTGATGCAGCCGGTGTTCGGCGGCCTGTACTCGGTGCCGCTGGTGGGCTATCAGGGCCACGTCATCCCGGTCATCATCGCCGTGTGGCTCATGTGCCAGATCGAAAAGCGGCTGCACAAGGGGGTGCCCGCCATGTTTGACCTGTTCGTCACCCCGCTGGTCTCCGTGTTCGTCACCGGTTACCTGACCCTGGCCGCCATCGGCCCCGTGTTCACCAAGTTGGAAAACGGCATCATCACCGGCGTGCAGACCCTCATCACCCTGCCCTACGGCATCGGCTCCTTCATCATGGGCGGCCTGTACGCGGTCACCGTCGTGGCCGGCATCCACCACATGTACACCCTGATTGACCTGGGCCAGCTGGCCCGCTACGGCTATACCTACTGGCTGCCGCTGGCCAGCGCCGCCAACGTGGCACAGGGCGGTGCCGCTCTGGCCGTGGCTCTCAAGAGCAAGGACACCAAGGTCAAGTCCATGGCCCTGCCCTCTGCCCTGTCCGCCTGCATGGGCATCACCGAGCCTGCCATCTTCGGCGTGAACCTGCGCTACTTCAAGCCCTTCCTCGGCGGCCTGCTGGGCGGTGCCTGCGGCGCATGGTACGCCAGCATCGTGGGTCTGGGTGCCACCGGCACCGGCGTCACCGGCATCTTCGGCATCCTGCTGCACCTGCACATGCCGCTGCAGTACATCATCATGATGGCCATCTCCTTCGGCGTGTCCTTCGCCGTGACCTGGGTCATCTGGAGCCCTGAGGAGGTCAAGGTATGAACGCACTCCAGCGCGATCTGAAAAAGCTGGTGCCGCTGGTGGAATCCCTCGGCGCGGAAAAGGCCGCCGCCGACCCCCACCGCCAGCGGTTCCACCTGCAGCCGCCGGTAGGCTGGCTGAACGACCCCAACGGTCTGTGCGTCTACAGCGGGCAGTACCACGCATTCTTCCAGTACGGCCCCTTCGACGTGAACGGCGGGGTCAAGCACTGGGGCCACGCCGTCAGCACCGACCTGCTCCACTGGGAGCAATTGCCGGTGATGCTCTATCCGGACGAGCCTTTTGACTGCCACGGTGCCTACTCCGGCTCGGCTTTGGTGGAGGATGGCACCATGTACCTCTACTACACCGGCAACGTCAAGCACCCCGGCAATTTCGATTACATCAAAGAGGGCCGCGGGCACAACGTCTGCCTGGCCGTCAGCAAGGACGGCGTGACCCTCGACAGCAAGCAGTGCCTGCTGACTAACCGCGACTATCCCGCCGGGCTCACCTGCCATGTGCGGGACCCCAAGGTGTTCGCCTACGAAGGCCGGTACTACATGGTGCTGGGTGCCCGCACGCTGGAGGACAAGGGCGAAGTGCTGGTGCTGGAAAGCACCGACAAGCTCCGCTGGACCCATATCAACACCCTGACCACCCCGGAACCCTTCGGCTACATGTGGGAGTGCCCGGACCTGTTCTGTCTGGACGGGCAGTGGTATCTGGCGGTGTCCCCCCAGGGCATCCAGTGCCAGAACGTCTACGGCTGCGGCTGGTTTGCCATCCACGGTGACTGGCGCGGGGACTGCACCCTGAGCGAATTCCACGAGCTGGACGCAGGCTTTGATTATTACGCCCCCCAGAGCTTTGTGGACGGCAACGACCGCCGCATCCAGATCGGCTGGATGGGCATGCCGGACGCCGACTACGGCAACGCGCCCACCGTGGCTTACGGCTGGCAGCACTGCTTCACCGTGCCCCGCGTGCTGACGGCCGGGCCGGATGGCACCCTGCTGCAGAACCCGGTGCTGGAGCTGGACGCGCAGCGCAGCGCCGCCGCCCTGCACGCCGCCAGCGGCGAGGAAGTGTTCCTTGCCCCGCACTTCGACCTGACCGCCGCACCCGCCGGAGACTTCTGCCTGACGGTTGCGCAGGGGGTGCAGCTGGTGTATACTGAACAGGACTGCACCTGCACCCTGCGCTTCACCGACCCCGCTCTGGCCGACGGCCGCACCGTGCGCCGCGCCCGGCTGGCAGCCCCCTGCCGCAGCCTGCGGGTGGTGGGCGACAATTCCTCGCTGGAAATTTTCCTGAACGGGGGAGCCACGGTGTTCAGCACCCGGTACTACCCTGCCCCCGGCGACGTGAGCATAAAGCTGACCGGGGCAGCCTGTGAACTCTGCAATTTGTGATCTGGAGGTTTTCTATGCCCGGCAATACTCTGTTTTCCATCGGCGAAGCGCTGATCGACATGATCCCGTCCCGCGTGGGATGCACCTTTGACGAGGTGCCGTCCTTCAGCCCGCGCACCGGCGGCGCACCGGCCAATGTCTGCGCTGCCTTTGCCCGTCTGGGCGGTGCCAGCAGCTTTCTCACCCAGCTGGGCGATGACCCCTTCGGCCACAAGATCGCACGGGAGCTGGAAGCCTGCGGCATCGACCTGAGCCATCTGGTGTTCACCGACAAGGCCAACACCGCCCTTGCCTTCGTGAGCCTGGAGGAGGACGGCAACCGCACCTTCAGCTTTTACCGCAAGCCCTCGGCCGACCTGCTGTATGCCCCGGAGCAGATCGACCTGGCCTGGTTCCGCGACGCTTTTGCCCTGCACTTCTGCAGCGTCTCGCTGGTGGACAGCCCCATGCGCCACGCCCATCTGGCCGCCATCGGAGCCGCCCGGGAGGCCGGTGCGATCGTGAGCTTTGACCCGAACCTCCGCTTTCCCCTCTGGCCCGACCGGGAGATGCTGCGCCAGACTGTGCTGCAGTTCCTGCCGCTGTCCAACATCCTGAAGGTCTCGGACGAGGAATTGGGGTTCCTCACCGGCACCGCCGACATCGAAGCCGCCCTGCCCCAGCTGTTTGCCGGGGATGTGCAGCTGGTGCTGTACACCTGCGGCAGCAAGGGGGCCTACGCCTACACCCGCGCCTCCCATGCCTTTGCCCCCTGCCAGAAGGTCAGGGCCGTGGACACCACCGGTGCGGGCGACGGCTTCATCGGCTCCTTCCTGTGGCAGCTGAGCCGGGACGGCGTGACGGTGGACAAGCTGGAAAAGCTGTCCTGCAAAAAGCTGGAGGAGTACCTGGACTTTTCCAACCGGTTCTGCGGCCTGAGCGTACAGAAGCACGGTGCCATCGACAGCTACCCCACCCTGCCCGAGATGGGCCTCTGATTCTCTCGCATCCTGCGCCCGTTCCGGCCTTTGCCGTCGGAACGGGCGTTTTTGCTTTCCGTATTGTAATATCACATTCCAATATAACAGATGTAACTTATTTCTGCACTCCTGTTTTTTGCCTGCCGGGTTGTGGTGGGCCGGAAGATGTGTTACCATAGAACCAACAGACAGGAGGTTCTTTATGCCGTTTGAATTCGCATTTCTGGACTGGCTGCAGCAGTTCCACAACCCGGTGCTGGATGCGCTGGCCGTCTTTCTCAACTACGCCGGTGAGCACGGTGAGATCTGGATCGCGTTCACGCTGCTTTTGCTGCTGTTCCGCCGCACCCGCAAGGCCGGGTGCGCCATGGCCACGGCGTTGGTACTGTATCTGGTGGCCGGGGACTGCATCCTCAAGCCGCTGTTCGCCCGGCCCCGCCCCTGCGACGTGAACACGGCGATCACCATTCTGGTCAAGCGTCCCCACGGGCACTCCTTCCCCTCCGGGCACACGGCCTCGGCTTTTGCGGCAGCCTTTGCGCTCTGGCTGCAAAACCGAAAGTTGGGCGTCCCCGCGCTGGTGCTGGCGGCTTTCATCGCCTTTACCCGGCTGTACCTGTATGTGCACTTCCCCACCGATGTGCTGGGCGGCCTTGTGCTGGGCATTGCACTGGGTTTCTTCGCCTCGTGGCTCGTTGACAGCCTGGCAAACAAGTCTAAGAAAAAACAAAGCGTATAATGTAAAACACCCTCCGCTGGAGCAGAACGGCTCCAATGGAAGGTGTTTTTATTTGCTTTGTCGGCCACACTTTACGGTACCGGCCCACCACAGCACTTCCCTGTGAGGGCCGAAAAAAAAGAACCGCCGCGTCGTTCTCTTGTGTGATGCAGCGGCTCTTCTTTTGCAGATGGGATCTTGCTTTTCTTCCTGTTGCAGGGGCTTATTTCTTAGCTTCGGCGCGCTTGCCCAGTGCGTAGGTTGCAACGAATCCCAGGACCACAGCCACAATCATCACGATGACCGAGACGATAAGGTTGTAACTGGAACCGGTGGGGTCAATGTAGGCAGGCAGGCTGATGAAGCCCGGCGTGGAGATAACGTACTGGGTCATGCCCAGGATACCGGCCAACAGACCACCGATGCCGCCACCGATCATAGCGCCAATCAGCGGGTAGGTCTTGGGGAACAGCACACCGTAGACGCCCGGCTCGGTGATGCCGCACAGAGCGGTGATACCGGCGGAAACGCTGACGGACTTTTCTTCCACATTCTTGGACAGCAGGGATGCGGCCAAGCAGGCACCACCAACGGCCACGTTTGCGGGAGCCATGCCAGTGCAGATCAGCGGGTCAGAGTTGACAGCTGCCATCAGGGCAAAGACCACAGGGTAGGTGGCGTTGTTCATGCCAAAGAAAACCATCAGCGGGGTGGTGATGCCGATGACCATGACGGCCAGCGCGGGAACTGCCTGGTACAGAGCGTAAACACCGTTTGCCAGCCAGGTGCCCACGGTGTTGCCGATGGGGCCGAGAACGATCAGGGTGACAGGCACCGTGATCAGTATGGTCAGCAGCGGCACGACGATGGTCTTGAGAAAGACCGGGATATGCTTTTGCAGGAACTTGTAGACCACGCTCATGAACAGCACGCCCAGAATGACCGGGAACACGGTGCTGTTATAGCTGATAGCCTGCACCGGGATGCCGAAGAAGTCCAGACCTTCGGCACCGTTGATGCTGGAGTACAGCAGGATCGCGCCCAGAAATGCGCCCAGGAAACCATTGGATTTCAGGCGGGCAGCGGCTGCAAAGCCGATGAAGATGGGCAGGAAGTAGAAGGTCGCCTGGTTGATGGCGTAGAAGATGGTGTAGGTGCCAGACTCCGCCGAGACGCCGAACACGTTGGTCAGCAGGGACAGCACCGCACCAGTCAGGCCGCCTGCCACCAGCACCGGGATCACCGGGCTGAACGTGCCGCCGATGAAGGAGAGGATCGCGTTGCCGATGTTGCCGTGATCCTGTGCCAGATCCTTGGTTGCGGCCTCATCGTCCTGCACGCTGCCGCCGGCTTGGATGCCGTCGATCTTGACGACCTCTTCATACAGGTCAGGGACATCCTGGCCGATGACCACCTGATATTCGCCGTTCTGGATGATGACGTTCAGCACGCCGGGCACCTGCTTGACGGCATCGGTGTCAAACTTGGATCTATCCCGCAGTACAAGGCGCAGACGGGTCATGCAATGGGTCGCGCTGACAATGTTGTCCGCTCCGCCGGCCTGCTTGATGATGCCGACTGCCATGGCCTTATAATCCTTCTTTGCCATTATTTCAGCATCTCCTTTCCCCAGTCCTGACCGTTGGAACGGATCAGCTTGGAGTACCAGTAGAAGGAATCCTTCCGGATACGTTTCATGGACAGCTCTTCCACGCTCTTGGCCGCGTTCTGCTCCTCATCGGTGGTGTCGATGTACACCAGACCGTAACGCTTTGCCATGCCATTGCCGGTGGACAGCAGATCGGTGAAGGACCAGGGGTTGTATGCGATGACCTCGCAGCCGTCCTCGATGGCCATGCCCAGCTGATAAATGTGCTCCCGCAAGTAGTCGATGCGGCCCTGATCGTGCACCTGGCCGTCGGCGTCCTTCGTCTCATGGGCGCCGTAACCGTTCTCGGTGATCATCATGGGCAGGTGATAGTGATCCCACAGGTAACGCATCTCATAGCGCAGGCAGGAGGGGTCAATCTCCCAATCCCAGTCGGTGTACTCGACATAGGGATTGCGGGTCAGAGCGTAGCGGCCCGGCTCCACGGGGAACACCATCTGGCCCTTGACGCCGTTCTTATTCAGCAGATAATCCTGCTGTTTTGCGTCATGCGGCGCATACTTTGCAACGTTGCTGCGGTAGCAGTTGACGGCGATGAAATCGATTTTGGCGCTCTTCATCAGTTCTGCATCGCCGGGCTGCATTCCGATGTCGATGTCGTTCTCTTTCCAGTAGTGCTTGATAAAGTTGCTGTACTCGCCGTAAACATAGGTATCGATCCAGAACTTCTCGGTGAACTCCTCGGCGTTCATAGCAGCGATCTGATCCTCGGGGCGGCAGGTCTCCGGGTAGATGGGCACGCAGCCGGGCACAGGGCCGATCTTGCCGCCCGCCACCATCTCATGGCAGGCGTTGACAGCCTTGGCATGGCACAGGTTCATGATATGGTTGATCTTCCACTGATCCTTGAACCAGTCGTCACAGCCCTTGCTGACGCCCAGCCAGTTGCCATAGCAGATCTGCATATTCTGCTCGTTCAGCGACAGCCAGTATTTGACCCGGTCGCCGAAGTTCTCAAAGCAGACGCGGCAGTAGTGCTCGAATCTTTCCACGGTGTCGCGGCTTTTCCAGCCACCCAGCTCATCCACCCAGACCGGCAGGTCGTAGTGATACAGGGTAACGATGGGGGTGATGTTGTGGGCCACCAGCTCATTGATCAGATCATTGTAGAACGCGATGCCTTCGGGGTTCACCTTGCCGTCTGCATGAGGGATGATGCGGGACCAGCTGAGCGAGAAACGATAGCTGGAGAAACCGCACTCTGCCATCAGGGCCACATCTTCCTTGTAGTGATGATAGTGATCCGCCGCATAGGTGTTATCCGCAAACGGCTTCTTGGTCTTGGAGTTCAGGTCGATGATGGCCGGCGTGCGTCCGCCATCGGCGACTCCGCCTTCCACCTGCCAGGCAGCGCTGGAAGCGCCCCACATGAAGTTGTCCGGGAATTTGGGGTTGTGTCCGTAATACATAGTGTGATCCTTTCCATCTTTGTCAGTCTGTTCTGCCGTCGCAGAAGCCCCCGCGGGTTCAATTCTTTGCAGGACTATCGTAACACATCTCCGACAAAAAATGGGGTTCGCGATGCGAACCCCGTTTGGATGGTTGAACAATTTATTCTTTTGTTTTTGAGCAGTTCCACGGTTTCACCTGTCATTCTGCACATCTTTGCACCCGCATTTTTTGAGAATCCGACAAAGGCAGTTCAGAAATTGGACCCTGCAGCAGGTCAGTCTCCCGGTATTTATTCACATAGTAGCTGTACAGGATATCAAAGAAATAGGTCATACCATACTGGGAGTACACCGTGCGGGCACCGCTGTTGTCCTTTTCGCTCAGGTAGATCACCTGATCATAGCTTTTCCACATTTTTATGGCGTGGTTGACCGTCACCAGCACCTTATAGGCTGCAGCCTTCTGCACCATTGGCTCCATCAGGGTGGCAAAGTTGCCGGTGGCTGAAACTGTAATGAGCAGGTCCTCCGGTGTCAGCACTTTCAGATAATCCAGCGTATAGTGGGCATCGGACACGATCTGCACCAGCTTGCCCATGACCACCATGGACTGCTGGAAGCTGCGAGCCGCCATGCCGGAAAAATCCGAGGTGAAGAGCACCACATGTCGGCTGGCATGAATACTTTCGGCCAGCTTATCCAGTACAGCGGGAGTGGCAATGCGGTTGATCTCCTCCATCATCTCCCCGATGCTGCCGGAAAGGTGTTCCTTGTAGTCCGGACGCACGCTGTAGCCGATGAAGTAGTTGCACTGGCGCTTCCATTCATCGGCCTCAGCCTTCAGGTCGGAAAAGTTGTCAAAGCCGATGGACTGGCAGAACCGCCGGATGCCGCTGCGGGACACATAGCAGGCATCCGCCACGTCGTAGATGTTCAGATCCCGCAGCTGGTCGAAGTGATACAAAAAATACTGCGCCAGCACATAGTACGGGTCTTTCGGTTCACTTTCGTTCATCACTGCCAGCAATGCCGTCATCAGGCTGAAAGCCGTATTTTTCATGGTTTTCTCCTTCTCTGTTTTTGCAGGAATCACACCCCAAAGAATTCCTTGGCGATGTCGGCGCTGCGCTTGGCGTCCTTGGCGTACCAGTCTGCGCCGATCTTTTCGGCGTATTCCGGGGTGAGCACGGCACCGCCCACCATGATCTTGCAGTCCAGTTTGGCTGCATGCAGGGCGGCGATGGTCTCTTCCATGCTCTTGAGGGTGGTGGTCATCAGGGCCGAAAGGCCCACCAGATGCACATCCTTTTCCCGCACGGTGTCCACCACGGTCTCCACCGGCACATCGCGGCCCAGGTCGATGACCTCAAAGCCGTAGTTTTCCAGAATGACCTTGACGATGTTCTTGCCGATGTCGTGCACGTCGCCCTTCACGGTGGCCAGCACGATGCGGCCCTTGCTGGCGCTGCCCTCGCCCTTCTGGGCAATGGCGGTCTTGATCTCCTCAAAGGCGCTCTGGGCGGCGCTGGCGGCCTGCAGCAGCTGCGGCAGGAAGAGAGTGCCCTTCTCATACTTGGCACCCACGATGTCCAGCGCCGGGATCAGGGCTTCGTCCACCACTTCCAGCGGCTGCTTTTCGGCCAGCAGGGCGCGGGTCTGGGCAGCGGCGTCGCCCTTCAGGCCCTTTTCCACCGCCTTGATCAGCGCCGCATAGGGGCCGGAAATTTCAGCGCTCCCGTCGGAAGCTGCCGCCGTAGGTGCGGCCTGGGCTGCCTGCTTCAGAGCCGTGGAGGCAGGCACCCGGTTTGCGTAGCGCTCGATGTACTGCATGCTCTGCGCGTCCCGGTTGGTCAGCACGTTGTAGGCATATACGGCGGCCATCATCTCTTCACTGGAGGGGTTCATGATGGCCAGATCCAGCCCGGCATACATGGCCATGGTGAGGAAGGTGGTGTTCAGGTAGGGGCGGCAGGGCAGGCCGAAGCTGATGTTGGACACGCCCAGGATGGTGCGCACGCCCAGCTCCTTCTTGCAGGCTTCCAGCGCCTGCACCGTGGCCAGCACATCCTTCTGCTGGGCGCTGGCGGTCAGGGTCAGGCAGTCGATGTAGATGTCCTCGCGGGGGATTCCGGCTTCCAGTGCCGCCTCGGTGATGCGGCGGGCAATGGCCACGCGGTCCTCTGCGGCGGGCAGGATGCCCCGCTCGTCGATGGCAAGGCCCACGATGGCCGCGCCGTACTTTTTGCACAGGGGCAGGATGGCCTTGAGCTTTTCCGGCTCGCCGTTGGTGGAGTTGACGATGGGCTTGCCGTTGTACACCCGCAGGCCGTTTTCCAGTGCCTGCACGTTGGAGGAATCCAGCTGCAGCGGCAGGCTGACCACGCTCTGCAGGGCCTTGACCACCTGTTCCATCAGGGCAGGCTCATCCACACCGGGCGCACCTACGTTCACATCCAGGATCTGGGCCCCGGCCTCGGTCTGGCTCACGGCCTGTTCCAGCACATAGTTCATATCCCCTTCCCGCAGGGCCTGCTGGAACCGCTTTTTGCCGGTGGGATTGATGCGCTCACCCACCACCGTGATGCCGTCCACATCCACGCAGTCCATGGGGCTGCACACCACCGACTTCATGGGGTGGTCAGGGCGGCCCGGCCTGCAATCGGCAAACACGCCGTTCAGCAGCTGGATGAACTCCGGGGTGGTGCCGCAGCAGCCGCCTGCAGCAAACAGGCCCAGTTCCCGGTAGGGCTTCATCTGCATGGCGTAGAGCTGCGGGGTGATATCGTAGCCCGAGCCATCGGCGCGGGGCAGGCCCGCGTTGGGCTTGACGAACACCGGGAAGCTGCCGGGCAGGGCCTCGGTCAGCCGCTTTGCCATGGGGAAGATCTCCTTGGGGCCAAGAGAGCAGTTGATGCCCACGGCATCGGCCCCCAGGCCCCGGGCGGTGGCGGCAAAGCTCTCGACCGTGCAGCCGGTAAAGGTGCGGCCGCCTGCTTCAAAGCTCATGCTGGCCAGCACGGGCAGGCTGCTGTTCTCCTTGACGGCCAGCAGGGCGGCCTTCAGCTCATACAGATCGGTAAAGGTCTCAAGGAACACGAGGTCAGCCCCGGCGGCCACGCCCGCCCGGACGATGCGTCCATACTCTGCCACGGCATCCTCAAACGCAAGGGTGCCGTTGGGTTCCAGCAGCTCGCCCAGCGGGCCGACATCCAGCGCGGCAAGCGCACCATAGGGCGCACAGGCCCGCTTGCAGTTGGCAATGCCCGCCGCAATGATCTCTTCCAGACTGTAGGCGCTGCCCGCCAGCTTGTGGGCCGACGCGCCAAAGGTGTTGGCGTTGATGATGCGGCTGCCCGCTGCGGCATACTGAGCATGGATGCCCTCGATGAGCTGCGGGTCGGTGATGTTCAGTTCCTCCGGCCGGGCGCCCAGCTTCAGGCCGGCCGCCTGCAGCATGGTGCCCATGCCGCCGTCCAGCAGGATGGTATTGCTCTGCTTGAAAAGTTCACTCACTTGCACAGGTCTTTCCCCTCTTTCTGTATTCGCAGCGGGTGCGCAGCACACAGTGCCCGCACCCGGCCAGATGTCCCTTGACCGGATGCTCGCTGACCCCCAGAATGGCGGTCACGCTTTTGCGGGGGGTCATCAGGTTGGTATCGGTGACGCACAGCCCGGCCCGGCGCGCCGTGTCCAGCGCGGCGGCCACCAGCGGCTGCACCGCGATATCCCAGTCACCGTAGCCGGGCGAAAACCGCCCGGTGAGATACTTTCCCTCTTTTGCGGCCCACTGGCGCAGCTCCGCTTCTGCCGCGTCTGCGGCCTGCTCAGCCAGCGCGCTGCCCAGCGCGTCGGACGCTACGCCCGCCGCAATATCGCCCACACCGGCGCGGCGGATCTGTGCATCCACGCCGGGGCCCAGCGTCACAGCCAGCAGCACCGCCTGCGGACATCCTTCCAGATGGCGCACCACGTCCCCGCCCCGCAGGCTGCCCGCCGTGGTGCGCGAGGCCGTGGAGATTCAGATGAAATATGCGGGCTATATCGAGCGCCAGCAGCGGCAGGGCGCATGTTTCCAGCAGCGCCATGGTTTTTTCGTCCGGCTCACCGCGGGCACCAAAATATCGTGCGGCCTGTGCCGTATCAATGGCTGCCGGTTTTGCCAGCGGCAGCGGCCTTGGAGCACCGATCATCCGCCGCACCTCCCTGCTTTTTTAAAATAAAGTGGTATTAAGTATACCGCACCTGTGGGATTTTCGCAATCCCGCACAGAGAAAGAAAGCGATTTAAACCGGCCTCCGCTGCGTTCTGACTCTCTTCAAAAAGGCAAACACGCATCCGGCAGCTTTTCTGCTTTCCGGTTTTGTTCTTTTTTTATTTACAAACAGTACCTTGACACCGAAATATCCTTTTTGTAATCTGGAAGAGTATTCTGAATGTAAGTGAATGCCGTCCCGAATCAATACGGTTTTTTCGGGCAGGACGGCAGTAGGAAAGGAGCAACACACCTATGGATCATCTGCAGAAC
>ERZ780195.2464-NODE-2464-length-12668-cov-4.625704_pt1 | contig 12668 bp, 14 predicted proteins | sample MGYA00511017_ERZ780195 | MGnify/ENA primary metagenome ERZ780195 (study PRJEB29588, sample SAMEA2159974) | human gut metagenome | biome: human gut; feature: human-associated habitat; material: faeces | place: Denmark | collected 2008/2010 ...
GGGGAGCCGCTGCGACAGCGCAGCGAAAATATTGAGGTCACGCAGGGCGGCGACGACGGCCAGCACGCTGAACAGGCACGCGAGCGTTTTCAGATCGTAGTACCCCAGATACTGCGCATCCGGCGGCACGAAAAACGCCGTGACCGCGGCAAGCAACAGCGAGATCAGCAGCATCGCATTCGCCCTGCACCATGAAGCTGCCTGCATTTTACCCCCTGTGCGCCCTTATCGAGTCGCGCATGCGCTCAAGCCCGGTCTTTATGATCGAGCGCGGCATGGCGAGATTCAGGCGAATATATCCATCGGCGTTTCCGACGAACAGGGCGTTCGTGCCGCGTCTGTCTATTATCTCGTCGAAATTATACATTTAAACGTCTCCTTTTGTCAGATATGTCGGATATATTATAGCCGCGCACAGGCAGCGGCGCAAGCGGATGTTGAAGCGCCGCGAAAAATGTGGTATACTCTGCTGTACAATCGACAAGGAGGCAGCATCATGCCGGAAAAGATAAAAGAAAACAAGGGAAAAATAGTGTTCGTCATCGGCGCCGTGTGCCTTGCGGCAGGCGCGGTGCTTTTAATACTCTGGCTTCTCGGCATTGCGGCGATAAAGGCCGCGTTCAGCCCTGTCCAGTGCATTCTCGCCGTTGTCATCGGCGCGCTCGTGCTCTGGCTCGGCAGGCTTATGCCCAAAAGCGAAAAAGACGCGCAAAACTGAACTGAATGCGCAAAACGCCCCGGCTTCATCCGAAGCCGGGGCATTGCTTTTGCATCACTCTTGCGCTTGCCGCGCGTTGTACGCAATGAAATTATCTATAAGCTCAAGGTCGATGCCGTAGAATTTTTCGCGCTTGACGGTTTTGGTTATCAATAGCCCGGAGTTTTTCACAACGGCAAGCTTTTTGCGCACGGTCTCGCCGCTCCTGTTCAAGTGTGCGCACAGCTCGCCCATTGAAACACCGTTTTCGGAAAACAGCCGCGCCTGAATAAGCACGCTGTAAAGCTCGTATATGATCTCGCTGTCGGCATCGGGCAGCGACCCGATATTCAGCGAATAATGCGTCAAAAGCGCCGAGCGCTTTTCGAGCGCGTCGCGCAGCGCGGACATCGATTTTTCTATGACCGATATGAACATCTCGACAAACGGCGTAAGATCGCCCTTGTTCTGCGGCCGGTTGCAGACCTTAAACGCATTGTTGTAGTCTCCGAGATTTTCCTTTATCGTGTACGACAGGCGATAGCCCGACACCGGCTCAAGCTCCTTGGCCATCATACAGCTGCTGATAAATCGGTTGAGCCTGCCGTTTCCGTCGTAAAACGGGTGGATATAGCCGAGTAAATAGTGAAACACTGCCGTGCGCAGCAGAAGCTCCTCGCTCTCGTCGTTTAAGTATTCCAGCGCAGACTCCATCGCCGAGATGATCTTGCGCTCGGGGTACAGGCCGCGGTGGATCTCCTTTTGCGCGCCGGAGCATACGCTGACCGAGTCCTTCCTGAAAAGCACGCCGTCGGGCGCGTTTTTCGGATCCTCGTCCGTGACCTCGGGCAGGACCAGCTCATCGTATATCTTCCGGATATCCTCGCAGGTCTCAAGCCTTATGCCCTCGCCGCGCTGGAGCATGATATATTTCTGCGTAAGTCCGGTGAAGCGCTTTTTCGCCTCGCCCCTGCCCATGCCCTCAAGCACTTCGTACATCTCGCGCCGCGTGCTGCTGACGCCCTCAATACTGTTCGTCAGAACAAGCTCGTCGATAAGGCAGCGCTTTGTAAACTGCTCGATGGCCTTTCCGGGAAGCTGCGCACACAGCCGCGAGACGGTCTTGTCCATGCGCTGGATGCTGAGCATTTTCTTCTGGATATCCGGCGTGACTATGAAAAAAGCCTTGTTGCCGCCTATGTCAAAGTGCAGCCTGTGCGTATAGTCGCCGTTATAGCGCTCAAGATATATCTTTTCATAGTCATTCGGGGAAGAATAATATATTTTTTCAAGCGTTTTGTATTCCATAAGCAAAACTTATCCTCAAAATTCGACAAATTACTGCATTTTTCGAGCCGTAACCCCAAATTTCCGCCTCGAATTTGGAATTACATTTTAAATAATAGCCTATTGGCGCCCAAAAAGCAAGCGAATTTGGCGCTTAAACGCAAAATGCCGGTGGGAATACCCCACCGGCGTTCGGTATATTTGCTTAATATCGCCTGTCAGCTTACTATCTTATAATATGTATTCGAGGTTTTCTTATACACAAGCGCGTACAGCACGGCGAAAACGAGGAAGCTTATCACCGTCGTCCAGATGAGGAAGCTCGTGTTGTAGAACGAGAACATGTAAAGTATCTTGCGGATAAACGGGAAGGCAAATGCCAGGTGCAGTCCGGCGAACAGCAGCGGAAGGAAGAACACCGTCAGAAGCTGCGAGTTTATGCTGCGGCGGATCTCGGGCTTTGTCATACCGACCTTCTGCATGATCTCGAACCTCTGCGCATCCTCATAGCCCTCGGAAAGCTGCTTGTAGTAAATTATCAGCACCGCCGCGCAGATGAACACGAGGCTGAGTGTAACTCCGAGGAAGAACAGGCCGCCATAGACTGCGGCAAAGTTGGCGTACTCGGCTGCGCGGGATTCGTAGGACAGGTACTGCCAGCCGCTGCTGCCGTCCTTGTCGGAAAATTCGCCGTTTTCCGAGGCCGCGGCAATCATATTGCAGACCTTGTCCTGATCCTCAAGCTCATCCGAGCAGTCAAAGTCGCAGATCCATTTTAAGCGGACAACGTATTCTCCCGCGCCGTCAACAAGCCGCTCGGCGGTCTTGTCAAAATCGGAAACGACAAGCGTTATCGTGGGGCTTATTTCAGCGCCGCTGCCGTCGGCAAGAGGCATGGCGTCAAGAGTCTTCTTCACGGTGAAGGTTTCGACGCTCCCAAGGGATATGGTTTTGAGACCGTAATCCGTCCGCAGTGCGTGCAGGAGCACCTCGTTCTCGGCAAGTGTTTCGCTTTTTCCGCTTATCCTGTTGTAGTCGGACAGCGAAACTATGCGCAGGTTTGTGATCTTGCCGTAATCGATTATGTCGCTGCTGCCGGAAAAGCGCTCGGAAATGTCGAAAACACCGTTTTCAAAGCCTCCGGACATGCTAAGCTGCCGGAAATCGAGGATGTTTTTCCGCTCTGTATCTCCGAGAGCGGCGACGAGCTTATCGCGCAGAGCATCAGCCTTTTCCTCTGTCAGGGATGTGCTTGCGTCATAGCCGAAGGTGACGTTGATATCACGCGGATAGCGTGCGTTGACGGAGTCGACCATGCCGAAGTACAGGCAGCAGGTGGAGGATATCGTGACCAGCACCATCGTTGCGAGGATGCAGATCGACGCAAGCCCCGCGCCGTTGCGCTTCATGCGGTAGGTCATCGAGGAAACGGAGACGAAGTGCCGGGGCGTGTAGTAATAGCGCTTGTTTTTCTGAAGAATTTTGCACAGCAGGACGCTGCCCGATATGAAAACGAGATAAGTGCCGACGATGACCATGATGACGGCGATGAAGAAAATTGTGAGCGCCTGCAGGGGCTCCTTTATGCTGACGGCAAGAATGTAGGCCGCGGAGAGCAGGACAATGCCTGCTATGCCAAGCACGGGATTTGCCTTGACGGGCTTTTCGCCGTAGCTTTCGCTGTGCACGAGCTCGACCGCCGTGCTGCGGTGCAGCTTGATGAGGCTGCTGATGTAGATCAGCGCGAAAATGCCGCCGAAGTACAGGAGCATGTATTTGATGGCGGGAAGCGATATGTGCAGCGAATAATCCGCCGTGCCGCCGAGCATGTGCAGAAATATCATTTCCGCGAGCTTTGAAAGCAGCGCTCCGATAAATATGCCGCCGATAAGCGACAGCAGCGCAGTCAGCAGGGTCTCCCATGCAAGAACGCGTGAGATGTTTTTCCTGTTCATGCCCAAGATGCTGTAAAGGCCGAACTCCTTGTATCTGCGGCGCACGAGGAAGCTGTTGCAGTAAAACAGGAACAGCAGCGCGAACGCGACGATGACGAATACGCCGAACGACAGCGTCGACTGTGCCGCCGTACCTCCGCGCATACCGTCCAAAAGGTCGCCCGACGCGAGATAGAACATGATGTAGAACACGGCCGCCGTTCCGGCCGCGGCGAGGATATACGGAACGAACAGTCGCTTGTTTTTCCTGATGCCGCTCCACGCGAGACGGGGATAGAAACCGAGCTTCATTTCACTTCACCGCCCGATGCAAGAATGGTCAGCGTGTCCGAGATCTTCTGGTAAAGCTGCTGATCGGAGCATTCGCCGCGATAGATCTGGTGGAACACCTCGCCGTCTTTTATGAACAATATGCGCTGCGCGCGCGACGCGGCCTTCACGGAGTGCGTGACCATGAGGATGGTCTGACCCTTTTTGTTTATCTGCTCGAACAGGCCGAGCAGCTCGTCGGTGCTCTTCGAGTCGAGCGCGCCCGTCGGCTCGTCGGCAAGGATGATGCGCGGATTGGTTATGAGCGCTCTCGCGACCGCCGCGCGCTGCTTCTGGCCGCCGGAGACCTCGTAGGGGTATTTTTTGAGCAGGTCGGAAATGCCGAGCCGGTCGGCGAGCGGGACAAGGCGGGACTTCATCTCGCCGCGGCTCTTGCCCTGCAGGACGAGGGGGAGGAGAATGTTGTCCTCCAGAGAGAAGGTGTCGAGAAGGCTGAAGTCCTGAAAGACGAAGCCGAGGTGGTCACGGCGGAAGGCCGCCGCGCGCTCCTCGGGGATCTCGGCGAGGTTCTGCCCGCCGAGGAGGACCGTGCCGCCGGTGGGGCGGTCGAGTGCCGCGAGGAGGTTCAGAAGCGTGGTTTTGCCGCTGCCGCTCTCGCCCATGACGGCGACGTACTCGCCGCTCTCGACGGAGAAGGTGACGCTTTTGAGCGCCTCGACCTTCGCGCCGCCGAAGCGGGTGGTGTAGGTCTTGGAGAGACCGCTGACTTCAAGAAGGGACATGGGGAAAACTCCTTTCCGATATTTCTGCCGCCATGATAGCAGACGGAGCTTGTGTTTTTTCTGTGCTTTTTTCTTAAATTTTTCTTGATTTTGCGCGCAAAAAGCGGCCGAAAAAGCTTTTTTCGCTCTCCGGCCGCTTTTTCAGATGAGGTGGTTGTTTACTTTTTCCGCCGCAGGAGGGCAAGGCCCACCGCGAGCGTCAGAATGAGGACAAGAAATTTTTTCATGGGTCACTCCAGATTCAGCTTCCTCGTGAGGAAGAAATAGGTGACGAGGTAGAAAATGACGCAGACGATCAGCTCGCAGACGAGGGCGACGGCAAAGATGGCATTGCCTGCCTGCACGCCGGTGAGGCTCGACCACGCGGTGAAGCCGTCGCAGAAGAGATTTGCCAGCACCGCGATGGCCGCGAACTGCACGAGCTGGAAGAACACGAGGACGGACACGGCGGTGAGGGCGCTCTTGTGCTTATTGAAGCTGAAGCCGACGGCGTACGCCGCGTAGACGATGAGGGAAACGGCGGTGACGCCGAGGACGCAGAAGAGGAAGAACTCCAACGCGAAGAGCAGCGCCTGCCCCTGCATCGAGCTGTCCAGCTTGCGGAAGGAGAGGAAGAGGTCGGACGCGAACTGCGGGACCACCCGCCAATCACTAAAATCGAACGCGCCGATCATGCACAGCAGCACGACGGCGAGGAACGCCGCGGCGTACCAGACCGCCGAGACGATCAGCTTGGAGGCAAGGAGTTGGTGCATATTCACCGGCAGCGTCAGGGTGAGGTAGCCCTCGTCCTTGAGGAGATGGTCGCGAAAACGCACGGCGGAGAGCACCAGCGGCGCGAAGCACAGCGCCATGATACCGAAGACGAAGCCGATGGTGACGAGGACCGCCAGCAGGTTGAGCAGCCAGGGGAAATCGTTTTGCAGCACGCGCTGGGAGGCGCGCATGGCAAGCGTCAGCGCGAGCATCCCCGCGAAGATGGGCCACATGATGCGGCTCGTGGCACGAAATTCGTGCCGGATGAGTTTGGTCAGCATTTGAACACCTCCCGGAAAAGCTCGTCGACGCTTTTGCCGGTTTCGCCGCGGATGGCGTCGACGGTGGTGTGCCGCTCGACGCGGCCGTTTTGCAGGAAGATCACCTCGTCGAGCACCTGCTCGACATCCGCGATGAGGTGGGTGGAGATGACGACGGAGGCGTCCTCGTTGTAGTTGCCGATGATGGTGCGGAGAATGTAGTCGCGGGTGGCGGGGTCCACGCCGCCGATGGGCTCATCCAGGAGGTAGAGCTTCGCGGCCCGGCTCATGACCATGATGAGCTGGACCTTCTCCCGGGTGCCCTTGCTGAGCTGCTTCATCCGGCGCTTTTCCGGGATCTCCAGCCGGGAGAGCATCTCTCTCGCGGCATCCTCCCGGAAGTCCGGGTAGAAGTCCCGGTAGAAGTCCAGGAGCTGCGCCGCCGTCATCCACTGGGGCAGGCAGCTGCGGTCCGGCAGATAGGAGACCAGGGCGTGGCTCCGCTTGCCGGGGGCCTCTCCGTCGATGAGCACCTGGCCGGAAGTGGGGGTCAGGAGCCCGTTGATGAGCTTGATCATCGTGGTCTTGCCGCTGCCGCAGCGGCCGTCCAGTGCCAGCACCACCGGCGCAGCGGCGTTGGCCAGAAGCAGCTCCAGACAGTGGATGATGTAGGGGTGAATCGGGTACTCTGCCATGAAAACAACTCCTTTGCTCTGAAAAATGAGATATACAGCATTATAGCACAACCCACCCCAAAAGGACAGACCAACGTACAATAAAAATCGACTGGTTTGTTGTGAATAACTTTTTTGCGAAAAAGTGTTGACAGGAGGCTTTGCCTGTGGTAAGATACAGTCACGTTAGAAACGACTAACCGCAGAACCGGAACGGCAGACCCTGCAAAACGGGCACGCCGATTCTTTTTGAATTACAGGTTAGAAATATCTAACTCATAAAACCGCCTGGTTCCGGCCATACTGGCAGGGAAGCACGCAGAGGAGGGAACAGCCCATGGAGCGCAATTTTGAGACCGTGATGATCGAGCAGTGCGCGCCGGTGCTGGCCAGCCTGAAACCTGCGGGCCTGTTCCGCTACGAGACCCGGGACTGCGCCGACCTTGCCCGCCGGGTGAAAAACTGGAACGAACAGCTCCAGCCCAAGGGCCTGCGGGTCCGGGTGCTGAAAGGCTGCGCACGCACCCACCAGTATCTCGTTTATGTGTACCGCGAGAGCATGCTGCGCGCGGTGCTGACCGACGAGACCGTGCAGGGCTTTCTCCGGCAGGAGGGCTACCATCTGCCGGCAGAACGGGCCGACTGCACGGCCTGGCTCACCCAGCTTTCGCGCAGACTGTGCTGCTCGGCCGAATTCCCGCATGAGATCGGCGTTTTTCTGGGCTACCCCCTGAGCGACGTGGTGGGCTTTATTGAAAACAGCGGCCGGAACTTTACCTGCTGCGGCTGCTGGAAAGCCTACGGGGACCCGCAGGCGGCACAGCGTCACTTTGCACAGCTGCGCAAGTGTACAGCCGTGTATCTGCGATTGTTCCACAGCGGTACCCCCATTCTCCGCCTTGCTGTGGCGGCTTAACACTGACATTCTCTTTTCAAATACTCTCTTTTTATCTTGGCGCCCGCCGGTGTCCACGCACCGATGGGAAGAAATCCTCCTTTTGACACGCGGCCGCGCGGCGCAGACTGACCACTGCACCGTGCGGCTGTGTCACTTTCCGGAAAAATTTTTCACGCCGCACCGGCCGGTCGGCACAATATTTCTCGGCAGAAAAACGTTCCGAAAACCGGCTTTGGCAGAGTGCACAGCCGATGACCGTAAAACGGATGCTTAAATGTTAACATGCACGAACTTTGCGTCAAAAAGCTGAGTTAGTTATTGTTGATTGTGATAAAATTCGGAGGGTTGCGGGGCATAAAATTTGTTTGTTTATATAAACTAACTTTGAATTATGAAAAAATTATTGACAAGACAGGTTAGTGAGTGTAAACTATCCATGCTGATAGTTGCGGCTGACTAACCGCCGCACATCTCCGATTCAATGAGAAGGGAAGCGGAATATATGATGCCTCTGACGATGGCAAAAGCAGGAGAGACGGTCACCATCAAAAAGATCACCGGCAAGGACGAAGTCCGGCTGCATCTGGCAGAGCTGGGGTTCGTGGTGGACAGTGAGGTGACCGTGGTCAACGAGATCGCAGGCAACCTGATCATCCAGGTCAAGGAGAGCCGCATCGCGCTAGACAAGACCATGGCAAACCGCATTATGATCGGCTGATTACAGACTGAACAGTGCCCGCAACACTGTTTGGGAGACACTCCGAAACTGGACTGGTCTCCAATAAAGACAAGCAGAGGAGGATGATTTGCAATGAAAACTCTGAAAGACGTTAAGGTCGGTGAGACTGTCACCGTGGCCAAGCTGCATGGCGAAGGCCCGGTGAAGCGCCGCATCATGGACATGGGCATCACCAAGGGTGTGGAGATCTATGTCCGCAAGGTGGCTCCCCTGGGCGACCCCATGGAGCTGACCGTGCGCAACTACGAGCTGAGCGTGCGCAAGGCCGATGCCGAAATGATCGAAGTAGTCTGATTCCAAAGGGAGGAAAGGAACACGCAATGAGCATTAAGATTGCACTTGCCGGTAACCCGAACTGCGGTAAAACGACCCTGTTCAACAACCTGACCGGCTCCAACCAGTACGTCGGCAACTGGCCCGGCGTTACTGTGGAAAAGAAGGAAGGCAAGCTGAAGGGCGACAAGGATGTCATCATCCAGGACCTGCCCGGTATCTACTCGCTGTCTCCGTACACGCTGGAGGAAGTCGTCTCCCGTACTTATCTGGTCAAGGAGAAGCCTGACGCTATCCTGAACATCATCGACGGCACCAACATTGAGCGCAACCTGTACCTGACCACCCAGCTGATCGAGCTGGGCATCCCGGTGGTCATGGCTGTGAACATGATCGACCTGGTGCGCAAGAACGGCGACAAGATCGACCTGAAGAAGCTGAGCGCCGAGCTGGGCTGCGAGGCGGTCGAGATCAGCGCCCTGAAGGGCGAGGGCACCGAGGCAGCTGCCAAGGCTGCCGTGACCGCTGCCCAGGGCAAAAAGGCCGGCGAGCTGCCCCATGTGTTTACCGGCAGTGTGGAGCACGCCATTGCCCACATCGAAGAGTCCATCCAGGGCAAGGTGGATGACCGCTTCCTGCGCTGGTACGCCGTCAAGCTGTTCGAGCGCGACGACAAGGTCATGGAAGAGCTGAAGCTGGATAAGGACCTGATCGCGCACATCGACGAGCACATCAAGGACTGCGAAAAGGAAATGGACGACGATGCTGAGAGCATCATCACCAACCAGCGCTATGCCTACATCAACACCGTGGTCTCCAAGGCCGTCAAGAAGAAGGCCCGCGTGGAGCACCTGACCGTCTCCGATAAGGTGGACCAGATCGTCACCAACCGTATTCTGGCGCTGCCCATCTTCGCGCTGGTCATGATCCTGATGTACTCCCTGTCCATGGGCACCTCCATTGCAGACGGCGGCTGGTCCATCGGCACCTTTGCCACCGACTGGACCAATGATGTGCTGTTCGGTGAGATCGTGCCGGGCGCACTGGGCGGCTTCCTGGAGAGCATCGGCGTGGCAGGCTGGCTGTACGGCCTGATCATGGACGGCATCGTCGCCGGTGTCGGCGCGGTTCTGGGCTTCGTTCCCCAGATGCTCGTTCTGTTCTTCCTGCTGTCCATCCTCGAGGACGTCGGCTACATGGCCCGTGTCGCCTTCATCATGGACCGTATCTTCCGCCGCTTCGGTCTGTCCGGCAAGAGCTTCATCCCCATTCTGGTTGGTACCGGCTGCGGTGTTCCCGGTGTTATGGCTTCCCGTACCATCGAGAACGAGCGTGACCGCCGTATGACCATCATGACCACCTGCTTCATTCCCTGCGGTGCCAAGATGCCCATCATCGGCCTGATCGCAGGTGCTCTGTTCGGCGGCAACAGCTGGGTCGCCACCTCTGCTTACTTCATCGGCTTTGCAGCCATCATCATCTCCGGCATCATCCTGAAAAAGACGAAGTTGTTCGCCGGTGATCCTGCTCCGTTCGTTATGGAGCTGCCCGCTTACCATGTGCCCGCCTGGGGCAACGTCCTGCGCGCTACTTGGGAGCGCGGCTGGTCCTTCATCAAGCGTGCCGGCACCGTCATTCTGGCTGCCACCATCATCCTGTGGTTCCTGCAGGGCTTCGGCTTCGAGAACGGCGCGTTCACGATGGTCGAGGATCAGGACAACTCCATCCTGGCTATCGTTGCAAGCGCAATTTCCTGGATCTTCATCCCGCAGGGCTTCGGCAACTGGCGTGCAACCGTCGCTTCTATCTCCGGCCTGATCGCCAAGGAGAATGTCGTCGGTACCTTCGGTGTTCTGTATCACTATGCTGACGAGCTGTCTGACAACGGCGACGAGATCTGGCCCGAGGTTGCTGCCAGCTTCACCGCGATCTCCGCTTACAGCTTCATGATCTTCAACCTGCTGTGCGCTCCCTGCTTCGCTGCTATGGGCGCCATCAAGCGCGAGATGAACAACGGCAAGTGGACTGCTATCGCCATCGGCTATATGTGCCTGTTTGCCTACTGCGCCTCTCTGGTCGTCTACCAGATCGGCGGCCTGATCACCGGTGAGGTCGGCTTCAACTTCTTCACCATCGTGGCTGTCGCTATTATCGCCTTCACGATCTACCTGCTGTTCCGCCCCAACAAGTACGAGGGTGTCAACGAGGTTTCGTTCGATTCCAAGAAGGCTGTTGCTTCCAAGTAATCTTGAATGTATAATAATACCGTATTCTTCCGGAAAGGAGCGGACTTTTTATGATGGAGTTTTTAGCTGCTAATTTTAACCTGCCTACGATCATCGTTTCGATTTTTGTGTTTGGCGGTACCGGCTGGCTCTTGTATCATGAACACAAGACCGGCGGCCTCGGCTGCTGTGACGGCTCCTGCGGGGGCGGCGGCTGCGGCAGTCACGGCGGCTGCACAGGTAATTGTAAGACCTGCGGCGGTGCCTGCCACAGTAAGTAAAGCATAAGTGCCTGAAGGGGGCGCGGGTCCGTTCGTGGCCCGCGCCCCCTTTTAGTTTGGTATAAGGAGAGATGTACCTTGACCCTGACCGATTCCAACCTGCGTTATCTGCTGGCCATCCACCATCTGGCGCAGCAAAACACCGAGGTCTCGCCGCTGGCACTGGCACAGGCCATGGGCGTGACCAAGCCCAGCGTCACCAGCATCCTGACCAGCCTGATGAAGCAGGGGGTCATTGTGCGGCGGCGGTACGGCAAAATTTACATCACGGACCGCGGCGTGCTCTACGCGCGCTATTACGACGAGCTGGTCGAGAAGATTTTGCAGCACTTCCCGCTGGCGGGCGAAGGCTTCACCCCCGAGGAATGCTACAGCGCCGCGGTGGCCATGGCCGTGTCGCTGCCCGCAAGGGAGATCGACGAGAAGTGCGAAGCGCTGTACGACAACGAGAACAAGTAAACCGACAGGACGCCATGTAGGGGCCGCACATGTGCGGCCCTCCGCCTTTCCATAGACGCTCGTCTGCCCCACACGCAAGGGCCAGGCATGCCCGGCCCCTACCGCACCGCGTAAAAAGCCTATTGCACACTCGCCCGAATTGTGGTAAAGTTAGACTATATAAAGGTATAGATAAGAGGGGGACTATCATGCAGCTGAATCCGCATTACGCCGAGCTGAACGAGAGCTATCTGTTCAGCACCATTGCCCACAAGGTAGCCGACTACCAGAAGGCCCATCCCGAGGCAGACGTCATCCGTCTGGGCATCGGCGACGTCACCCTGCCGCTGGCGGCATCCGTGACGGAGGCCATGCACAAGGCCGTTGAGGAGCAGGGCCACAAGGGTACGTTCCACGGCTATATTCCCAGCGAGCAAGGCTATGAGTTCCTGCGCGACGCTATCCGCAGGTATTACGCGGGCCACGGTGTCGAGCTGGATATGTCCGAAATTTTCATCTCCGACGGTGCCAAGAGCGACCTGGGCAACCTGCTGGACCTGTTCAGTCAGGACAACACGATCCTTGTTCCCGACCCGGTCTACCCGGTCTACGTCGATGACAACGTGATGGCGGGCCGCAAGATTCTCTACCTGCCCGCCACGGCGGAGAATGTGACTGTAGATGGAGGGTCTGTCAAAAAAGAAGTGACACTGACTGTGGATACCTCCAGCATAGTAGATGTCACAATTACCTGGGATGCTTTCGATTATACCTTTGATGGAGAGAAGTTCACGGTAACGAATGAAACCATGCCAAAGATTACGGTAAAGAACAATAATTCTCAGAATAATGTTCTCGTAACCCCGGAATATAAACAGCGAACGGGAATTAGCGCTGACGATAGGGCCTTTGCGTTATACTTTTTTGAGGACGCTAGTATGTCGATTGCCAGAGACGGAGATATCAAAGATATCACCATAACCGGAGCAGATTCCACCACATTTTATGCGGTCCCGGATGGGAATCCCTATAAATACGGATTAGGGACGAATGATCCCATGGAAGTTGGTGATGTGCTCATTAAAATCAAACTGGCGCCATGAGTTAAAACGGAAATCTCTGCTGACCGGCAG
>ERZ780195.2465-NODE-2465-length-12664-cov-16.513760_pt1 | contig 12664 bp, 13 predicted proteins | sample MGYA00511017_ERZ780195 | MGnify/ENA primary metagenome ERZ780195 (study PRJEB29588, sample SAMEA2159974) | human gut metagenome | biome: human gut; feature: human-associated habitat; material: faeces | place: Denmark | collected 2008/2010 ...
GGGACGGCTCCCCGCGGCGCGCCGTTCTTGACTTCATTCGACCAATTTTGTATAATGAGAGGCAGAACTGGAGGCGATTGGATGAATATCGCGCTGATTATCGCGGGCGGCCGCGGCATGCGAATGGGACAGGAGATTCCCAAGCAGTTTCTCACCGTGGCGGACAAGCCCGTGATTGCCTATACTCTGGAGGCGTTTCAGAAGCACCCGGACGTGGACGCGATCGCCGTGGTGTGCGTCGAGGGCTGGGATTCCATTCTGGCGGCCTATGCGCGCCAGTACGGCATTACCAAGCTCAGGCACATCATTCCCGGCGGCGCAAACGGCCAGGGCAGCATCCGAAACGGCGTGTTCGAACTGGAAAAGCACTATTCCCCGGACGATCTGGTGCTGGTGCACGACGCGATTCGCCCGATGGTGTCGCAGGACATCATCTCCGGCTGCATCGCCACGGCGCGGGAGCACGGCTCGGCCATCGTGACCATTCCCTGTCAGGAGGCCATGCTGGAGACGGAGGATCAGATTTCCACCCATTCCACCTATCCCCGGGAGAAGCTCAAGCGCACCCAGACCCCGCAGGGCTTCGCACTGGGCCGGCTGGCGGACGCGCATCGCCGGGCGCTGGAGAGGGGCATCACCAACTCGGTGGCCTCCTGCACGCTGATGGTGGAGCTGGGCGAGACCGTCTATTTCTGCGCGGGCTCGGAAAAGAACATCAAGCTGACCACGCCCGACGACATGGAGATCTTCAAGGCGCTTTTGCAGCTGGAGCGGCGCTGAGGAGGCAGGAGCATGGAGCATACGTATCTGACGATGGACGGCATTCACGCCGTCTGTCTGGACATGCTGCGCGCGGTGGACGAGGTCTGCCGCGCGGAGAACATCCAGTACTTTCTCTCGGGCGGCACGCTGCTGGGCGCGGTGCGCCATCAGGGGTTCATCCCCTGGGACGACGACGTGGATCTGATGATGCCGCGGCCGGAGTACGAGCGCTTTCTGAAGATTGCGGCGAAGAGGCTGCCGCCGCGCTACGAACTGGCCTTCGCCGACCGCACGGAGGAATACGCCTTTCCGTGGATCCGCATCTGCGACAGATTCACCGCCGTGGACGACAGCGGCATGCAGAACGCGCGCACGCGCACGCTGTTCATCGACGTCTTCCCCATCGACGGCCTGCCGGCGAATCCTCGCGCGTCCGAGCTGTTCTTCAGGAAGATTCGCGCCTACGACGTGCTGCTCAAGTGCGCGCGCAAGAAGGCGCTGTATCCCGACGAGCGCCTGAAGTGGCTCAAGCGGCCGCTGATGGCGCTGACCCGGCTGCGCAGGCTGCCGAAATACGCGCTGAGCCTCGACCGCGCGGCCCGCAGGCGCAGCTTCAGCCGCGCCAAGTACGCCGGCGTGTGCGTCGTGACCCACTACGGCAGCCGGGAGCGCATGCCCGCCGAGGTGTTCCGCGGCGCGGTCAATGTGACCTTCGAGGGGCTGACCGTGCCCGCGCCGGTGGGCTACGACACCTATCTGCGCGGCCTGTACGGCGACTACATGCAGCTGCCGCCCGAGGACAAGCGCGTGTCGCTGCACAATCTGAACGCATGGATCATCCCGGAGGAGGAGCGCAATGCGAACTGACCATCCCGTGTACCGGCAGGATCTGGCCGCCGTGCGCGCCGCCGCGCCGTCGCTTGAGCCGCTGCGCGGCCGGACGGTGCTCATCACCGGCGCGACGGGGCTGGTGGGCGCGTTCCTGACCGACGCGCTGGCGCTGGCCAGCCGCGAGGAGGGGTTGGAGCTGAAGCTCGTGGCCGTGAGCCGCGACGCGGAGCGCGCGAGGGCGCGGTTCGCCGAATGGGACAGCGTGCGCGCCATTTCCATGGATCTGACCCGGCCGGGAAAGCTGCCCGAGGCGGACTTCATCGTCCATGCCGCGGCCAACGCCCATCCGGCGGCCTTCTCCGCCGACCCGGTGGGCACGATGCTGGGCAATTTCGAGGGCGTGCGGGCGCTGCTGGAGCAGCTGCGCGCTCAGGGGCACGGACGGCTGCTGTTCCTGTCCACGGGGGAGATCTACGGCGAGAATCCGGCCATTACCGAGGGATTTTCCGAGGGCGACTTCGGAAAAATCGACCCCATGAACCCGCGCTCCTGCTATCCCGAGAGCAAGCGCGCCGCGGAGACGCTCTGCGCGTCCTACGTCCGGCAGTACGCCGTGGACGCGGTGGCGGCGCGGCTGTGCTACACCTACGGCCCCACGGTCACGCCCGGCAATTCCCGCGCCGACGCGCAATTTCTGCGCAGGGCGCTGGCGGGCGAGGACGTCGTGCTCAAGAGCGCGGGCAGTCAGGTGCGCTCCTACTGCTACGCCGCCGACGCGGCCGGCGCGCTGCTGACCCTTCTGCTCTTAGGCACTTCCGGCGAGGCCTACAACGTGGCCAACCGGGGAAGCGTCGCGTCCATCCGCGAATACGCCGAGACGCTGGCGCGGCTGGCGGGCGTGCGCGTGACCTTCGATCTGCCCACCGACGCGGAAAGACAGGGCTATTCCGTCGTGACCCGCGCGGTGCAGCGCCCGGACAAGCTGGAGGCACTGGGCTGGCGGCCGCGGTTTTCGCTGGAGGAGGGCCTTAAGCACACGCTGAAAATTCTGAGCGGCGAGGCGCTGAAATGAATCTGAGTTTAATTCGAAAAAACAGGGGAATCTACCACGCGCTGCTGGCGGCGCGCAGCCTGTCCGGCCGGACGTGGATGCGCCTGCAGAACCGTCTGGGCGGAATCGCGCCGAAGCGCGTGTTCTTTTCCAGCTTCAAGGGAAGGGCCTATTCCGACAGCCCGCGGTTCATCTCCGAGGCGCTGCACGCGCTGCGCCCGGACGTGGAGATCGTCTGGCAGCTGGAGGATCCCGCCGACGCGCCGGACTACGTGCGCGTGGTGCCGCCCCACAGCCTGAAGGCGCTGACGGAGCTGTCCCGGGCGAGATGCTTCGTGGACAATTTCAACCGGCCCATCTACCTGCTGAAGTTTCCCGGCCAGCTCTATGTGCAGACGTGGCACGGCGACCGGGGCTTTAAGAAGATGCTCTACGACATGAACGACGGGCTGAAGTATCCGGACTATGCTCAGATGGATCTGGCCGTGTCCGGCTCGGACTTCGGCACGAAGAACTATCGCTCGGCCTTCCGCTATGCCGGCGAGGTGATGCAGACGGGCATGCCGCGCAACGACGCGCTGGTGCATCCCGACGAAACCCGGATCGCGGACATCCGCCGCCGGCTGAACGTCGGAAGCGCCCGGGTGCTGCTCTACGCGCCCACGTTCCGGGATTCTACGGCGGGCCACGCCCAGAAGGCGGGCTTCGACGTGGGCCGCGCCCTTCAGGCGCTGCGGACGGCCACGGGCGAGGAATGGCTCTGCCTGACCCGCGCTCACGACCAGAACCGCGCCATTGAGGCCGCGCCCGAGAGCGACGTGCGCGACGTGACCGCATGGCCGGAGATGTCCGAGCTGCTGCTGGCCGCCGATCTGCTGATTACCGACTACAGCTCCTCCGCGGGCGATTACGCGCTGCTGAACCGGCCGACCATCCTCTATCAGCCCGATCTGAGTCAGTTTGTCTCGGACGATCGCGAGATGTACTTCGACCTGAAGACCTGTCCCTATCTGCGCGCGGAATCCGAGGAGGCGCTGATGGCTCTGCTGAGCGATTTTCCCCGTCTGCCCCTCCGCGGCGAGGACGTGCTGCGCTTCTACGGCGCGACGGAGACCGGCCGTTCGGCTCAGGACGTGGCCAAATGGATTGCCGACCGCATCGAGCGGTGAGGGAAATCGGACGATGAACTGAGAAAGGGGCGTGGTTGAATGGCTTTGCTTGTCCTGTCCTTTCTTTTGCTCATCGACCTGCGGTGCATTTTTGGCGTGTGCATGAGAGCGAGCGATCCAAAGGCTTACGCGCAGTGCGCACAGAAGGACTTCTTCGACCGGTGGTTCTTCATCTCTCTGCATCGGGCGGTGCGCGATCAGTACGTGAAGATCGAGCGGCGGAAGGTGCGCTTCCGCGCCAGTGCGAGGGCGTATTTTGTCACGAATATCGCCCTGCACATTGCGCTTGCGCTGGTGCTGCTCTGCGAAATCGCTGCGCTGTTCTGGCCGCCGCTGAAGGGTTGGAGGATGGAGATCTATACCGCGTACTACTGCCTGCTGGGCGTTGCCATTGCGGAATTGGGGATCATTACCCGTTCGGAAAACCGCAGATACTACAAAAAGCTGAACGGCAAAAGAGGATAGCTTGGTCGTTTTTTCTTCAGAAAAATCTATCCATAAAAACCCCCGTCCGCGGCAAACGCTTCCGCGGGCGGGGGTTTTCACACTCAGTCGCCGCTCTTTTCGGGGACGTCCTTCGTCTTGTACAGCTTGCGGTCCAGCGACCAGATGCGGTCGGTGAAGCAGCCGGGCTGAACGCCGGCCAGCTCGCGGTTCATCTCGAACATGCGCGCGTCCAGCAGATCCAGCACATGCAGCACCTCGGCCTCGGGGAACATGGGCTTTTTGGGGCTGCCGTATTCGGGCAGGTCGTGGTGGGAGAGAATCATGTGCTCCAGCAGCAGCAGCAGCTCCCGGCGCACGCCCAGCGACCGGCCGCAGCGATCCAGCTCGGACACGCCGCGCACCAGATGGCCGATGAGCATGCCCTCGGCGGTGTAGTCGCTGACCATGCCGATCTCGTCCGCGTCCATCTCCGTCAGCTTGCACAGGTCGTGCAGAATCACGCCCGCGGCCAGCAGGTCGGCGTTCAGCGTGGGGTAGACCTCGCAGACCATGCCCGCCATGCGCAGCATGGTGCTGGTGTGGTGCAGCAGGCCCGAGCGCTCGGCGTGGTGCAGCTTGGACGCGGCGGGATAGTAGTTCAGCCTGTCGCCGCACTCCTCCAGCCGGGTCAGCACCAGCTCCTTCAGCTCGGAATCGCGGAACGCGTCCACGCGGTTGAGGATGTAATCCAGCATCTCGCTGGCGGGCTGGGGCGCGCAGGGGGCCAGCAGCGACATGTCGTAGTCGTCGGCCCCGGTGGCCAGACGCATCTTGTCCACGCGCAGCTGGGGCTTTCCGTTGTATTCGGTCATCATGCCGCGCACGCGCAGCACGTCGGCGACGTTGGGCGCGGGCGTGTAGCCGTCCCAGAGCTTGGCGTTGACCTCGCCGGACAGATCGCACAGCGTCATGTCCAGAAATTTGTTGCCGTTGGCAGAGGTTCGCTGAGAGGCCGTGCGGGTGAGCAGGAAGCCGTCGAACATCTGTCCCTTGATCATTTCAGCCAGTCGCGGCTGCGGTTTCATGGGCATCCCTCCAGTTATATCTGCTATTATAATAGACGCTCGCGGCCCCGATGTCAAGAGCGAAGCCGGGCTTTCGCCGGAGCAATCCGGTCGGATGCATTAACGGGGCGAAAAGCGCGATATTCCGCAGGAACGGAGTGCCATAAAGAGTCACATTTGGCCCAAACTGTGACCTTGGGTCGCTTTTTTTGTGCCAAATTCGAGTTTTCGCCCCAAAAGACTTCGAATTGTGCTATACTGACGCTGAATCTTTGTACATTCAGGAGGATTTTGAATATGGCCAACCCGAATGCTGAAAACGAGAAAAAGGCGGTCGCCCCGGCCTCCAAGGCGGGCGCGAAGAAGCGCCGCAGGCGCGTTCGCGGCGTGCCCGCCGCGCTGGTGGCGGTGCTGGTGGTCTGCTCGCTGTTTCTGGGCGGACTGTTCGGCTATGCCGCGGCCAACCGCACCAACACCTATCGCGAGCAGCTGGACAGCGCCAACGCGCGCATTGCCGAGCTGGAAAACACCATGACCATGATCGGCTTCTCCGGCCAGAGCGACGACGCGGATCAGTGGGTGTTCGACGACAGCGGCATTGAGGACGAGTTCAACGACATGACCGGCGCCACGCCCGACAACGGCGACGCCTTCTGGGGCGACGAGGGGCTTCAGTCCGGCATGCTGGATCTGGGCGATTCCGAGCCGGTGGTGGTGGCCGAGTTCAAGGGCGGCACCGTCATGAGCAACGAGGTGGTCGAGCCCTACAACAACGCGCTGGCCATGCAGGTGTTCAGCTATTCCGACGCGGACGACGTGTCCGGCGACGTGCTCAGCCAGGTGCTGGGCGAGCTGGTGGCCGACAAGGTGCTGTATCAGCACGCCGAGGAGCTGGGCCTGACCGAGCTTTCCGACGAGGACAAGAACGAGATTCAGCTCACCGCTCAGGAGACCTACGACCAGCAGCGCGAATTCTACCGCACCTCGGTGGATACCTCCGGCATGACTCAGGAGGAGGCCGACGCGGCGGTGGAGGCCTACATGAAGGACGAGGTGGGCATCACGCTGGAGGGCCTCGTGGAGGAAAACACGAAGGACTACTGGATTCAGAAGCTGTTCGCCAAGGTCTGCGAAAATGTGACCGTGACCGATACGGCGCTGCAGGCGGCCTACGACAGCCTGCTGGCCAGCCAGAAGGAGCTGTTCGAGAGCTCCTCCGAGGAATACGAGTACGCCGCGCTGGTGGGCGATCCCATCGCCTACAACCTGCCGGGCTATCGCCGTGTGCGCCACATCCTGCTGGCCTTTGACTCCACCGAGACCGAGTCCCAGGCCACCGACCTGACCGAGCAGATCGCGCTGCTGGACCCCGAGAAGGACGCGGAGCAGATCGCGGCGCTTCAGGCCCAGCTGGACGCGCTGTACACCGATCTGGACGCGAAGGCGCAGGAGATCCTCGATCAGCTGGCCGCCGGCACGAGCTTCGACGACCTGCTGGAGCAGTATGGTCAGGACGAGGCCATGATGTTCGAGCCCACAAAGACCACGGGCTACTACATCTCCAACAACTCCACGCAGTGGGCCAGCGAGTTCGTCGAGGGCTGCATGATGCTGGAGGAGCCGGGTCAGGTCTCCACGCCCATCCACACCGTCAGCGGCGTGCATCTGATTCAGTATGTGGCCGACGTGCCCGCGGGCGAGGTGCCGCTGTCCGAGATTCAGGACGCGCTGAGCGAGCAGGTGCTGGAGGATCTGCAGGAGGCGGCCTACAACGATCAGATCGCCCAGTGGATCGCCGACGCGGACGCGAAGTACTATCCCGAGCGGCTTCAGTAAGCGAAAAGTTCATCCCGGCGCGACCGAGAGCGGCGCGCCGGGATTTTTGTCCGAATGGCGCTCGTTGGAAGAGCGGCTTTTCCGCTGCGCATTTCCTTTTTCTAACGCGCGAGGGCTTGAAAACGGGCGAATTTTGCGGTACACTAGTATCGTCCCGGAGTTTTGGACAAAATCTTTCGGGAATCCACCCAAAACGAGGAGGTTTGCACGATGGTTGATAAGACGATGAGCATCGGCGAGGTGCTGCAGCTGGACCGCAACACCGCGGCGATTATGATGTCCTTTGGAATGCACTGCCTGGGCTGCCCGCACGCCGTGATGGAGAGCCTTGAGATGGCCTGCGCGGCCCACGGCACCGACGTGGACGAGCTGGTTCGCCAGCTGAACGACTATTTCGCCAAGAAGGAAGCCAAGTAAAAAACGCAGGAGGGACGAGCCGTGGCCGAGGCTTTTACGGATCTGGAAGGTCTGCGCATCGCCGTGGACATGGAGAAGCGGGGCGAGGATTTCTATCGGCGCGCCGCGCGGGTGAGCAAGAGCCCGGAGATGGTCGCCCTGCTGAACGAGCTTGCCGCCGACGAGGTCGGTCACGCGCGGGAATTCCAGCGCCTGGCCGACCGGGCCGCCGGCGAGGAGGGCGAGGCCTACGACGCCGAGACCAGCGCCTATCTGAGCGCCATCGCGGCGGACATCGCCTTCCCCGGCGGACTGATGGCGCTGCGCGGCACGGGCTTTGAGGATCCCCGCGCGGTGCTGGCCGGGGCGATCGCCTCGGAGAAGGATTCGATTCTGTTTTATACCGAGCTTGCCGGCTGCACGCGTCAGCCCGGGCATCGCGCGGTTTTTCTGGAAATTGCACGGCAGGAGCGCGGCCATCTCGCCCGTCTGGCGGGCCGGATGAACGCCCTGAACGCCGATGAATAGGACGAAGGGAGCATTCCTATGGACGCGATGAGCCTGTACCGGCAGTGGCTGAGCGAGTTTTCCGACGACGCGGAGACCGTCGCCGACCTGAAATCGATTGCGGACGATCCCGCGGAGATCGAGGATCGTTTTTACCGGGAATTGGAGTTCGGCACCGCCGGCATGCGCGGCGTGATGGGCGCGGGCACCAACCGGCTGAATATCTACAACGTCCGGCGCGTCACCCGCGCGCTGGCCAAATACATTCTCACCACCGACGGCGGCGCGGAAAAGGGCGTGGCCATCGGCTACGATTCGCGCAACAATTCCGCGCGGTTCGCCCGGGAGACGGCGCTGGTGCTGTGCGCCGCGGGCGTGAAGACCTATCTGTTTGAGTCGCTGCGGCCGGTGCCGGTGCTGTCGTTCACCATCCGCCATCTGGGCTGCATCGCCGGCGTGGTCATCACCGCCAGCCACAACCCGAAGCAGTACAACGGCTACAAGGCCTACTGGACGGACGGCGGACAGATGCCGCCGGAGTCCGTGCGCGGCATCACCGACCGCCTGCCGGGCACGACCTATGAAGAATCCCTGCCCATGGACGAGGAAGAGGCGCTCAGGAAGGGTCTGCTGACTTACATCGGCGCGGAGGTGGACGACGCGTACATCGCCGCGGTGAAAAAGCTGCAGGTCAACCCCGAGCTGGCGCGGGAGATGGGCAAGACGCTCAAGATCGTCTACACGCCGCTGCACGGCTCGGGCAATGTCCCGGTGCGGCGCATCCTTCGGGAAATCGGCATGGAGAACGTCTGCGTCGTGCCCGAGCAGGAGAAGCCCGACGGCGACTTCCCCACGGTAAAGGTGCCCAACCCCGAGGATCCGGGCGCGTTTGCGCTGGCGCTGAAGATGCAGACCGAGCTGGGGGCCGACCTGTGCGTGGCCACCGACCCGGACTGCGACCGCGTGGGCGTCGCCTGCATGACCGAAAACGGCCCGCGGCTGCTCAACGGCAACCAGATCGGCTGCGTGCTGCTGCACTACATCCTCTCCCAGAAGAAGGAGCGCGGCGAGCTGCCGGCCAACGCCGCCGCCGTGACCACCATCGTCTCCACCGACATGGCCCGCGCCATCGCCGAGTCCTTCGGCTGCGCGATGATCGAGGTGCTGACGGGCTTCAAGTACATCGCCGAGCAGATTCACCTGTTTGAAACCACCGGCGCGCACACGTTCATGTTCGGCTTCGAGGAGTCCTTCGGCTATCTCTCGGGCACCGACGTGCGCGACAAGGACGGCGTGAACGCCTGCATGCTCATCGCCGAGGCCGCCGCGTGGTACAAGAAGAAGTACGGCTGCACGCTGGTGGACGCCATCGACCGGCTCTACGAGGAGTACGGCTGGTACGGCGACAGGGTCACGTCCTTCGTGCTGCCGGGCAAGGACGGCCTTGCAAAGATGCAGCAGGTCATGCAGAGCCTGCGCGACAACCCGCCCGCCGAGTTCGGCGGCTTCGCCGTCACCGCGCTGCGGGACTATCAGAAGTCCGTCCGCACGGAGAACGGCAGAACCGAGGCGCTCACGCTGCCCAAGTCCAACGTGCTGTACTTCGAGCTTGAGGATCGGGCGTGGATCTGCGTGCGCCCCAGCGGCACCGAGCCGAAGATCAAGCTGTACGTCAACGCCGTCAGCGGCTCCCACGAGGAGACGCAGGCGCGCCTGAGCCGGATCTCCGACGCGGCGGTGAAGCTGCTTCAGAGCCTTTAACAGAGCATAAAGCGGGCCTCGCGCGTCCGCACGAAAGGAAGAAACCGATATGAAACTGGGCGTCGTCGGACTGCCGAACGTCGGCAAGAGCACGCTGTTTAACGCCATCACCTGCGCGGGCGCGCAGGCCGCCAACTACCCCTTCTGCACCATCGAACCGAACACCGGCGTGGTGGCCGTGCCGGACAGGCGACTGGACGTGCTGGCCGAGATGTACCATCCCGAGAAGTACACCCCCGCGACGCTGGAGTTCGTGGACATCGCCGGTCTGGTCAAGGGCGCGAGCCGGGGCGAGGGTCTGGGCAACAAGTTCCTCAGCCACATCCGCGAGGTGGACGCCATCGTCCATGTCGTGCGCTGCTTCGAGGATGAGAACGTCATCCACGTAGACGGCAGCGTCGATCCCGCCCGGGACATCGACGTCATCAACACCGAGCTGGTGCTGGCCGACATCGAAACCGTGCAGAAGCGCGCCGAAAAGGCCGCCGCCATGCTGAAGAAGGGCGAAAAGAAGTACGCCGTGGAGGCCGAGGCGGGCGAGATTCTGCTCAGGCATCTCAACGACGGCAAGCCCGCCCGCACCGCGCCGCTGGACGAGGATCAGCTGGCCGCGGCGAAGGACTGGTTCCTGCTGACCATGAAGAAGGTCATCTACGCCGCCAACATCGGTGAGGAGGATCTGGGCAAGGACGAGAGCGAGCTGCCGCTGGTTCGCCCCGTGCGCGAGGTCGCCGAGGCCGAGGGCGCGCAGGTGCTGGTCATCTGCGCCTCCGCCGAGGAGGAGATCTCCCAGATGGAGCCGGAGGAGAAGCAGATGTTCCTGGAGGACATGGGCATCGGCGAATCCGGCCTCGACCGTCTGGTGACGCTGGGCTACTCGCTGCTGGGGCTCATCAGCTATCTCACCGCCGGCCCCAAGGAGGTTCGCGCCTGGACCATCGAAAAGGGCACCAAGGCCCCGCAGGCCGCCGGCAAGATCCATTCGGACTTCGAGCGCGGCTTCATCCGCGCCGAGATCGTGGCCTACGACGACCTGATCCGCGAGGGCTCCATGAACGCCTGCAGGGAGAAGGGTCTCGTGCGCAGCGAGGGCAAGGACTACGTGATGAAGGACGGCGACGTGACGCTGTTCCGCTTCAACGTCTGAGGACTGTTCATGGAAAACAATGCTTCCCGGCCCGAAAAGCCGGAATCGCGCGTGTTTGCGGCAAGCGGGCTGTACCTGCTTGCCGCGATGGGTCTCTTCGCGGTCAGCTTTCTGAGCGGGCCCTTTGTCGGCATGCTCAGCCGCGTCTTTCCGGGAATCACCCGGGAATGGGCCGCGCTGGCGACCAACGTGCTGTACTACATGCCCTTTCTGTATCTGCCCGTCGTCCTCTGGGCGACGCGCGGGCGGAGCCAGTGTCTGCGGCTGAATCCCGTGTCCTTCGGCGCGACGGTGCGCATTGTGGTGATCGCGCTGCTGTTCTTCGCCGGCGTGTACAACATCAACCTGCTGTGGTCGGCGGCGTGGCAGCGGGTGGGGCTGAATGTGTTCGTCAGCGACTACGTGCGCCCGGCCAATTCAGGCGAGCTGACCCGGAGCGTGCTCTCGGCCACGCTGCTGGCCGGCGTGTGCGAGGAGCTGCTGTTCCGCGGCGTGATGCTCTCAGCATGGGAGCCCCGGGGCGGGCACCGCGCCGTGTGGGTCACGGCGCTGCTGTTCGCCATGCTCCACGGCTCGCTGCTGGGTCTGCCCGCGCAGCTGCTCTGCGGCCTTTTGCTGGCGCTGATCGTCCGCTGGACGGATTCCATCTACGGGGGCATGATCTTCCACAGCGCCTATAACGCCGCGGTGGTGCTGTTCAACTACGTGACCTCCGGCATGGAGAGCGGCGGAACGGGCGAGGTCGATCTGTTTTCCGCCATCGGCGGCGTGGGAAGCGTGGCCTCCATGCTCCTGGGCGCGCTGTTCATCGGGCTGATGATCTGGGGTCTGCTCCAGAAATTCCGTGTGCAGTTCGCGCTGAAGAACGGCCTTGCGCGGATGTTCAACGGCCAGCTGCCCGTGAACCCGACGGAGAATCCCGCCGAGCGGGTTGCGGAGATGCGCCGCGCGCTGTCCGAGGCGATGGACAGCGCGGAGGGGCCTATCGACCGCTCGCCGCTGTCCGCGGGCACGATTCTGGTGCTGGCCGCCGGCGTGCTCAGCGCGCTGGTGCTGTACGCGCTGGACATTTACGGCATGCTGATTTAGGGCAACACCGCACAATTCGGCGGTGTTCCCTTAGAGAAAAGAATTGATCCTTCCGAAGGGAGAGCGCCATGAACGCGACCATCCTCTGCGTGGGCAAGCTGAAGGAAAAGTGGCAGGCGGACGGCTGCGCCGAGTATCTGAAGCGCCTTTCGCGCTATGGAAAGTACGAAATCGTCGCCGTGGACGACGTGCGTGAGCCGGAGCATCCCAGCGAGGCGCTCATCCGTCAGGGAATCGACCGGGAGGGCGCGGCGTTGATGAAGCACATCCGCCCGGGCGACCGCGTGGTGGCCCTGTGCATCCGCGCCGACGCGCCGGATTCCGTGGGCCTGTCCCGCCTGACGGGCCGATGGTCGGCGGACGGGCGGCGGGTGGTGTTCGTCATCGGCGGCTCCAACGGCCTGTCCGACGAGGTGCTCCGCCGCGCCGACGAGCGGCTGTCCTTCTCCAATCTCACCTTTCCCCACGGCCTGATGCGCGTGATCCTGCTGGAGCAGCTCTATCGCAGCGAGCGCATCCGCGCGGGGGAGAAATATCACAAGTGAAAAGGCGCGATTCGCATTTCTGTGAATCGCGCCTTCAGCTTGTCAAAAAAGTCTTTTTGACAAGCTGGTGGACGGGGGAG
>ERZ780195.2470-NODE-2470-length-12635-cov-2.957552_pt1 | contig 12635 bp, 11 predicted proteins | sample MGYA00511017_ERZ780195 | MGnify/ENA primary metagenome ERZ780195 (study PRJEB29588, sample SAMEA2159974) | human gut metagenome | biome: human gut; feature: human-associated habitat; material: faeces | place: Denmark | collected 2008/2010 ...
GTTTGTATTGATTTCTATTCGTATCTATCGTAATTTTAAGGCATGACTACCTACATTTTTATAAATAGATAGAATAGGAAAATCTATTCTTTGTAAAGGTATACCTTTACAAAGATGGAAAAAACATACTAATTTATATAAAATCATGTCAAATTTACCCGAAATTACCCACTAATGGGTGTTTTTTTATGCTCTTTTTTCCCTTTGAGAAAGTATACTTTTTCCGTCAAATATAGAACTACAAACATATTTAGTAAAACCAAAGCGATGGTATTCATGGAGGTTAGGATCATATGTCAGCACATCAAGCTGAAAAAAGAGAAGAGATGCAAAAAATGGCATGCCTTTTGTAAAATCTCTTGGCCGATGTACATGTGATAGAGCGATGGATTTGCGCTGCGAAGGCGAGAATATAACTTTATTAAAATTCAGCATTTAGCAAGAATTTGAGAGAAAAAGGAGGGAAAAATGTGATGCAGGAAATGCAAAGTCTAGTAGAAATGCACGGCATTTCTAAGAGCTTTGGAGGCGTAAAAGCCCTGCAAGATGTCCATTTTGATCTAAAACCCGGAGAGATTCACGCGTTAATGGGCGAAAACGGAGCGGGAAAATCGACTCTCATTAAAATACTTTCCGGCGCTTATACCAAAGATAGTGGGACGATCAAAATTAATGGCAAAGAACTGGAGATAAACGATACCAAAGTGGCAAAACAACAGGGGATATCGGTGATCTATCAGGAGTTTGCGCTGGCAAAGGACTTGACAGTTGCCGAAAACATATACATCGACCACATGGGAATGGGCAAAAACATCATCAATTGGAAGGTATTGAGGAGAAAGACGAGGGAACTGCTGGATCAGTTGGGTTTTTCTATCATCAATGAAAATGCCCGGGTAGGAGATCTGCCTGTGGCGTTTCAACAGGTGGTGGAAATCTGTAAATCACTTTCACGGCAGACAAAGATCATGGTTTTGGATGAACCAACTGCCGTGCTCACCACCAATGAGGTGGAAAAGCTCTTTGAGCTCATCCTCAACCTGAAAAAACAGGGTGTGGGCATTATCTATGTGTCCCATAGATTAGAGGAGATCTTCCGCATATCCGATCGAATTACCGTGTTTAAGGATGGCACTTATGTGGATACTGTGCAAACAGCACAGACAAACGAGCATCAATTGGTCAATATGATGATTGGCCGGGAAATTGAAGATTACTTCCCAAAGCGCAATGCGAAAATTGGGGATGTAATATTCGAAGTGAAAAACATAAAAAGCGGCAACGCTGTAAAGGACGTTTCCTTCCAAGTTCGCGCTGGGGAAGTCCTTGGGCTGAGTGGCCTGGTAGGTGCTGGGCGAACTGAGACGGCAAGAGCGATATTCGGAGCAGACAAAAAAGATGGGGGCGAAGTGTACCTTAAAGGGAAAAAGCTCAGCATTCATACGCCCAAAGAAGCAGTAAAACAGCACATTGGCTTCTTGCTGGAAGATAGAAAAAATCAAGGGGTCTTGCTGGAGCAATCGGGGAGAGTTAACATCACCATGGCGTCTTTGAAAGATTACACCAAGGCGCTGGGCATCATTGATAAAAAGGCGGAAAAGGAAAAAGTTCAGTCATTGATCGATGCCTTGCACATCAAGATAGATGGGCAAGATGCTCTGGTCAATTCCCTTTCAGGCGGTAACCAGCAAAAGGTCTCTTTTGCCAAATGGATTGCCAGCGACCCAGAGGTTTTGATCCTAGACGAGCCAACTCGTGGTGTGGACGTGGGCGCAAAGATAGAGATTTACAATATCATCAACCATCTGGCAGAGGAAGGCAAAGCCATTGTAATGATTTCCTCCGAAATGGCGGAAATCATCGGCATGTGTGATAGATCGCTAGTCATGAGAGAAGGCGTGGTAATGGGAGAGCTCAGCAGAGACGAGCTGACAGAAGAAAATCTAATAAAACTTTCAATGGGAGTAATGTAAACATGAATACGCAGACACAAAATGTAAAGAAAATAAAGCCGGGACAATTTATTTTGAAGTACAATGCGGTTGTGATTCTCATCGTGTTAATTGCAGTATCCGCAATATTATCCCCAGCATTTTTGACATCACAAAATATCTTTAATTTATTGAGGCAAAACGCACCGTTGGCCATTATGTCTATGGGTATGTTGTACGTCATTTTAACGGGCGGCATCGACCTCTCAGTGGGCATGGTGGCAGGCGCCAGCGGGATGCTCTTTACAGTTGCCATGGCCTATTGGGGCCTCAACTCCATCTTCGGCCTCATCATCAGCATTCTCATCACCATCGCCTTTGGGTGTATCATCGGGGCGATCAGTGGCGGGCTGGTGGCAAAACTCAGGATGGCGCCGTTTATTGTCACCTTGGCGTTCCAGACCATTGCCAAGGGCATTGCCTACCTGATCACCAACGGACAGCCAGAACGCTGGCCTGCAGATGTCCCTGCTACAGATTTCATGTTGGCTTTTGGCAGTGAATCCTTTTTGGGCATCCCTTGGGCCGTTTGGTTGGCAGTGGTAGTGATCGTCATATTTGCATTGGTTACTAAATTTACCACATTTGGCAGACTCACCATCGCCATCGGCTCCAACGAGGTAGCGGTCCGGCTCTCGGGTATCAACGATAAAAAATACAAATTCTGTGCCTATGTGATCAGTGGCGCCATGGGCAGCCTAGCAGCTATTTGCCTGACTGCACGGACGGGAATGGGCGCACCCACCACAGGGGACGGCTATGAACTAGATGCCATTGCAGCGTGCGTAATCGGTGGAGCCAGCCTGATGGGCGGCAAAGGCTCAGTTGGCAAGACGGTGATTGGCGTATTGGTGTTAGCGCTGATCACCAACATTATGAATTTGCTCAGCTTGCCAGCGTATCCTCAGCAGGTTATCAAAGGTGTGGTCATCCTGGCGGCAGTGCTGCTGCAGAGCTTTGAAGGGCTCAAACGCCAGTAAACCAAGATAGAGTATTATGAGAAAATCCAACCAAATAAGGAGGCAGGATCATGTTATTAAAGGATAAGGTGGTAGTGATTACCGGCTCGACCAGAGGCATTGGCAAGGGAATTGCCCTGTGCTGTGCAAAAGAAGGCGCTCATGTAGTGGTGAGTGGCACCAACCCCAAATTAATAGAGTCCATAGTGCCGGAGTTTAAAGAGCAGGGATACGAGATATCCGCCCGCATATGCGATGTGACCAAGAGAGAGGATGTAGAAAACCTCATGAAGTTCGCATATGAGACATATGGCAAGATCGACGCAGTGGTGGCCAATGCGGGTATTACCGACCCGATTAAATTTGAGGATTTGACAGAAGAGCATTGGGATACCATGTTGGACATCAACCTCAAGGGAATTTACCTCACAGATTATGCGGCTTTCCCTTACCTAAAGAAAAACGGCGGTGGCAGAATCATCAATGTGAGCTCAGATTGCGGCGTGGAGGGCTGGCCATATATGCCCCACTACAGTGCGGCAAAATTCGGCGTGCGGGGAATGACCCAGTCGCTGGCAAAGGAGTTGGGGCCGTACCATATCAACGTCAATGCCATCTGTCCGGGCATCATAGACACGGATATTTGGGTGAGAGGAGATGCGCTGACAGTAGCCATTACCGGCGAGGAAATCGGCTCAGCCTGGAAGTCCAATGTAGACCGGATTCCCCTGGGAAGACCTGGTTACCCAGAGGACATCGGAAAAGGCGTGGTAATGCTGCTCTCTGAATATGCGGATTACATCAATGGAACCACATTGATGATCGGTGGAGGCAGCGCGGTCAACTAGGATCTAACCTGCATTCGAGGAGAACTATAATGGATGATGTGATAAAAAAGACGATTGCCAATCTAAAAAGGCACCGCTTTCACGCCTATTATGCAGAGACAGGTGATGAGGCAGTAAAGAAAGTATTTGAACTCATCCCCAAAAATCAAAGCGTGGGAATTGGCGGCTCCATGACCATTAAGGGTCTGGGAATTTATGAGGAAATGCTCAAAAGAGGTTATACCGTCTATTCTCATTGGCTGGGGAAGGACGAAATGGATACGAGCCAATTTGAAAAGGAACGGACAGCAGATGTGTACCTATGCTCTACCAATGCGCTTATGAGCAGAGGTGCGCTGGTGAACACAGATGGACTGGGCAATCGAGTGTCCTATCTGTTTCACGGCCCCAAAAGGGTGGTAGTGGTCTGCGGAAAAAACAAGATTGTGGATGGCAATTACCAAGACGCCATCGATCGCATCAAAGCAGTTGCTGCGCCAAAAAACGTACAGCGGCTGGGCTTTGAGAAAAATCCATGCTATATCACAGGGCGCTGCCACGACTGCTGCTCAGATGAGCGAATCTGCTGCGTAACTGCCATTATTGATGAGCCCACCAAATACCCCTTTGAGCGGGAATATCACATTGTTATCGTAGACGAGGATTTGGGATTTTAATAATCGTGCAATTGCCCCAATGGGGCTGCGATAAATAACTTTTGTAGGAGGAAATTATGAAGACATCAAAAAAAGTATTGATCTTTGTACTGGTACTGGCCATGCTCAGCATGTGCTTTGCAGGATGCGCAACAGCGCCTAGCGAAGAGAGCCCTGGACAGAGCACTCCGGCAGATACGAGCAGCACAGCGCCCAGTGAAGACGTACAAGAACCCGCCGAAAACGGCGACTCTGATCTACACGAGATCTACCAACTGGCTGCCTCTGGCGCCACAGAACTCTCTGGCATTATCAGCCCAGATACCCAGAGCAGGGCGGATGTAGATAAAGCATGGCCCATGGAAGACGATGGAGATGGGGTGCTCACCATTGGCTGGACGGAGATCAACCAAGACAACGACTGGTTTGTAGGCGTGAGACTGGCAGCCGAGGCAAAGGCCAAGGAATATGGGTTTGAGCTCATCTTCATGAATGCGGATAACGACGTGACCAAACAGAGCGAGCACATCGATACCTTTATCACCCAAGGCGTGGATATCATCGTGGTGGACCCAGTCAACCAGACTGGCCCCGTGCAGGATATCAACCGGGCCGTAGAGGCGGGTATTCCAGTAGTTTGCATCGGCACAGTGCCTGAAGACTGCAAGGCGCTCACCACAATTGCGTTTGCAAACTTCTTCTGTGGATGGGAAGCTGGCCTTTATATTGGCACACAGTTTGAGGCGGACGAGACCATCAATGCCACGTTAATGCCTGGAAAACTGGGCAACACTACAGCGGAGTCCCGGGTAACCGGCGCTGTTGCAGGCGTGCTGTATAGCAGAATGGAAGCCTTAGGAACGCCTTATGCATGTGAAGAAGATGCATGGCTGGATGCATATAACATCTTTGAGTCTGTGAGAAATAGCGGCAAAGCCACATTTGACGAGGCAAAATTCAACGTAGTGGGCTATGGCGAGGGAGACTGGACCATTGAAGGCGGACTCAACGCAGCAGAGGACATCATCACAGCAAACGCTGGCAGCTTAAACCTGTTCCTGCCAGATAACGACTTTGAAGCAGTAGGGTGCATCACCGCCATTGAAAATGCAGGGTATACCACAGATGAGATTAAAGTAGGTACCTCAGCTGACGGCACATTAGAGGGCATCAACCTGGTTGGAGAAGGCAAGCTCCTGTGCACAGGCACTATGTCCGGCCCTCAAGTTGGCGCTGGCGGAATTGAATTCATCAACGACATCGTAAACAACGGATTCGATCCGAATGATTTACTGATTGGCTCCTTCTTTACACCCACTTGCATCACCGCTGAAAATTATACAGATTACTTAAACGACGATCCTACAGGATTTGATGGAAAATTCTATAAGACCCCCGAATGGAACGGCGTTCAAACGTATTCTGAGTGGAAAGAAGAACAGGAAGCAAGCAGTAATTAACGAATAACCGATAGGTAATAAATACCTGGCAAGAGCCCTCCCAACCGCTCGTGGAGGGCTTTTGTCCCTCCTGAGAAGAGAGGAGATACTCTTGCTGAAAAAAGAAAGGATATGTGTATGAAACTCTCTTATAATGAAGCGACGGCATCCGAGTGCTCTTCGCTGGAAGACGATTTAGTGCTCTGTGAAAAATGCGGGTTTGATTACATGGAGATTCGAGGAGATATGCTGCTGGACTATCTACAGGATCATTCTGTGGAAGAGCTGAAGGAATTCTTTGGCAAAAGCCATTTAAAGCCCCATGCCATCAACGCACTTTACCTGTATGACAACATGTTCCATCCAAAAAAGGCGGATGTGCAAAGGGATAGAGCGCTCATGGCATATTTTCTAACCTGCTGTGAGGTGTCCAAACAGATTGGAAACCACTATTTTATCGTGGTGCCCCATCTTTTAGATGACGCTGACAACATCTATCTGCCCCACGACCCCAATAACCAAATGTATCCTGCCAGCGAGGAAAAGGTCATGGAGGATTCTGTGCGCATTTTGAGAAAGCTCTCGGCCATTGCACAGCGGTATGAGATGAATTTGGCTTTTGAACCAGTGGGGAGCCTAGGCAGTGCAGTCAAGACCACAAAGCAGGCGATGGAGATCATCCGTCAGGTGGATCGAGAAAATGTGGGCATCACCCTGGATCCGTTTAATCTGCATTTAAATGGCAAGCTCAACGATTTTTCTTGCATACGTGAAATCCCCAAAGAGAAGATATTTGCGGTGCACATCAACAACTGTGACGATTACCCCTTGGGTACGCTAGACCACTGCCACAGAAGACTGGTGGACTCTGGGGAGATCGACCTGGGGAACTATCTGGAAAGTGTAAAAGCCACTGGCTACGACGGCATGGTTTCCATAGAGACGTTCCGCCCGGAGTACTACGAGTGGGAAGCCTCTCAGGTGATCGCAAAAGCGTATGAGACCACAAAAAAGATGGTAGAAGAGTACTGTTGAAAAGTGATTGAGTCCCTGAGCGACTGAGATGATCGCTCTTCCTCTACATTATTATGAGAAAATCCACTGCAAATTCTGTGGTGGATTTTTTATGCCATTTTGTATTTGGACACGACAATGAGAAAGTTAGAATTGCCTCTAGGCATAGATGGCAAAAAAATCACAAAGAAGTATTTGATAAGTACCTAGGTTGCTGCTATAATAGAATTAAATTGCTTTAGAAATCAGATAACCAAGGAATTGGTGCCGTAACATCGGCACAAGAGATTAGGCGCATAGGCGCAGTGTGAAAAGTGTGAAAAACGACGGCAAAGGAAATGTGCATGCAGAATAACATAGAGCAGCAAAAGACATCTGGACTGAAAAAGTTTTGGAAAAAGTTGATTGACATATTTTTTACAAAGCAGTTTATGTTATTTGTGGGCATTGGGATTGTCAACACCATCAACGGCATATGGATTCCGACGGTGCTGTCGCTCATCATGAATGCCAATGTGGCTTTTGCCATAGGGTATATCCCGTGTCTGGGTATATCCTATTTGCTCAACAGCAAATTCACCTTTCACGAAAAACTCTCCATTAAGAAATTAGTGAAATTTTGTATTTCATACATTCCCAACTACATCATACAAAATCTCTCTTTATTTATTTTCCATAATGTGCTGGGGCTCAACGATAAGCTGGCGATTATCATCGCGGCCATTATTGGCGTCCCCGTGACATTTCTTCTGATGAAATTTTACGCATTTCGCAGCCATAAAAAACAAGAGAAAAACGCCTAAACCGGGCAGCCCAATGTGAGTGAAACTGCAAGCTGGCTGATAAAACGGCCTCAGGACATGGAAATCGTGGCAAGGATGATAAAGAAATTCTATTTAAAAAATCAATAGAGGATTTTCTCATCGCTTTATGTGAGAAATCACATGGGAGGAACAAAAATGAAACAATATATCGCATCGTTAGACCAGGGGACTACCAGCTCTCGATGTATTATATTCGATGAGCGGCTGGAGATGAAGGCGGTTGCACAGCAGGAATTTCCCCAAAGTTTTCCCCAAAGCGGCTGGGTGGAGCAAAACCCCATGGATATCTACAACTCCCAGCTGAGCGTGCTGATGGATGCTATGGCCAAAGGGGGCATTTCGCCAGAGCAGCTTGCGGGAATCGGCATCGCCAACCAAAGGGAGACCACAATCCTCTGGGATCGGGAGACAGGAGTGCCGGTATATCCTGCCATTGTATGGCAGTGCCGCAGAACATCCCAAATTTGCGAGCAGTTAAAGCAGGATGGCTGGGCGGATTACATCAAGCAGCACACCGGCCTCATTATAGACGCCTACTTTTCAGCCACTAAGATCAAGTGGATATTAGACCATGTAGAGGGCGCAAGGCAAAAGGCGGAGGCAGGGAAGCTATTGTTTGGCACAGTGGATACCTGGCTGATCTGGAAACTCACAGAGGGCAAGGTACACGTTACCGATTACACCAACGCCTCGCGAACTATGTTATACGACATCGGCAAATTGCAGTGGGATGAAAATCTGTTAAAGGAGCTAAATATCCCCAAAAGTCTACTGCCACAGGTGAAGAGCAGCAGCGAAATATACGGTTATGCGCAAATAGAAGGTGTGTCCGTGCCCATTTGCGGTGTTGCGGGGGACCAACAGGCAGCGCTGTTTGGCCAGGCGTGTTTTGCCCAGGGGGATGTGAAAAACACCTACGGTACAGGGTGCTTTACACTGGTCAACACAGGATCTCAGAAGATCTCCAGCAAAAAGGGACTGCTCACTACTATCGCAGCCTGTCATGGAAAGGAGATCTCCTATGCGCTGGAGGGCAGTGTATTTGTCAGCGGTGCAGTGGTACAGTGGCTAAGGGACGAGCTCCACATGCTGGTGGATTCTAAGGACTCCGAGTACTTTGCCAGCAAGGTAAAGGACAATGGCGGCGTGTATGTGGTACCAGCCTTTACCGGCCTGGGAGCACCTCACTGGGATATGTACGCCAGAGGCACTATGTTTGGCCTCACCAGAGGGACCAACCACTGCCATATCATCCGGGCGTGCCTGGAGGCCATTGCCTACCAGACCAAAGAGGTGCTAGACGCCATTGCAGACGATATGGGCATGCCCATGGCCTCGCTAAAGGTAGATGGAGGGGCCAGCAAAAACAACCTGCTCATGCAGTTCCAAAGCGATATTTTAGGCTATCCTATTTTACGACCGGTGATCCACGAGACCACAGCGCTGGGCGCAGCGTTTTTGGCGGGTTTGGCTGTGGGATTCTGGAAGGACACTGGGGAGATTCAAAAGACATGGAAGCTGGAGCGGGAGTTTACCCCTGCCATGGATAAAGTACAGGTGGATCGACTGATGAAGGGGTGGAATAAAGCAGTGGAGTGCACCAAGCTCTTTCACATGGATTCCCCTGAAAGGGAACTGGACAACGGATGAACATAGTGCAAAGACAGCACGAGGAAAAGAGGGAACAAGACATGTTAGATACCATCATCATAGGGATGGGGATCATAGGAACGGCGGTGGCACGGGAACTTACACGCTACCAGCTGAATATTTTATGTTTAGAAAAGGGAAACGACTTTGCCATGGGAGCTACCAGGGCAAACAGCGGTATTGTCCACGGGGGATATGACGCATTGCCTGGGACGCAAAAGGCAAAATTTAACGTGGAGGGAAACCGGTTATATGACTCCTGGTCCAAAGAGCTGGAATTTCCCTTTCAGCGCAATGGAGCGCTGGTATTGTACCATAGACAGGAACAACTAGAAGACCTTTTAGCTCTCAAAGCCAGAGGAGAGGAGAACGGAGTAAAAGGTCTGGAGATTGTCGGGAAGGAAAAAGTCCATGAGCTAGAGCCCAACTTATCCTCTGAGGTATTGGGAGGGCTGTGGGTCCAAAATAGCGGCATCACCTGCCCCTACGAGTTTTGCATTGCCTGTGGGGAAAACGCCCAAAAAAACGGGGCGAGAATCCAGTGGGATACAGAAGTGGTGGATATTGAGCGGATTCCTGGCGGATACCAAGTAGTTACCTCCCAAGGGACGTACCAGGCAAAAACACTGGTCAACGCAGCGGGACTATTTTCCGATGAGATCAACAACATGGTGTGCGATCAAAAGCGCAAGATCATACCCCGAAAAGGGGAGTATCTGCTGATGGATAGAGACGCTGGGGCGTATTTCCACAGAACGCTGTTCAACCTGCCCACCAACATGGGCAAAGGGGTGTTGATTAGCCCTACAGTGGACGGCAATTTATTTTTAGGCCCTACCTCCACAGATGTGGAGAGCAAGGAGGATACCTCAGTAAGCCAGGCGGGGATGGAGGAGATCCTAGCCAAGGCCAGGGTGAACTGGAGCTATCCAAAGGGGAGATTTATCACCCAATTTGCAGGGCTGAGAGCCCATTTGCAGTCGGACGACTTTGTTGTGGAGCAGAGCCAGGAGGGCTTTTTCAACGCAGTGGGAATCGAATCCCCGGGATTGAGCTCGGCGCCAGCCATTGGCACTTACTTGGCGAGAGAAATTGCCCAGCAGCTTCACGCCCAAGAAAAGCAGGATTTTGACCCGCACCGCCCGCGAATTCGCCGGTTCCGGGAGATGAGCGATCTAGAGCGGCAAGAGGCCATTAGGCAAAACCCACTCTATGCCCACGTCATCTGCCGGTGCGAGCAGGTGACAGAAGCGGAAGTGGTAGAGGCCATTGAGAGGGGCGCCGTATCCCTAGATGGGGTGAAAAGGCGCACCAGAGCGGGCATGGGCAAGTGCCAGAGAGGCTTTTGCGGCCCGGAGATTTTGCGGATCATTGCCCGGGAGCGACAGGTAGACCTGCAAGATGTACTGCAGGATGGACAGGGCTCTCAGATTTTGACCGGTAGGATACAGTAAGGAGGCCCAGAGATGAAATACGATGTAGTAGTGATTGGCGGTGGGCCTGCCGGCATGGCGGCAGCGCTGTCGGCGGAAAGAGAAGGGGCGAAAGTGCTGCTGTTGGAGACGGACTCCCTGCTAGGGGGAATCCTCAACCAGTGCATTCACAGCGGATTTGGCCTGCACATTTTTAAGGAAGAGCTCACAGGGCCGGAGTATGCGGCTCGGTTCCGTGAGAGGATAGAACGCTCCAGCGTTGAGGTAATGCTAAACACGCTGGTGCTGGAGGTCTCTTCCCAGCGGCAAGTGATCGCCGTGAGCAAAGAGCGGGGCCTATGCCACATAGATGCAGGGGCAGTGGTGTTTGCCACTGGCTGCCGGGAGCGCTCCAGAGGGGCAATCCAAATCCCGGGAACCAGGCCGGCAGGAGTACTCACCGCAGGTGCGGCACAAAAATACGTGAACATATACGGCTATATGGTGGGCAAGGAGTGCGTCATCCTGGGGAGCGGCGATATTGGCCTGATCATGGCACGGCGAATGACCTTCGAAGGGGCCAAGGTCAAGGCAGTGGTAGAGCTGATGCCCTATTCCAGCGGACTATCGAGAAATATTGTACAGTGTTTGGAGGATTACGATATCCCCTTGCTATTATCCCACACTGTGGTGAACATCCATGGGAAACAGCGGGTCAGCGGGGTGACCATCGCCAAGGTGGATGACCAACGACGACCCATCCCGGGTACCGAGCAGTTTATCTCCTGTGATACCCTGCTGCTATCTGTGGGATTGGTGCCGGAGACCCAGCTGGCGCTAGGGGCAGGCACGGAGGTCACAGGTAATTACGTCACGGTGAATCAGCACTTTGAGACCAGTGTGCCGGGGATTTTCATCTGTGGCAATACGCTGCATGTGCACGATCTGGTGGATTATGTGACCCAAGAAAGCGAGATAGCGGGAGGATACGCCGCACGTTTTGCCCTACATGTTTCCCCTACAGATGTGGAGAAACAAGAAAGCGAGAAGGAGATTGCCATTCTGCCTCAACAGGGAATTTCCTATACTGTGCCCCAAAAGCTCGTGGGACAAGTGGAGAACGATGTGGCCTTGCGGTTCCGCACCAATCGGGTGTATCAGGGAGTCACTGTGGTAGTGCGGGACGATGAAAAGGAACTGGGTCGCATCAAAAAACGGGTGATGGCCCCAGGGGAGATGCAGACCATCTCTCTCAAACAGAGCTGGGCCCAGCAGGCCGTGGGGAATTTGACCATCGGCATAGAGGAGGAAGCGCTATGATTTGCATTCAATGCCCTATGGGCTGCCCACTTCAGGTGGAAAAGAGAGGGGATACCTATGTGGTGTCGGGCAATCAGTGTAAACGAGGGGAAGAGTATGGCATCGCGGAGATGACTGCCCCAAAACGCATCATCACATGTCTTGTAAAAGTGGAGGGGACGGACGATATTTTATCGGTAAAGACCAACCAAGGGGTGCCAAAAGACATGGTATTTGACTGTATTGCGGCCATAAAAAAACAAAAGTGGAGCGCACCCATCGTTGCAGGTGAAGTACTCATAGAAGATTTATTAAATACTGGGGTTTGCGTTATCGCCACAAAAACGGTATGATAGTTTTAGCAAAAGGCGCCTGGACTGCAAGGCCATCGGAGCAGGAGGGGCGCGGAAAGGGCAAAACGAGGTACCATGGAACAGGCAAGACTCTTGGTGGTGGAGGACGATGCAGATATCAACCAACTGCTGACCACCGTCTTAAAAAAAGAGGGTTATGAGGTAATCTCCTGCTATTCGGGCAGTGAGGCGCAAATGCGGTTGGCACAGC
>ERZ780195.2478-NODE-2478-length-12609-cov-4.230285_pt1 | contig 12609 bp, 8 predicted proteins | sample MGYA00511017_ERZ780195 | MGnify/ENA primary metagenome ERZ780195 (study PRJEB29588, sample SAMEA2159974) | human gut metagenome | biome: human gut; feature: human-associated habitat; material: faeces | place: Denmark | collected 2008/2010 ...
GCCGGTATGATGTTGGCTTCGTGTTCCAGTTCTACAATCTGGTGCAGAATCTGACTGCACTGGAAAATGTGGAGCTGGCCAGCGAGATCTGCCGTGATCCGCTGGACCCAGCCGCCACGCTGGAAAGCGTGGGTCTGGGCGAGCGGCTCAACAACTTCCCTGCCCAGCTTTCGGGCGGCGAGCAGCAGCGCGTTTCCATTGCCCGGGCGCTGGCCAAGAACCCCAAGCTCCTGCTCTGCGATGAGCCCACCGGTGCGCTGGACTACAAGACCGGCAAGCAGGTGCTGGCCCTGCTCCAGCGCACCTGCCGCGAAACAGGGCGCACCGTCATCGTCATTACCCACAACACGGCCCTGACGGCCATGGCGGACCGGATCATCCAGGTCAAGAGCGGACAGATCCTGTCCAACAAGGTCAACGAACACCCGGTGCCGGTGGAACAGATCGAGTGGTGACCGCTATGCAGAAAAGCTATCGTAAAAATATCCGGCGCGACTTCCGGAGCAATCTGAACCGGTTCCTTTCCCTGTTCGGCATCGTGGCGCTGGGCGTGATGATGCTGACAGGTCTGGTCAGCTTTGCCCCCAGTATGCGCACCGCCGGGCAGAAGTACTATGTCCAGCAAAATGTGTTCGACCTGCGGGTGCTCTCCACGCTGGGCCTTTCGGAATCAGATCTCTCCGCCATTGCTGCCACGGAGGGCGTGAGCGCCGTGATGCCCGTGAAGTATCTGGACACCGAGGGCCGCTGGTCAAGCTCTACTGACGGAGCCGTGCTGCGGGTGCAGCAGCTTCCCGCCGACCCGGCTGCGGATACCGAGGCCAATATGAACCGCCTGACTCTGCTGGAGGGCCGGATGCCCGAAACCGCCAACGAGTGTGTGGTGCAGGTGCTGGGCCACGCTGACCCTGTCCCGCTGGGCACCGTGGTCACCCTGCCCGAGGATACCGAGGACATCCGCCGCACCGAATATACCGTGGTGGGCCAGGTGCAGGACCCCCAATATTTTTCTGCCACCCAGGAGACCAGCACCGTCGGCGATGGCATCCTGGATGCTCTTGTGTTCGTGCAGGACGGTGAATTGACCGCAGATTATTATACCGTCTGTTATCTCAAGGTAGCAGATGCCGCACGGTATGATAATTACAGCGATGAATACCAGACCGCTGTGGATACTGTGGCTGACCGGCTGGATGCCATCAGCAAGGAGCACTGTGTGGCCCGCCGGGCCCAGCTTATCGAGGATGCCACCACCCAGCTGGACGATGCCAAACAGACCTACAGCGAGCAGAAGGCTGAGGCCGAGCGCCAGTTTGCACAAGCCGAGCAGAAGCTGACCGACGCGCAGCGGGAGCTGGATGCCGCCAAGGCCCAGCTGGACGCAGGCGAAGCCGAGCTTGCCGCCCAGAAGGCCGCCCTGCCCGATACCATGCAGAGCGGTGCCGCCACGCTGGTGAGCAGCGAAGAGCAGGTATTGGAATTTGAGGATCAGCTTCAGCAGATCCAGCTGCTGGTCAACTTGAAACAGGTGGCTGACCCCCTGCTGGGCTATGCCGAGACCGCCCTGAACAATGCCCAAAAGGCGCTGGACGAGGCCGAGCCCGAAGACGAGGAATACACCGAGCTGCGGGACGCGCTTGCCAAGGCACAGGCAGCCTACGATAACATCAAGGGCCAGCTGGACGGTTATCAGGCCCAGCTGGATGCCGGCAAGCAGCAGATGTATGCCAAAGGGCTCATCTCCTCGCCCAACCTCTCCAACACGGACCTTGTCACCGAAGCCAAAGCTGCCCTGCGCAGCATGAAGGTACAGCTGCTGCAGGGCCAGCTCCAGCTGAGCACCGGTACTGCCACCGCCTACACCCAGTTTGAGGCCGCCCGCGCCCAGCTGGACGAGGGCTGGGCACAGTACCAGTCCGGTCAGGAGCAGCTGGACGCTTCCCGCACCGAATACGAGACCCAGAAGGCCGATGCGGAGCAGAAACTCGCCGAAGGCCAACAGCAGATCAACGATGCGGAAGAGAAGATCGCGGACATCCAGAACGGCGAGTGGTATGTGCTGGACCGCGGCAGCACCCTGAGCCTTGTCACGCTGGAACAGTACGCCGACCGGATGGCTGCCATTGCCCGGGTGTTCCCGGTGTTCTTCTTCCTGGTGGCGGCGCTGGTGGCTTCCACCACCATGACCCGCATGGTGGACGAGAACCGCCTGCAGATGGGCACCCTCAAGGCGCTGGGCTACTCCAACACCAGCATTGCAGGCAAGTACTTACTCTATGGCATTGCCGCCAGCGTTCTGGGCAGCATCGTAGGCATTGCCGTGGGCTTTGTGGTGTTCCCCACCATCTTCTGGTACGCCTACCGCACCATGATGTTCTCCCTCCCCACCTTTACCCTGCACTTCTACCCGGGCCTGGCACTGGGCAGCATGGTCCTCAGCGCGGCGGTCATCGGCCTTGCCACCCTGCAGGCCTGCCGCGCCAGCCTCAAGGAAAAATCCGCCGCCCTGCTGCTGCCCCGTGCGCCTGCAGCGGGCAAGCGCATCCTCCTTGAATATCTCACCCCGCTGTGGAAGCGGATGAGCTTCTCCCAGAAAACCACCGCCCGCAATCTGTTCCGCTATAAAAAGCGTTTCTTTATGACCGTTCTGGGCGTGGCGGGCTGCACAGCCCTGCTCCTCATCGGCTTCGGCATCCAGGATTCCCTGCTGCCCATGCTGACCAAGCAGACCACTGAGCTGACCCACGCCGACCTGACCATCTCCCTGAGTGACGAAAAGGCGCTGACCATGGAGAACGGTCTGGCCGACCTGCTGGATTCCAGCAGCGGGATCACCAGCTGGGGCCGCTATTACGCCAAGAGCGTCACCCTCTACAATGCCGCGGGGGAAAAAGAGACCGTCAGCCTGGTTGCCGCCGCAGACGAAAGCCAGATGACCGAGTACTTCACCTTCCGCACCCGGCAGGGCCATAAGGCCATTGCCTTTGACGATTCCAGCGTCATCCTGACCGAAAAGACCGCCGAAAAGCTGGGGCTTTCGGTGGGCGACAGCTTTGAGGTGGAGACCACCGACGGCGGGCGCAGATCCCTGACCCTGACCGGCATCACCGAAAACTATGTCTTTACCCGGCTGTACCTCTCGCAGGCGCAGCTCAAAACGCTGAACGGCGGTGCTCTGCCCGCCTGGAACGCCGTTTACGGTCAGACCGACTGCCCCACCGATGCAGCCCGCGCCTCCCTCTCCTCCGCCATTCTGGCCTGCAACTATGTCAGCTCCGTCTCCTTCATTGAGGACACCACCCAGATGTTCGATGGCCTGATCGGCTGCCTGAACTATGTGGTCATGCTGGTCATCGTCTGCGCTGCCGCATTGGCCGCCGTGGTGCTCTACAACCTCATCAGCGTCAACCTGGGCGAGCGCAAAAAGGAGCTTGCCACCATCAAGGTGCTGGGCTTCTATGACAAGGAGGTCTACCGCTACATCTTCCGGGAGATCGATCTGCTCTCTCTCATCGGCTCCCTGGTGGGTCTGGTGGTTGGCATTCCCCTGCACCAGTTCATCATCCGCACTGTGGAAATGGACCAGATGATGTTCATCCGTTCCATTGCCCCCCGCAGCTTTGTGTTCAGCGTGGCGCTCACCATGCTCTTCAACTTTGCCGTCTGCCTGCTCATGCGCCGCCATGTCCGCCAGATCAGCATGGTGGAAAGCATGAAAGCGCCGGAATAATTCCCTTACAGACAGAACAACGCCCGCCGGGTGTGGTACTTCTCGTACCGCCCGGCGGGCGTATTGTTTTTGCGTTCTATCCAGCTGCAGTCTCAGCCGCCCAGATAAGCGTTGCGGACGCGCTCATTGGTCAGCAGCTCTGCACCGGTGCCATCCATGACCACGTGGCCTGTCTCAAGGACATAGGCGCGGTCGGCCACGGAAAGGGCCATCTGTGCGTTCTGCTCCACCAGCAGGATGGTCATACCTTCCTTGTGGATATCGCGGATGATATCAAAGATCTCCTGCACCAGCAGCGGGGAAAGGCCCATGGAGGGCTCGTCCAGCATCAGCATGGAGGCGTTGCTCATCAGGGCACGGCCCATGGCCAGCATCTGCTGCTCGCCGCCGGACATGGTACCAGCCAGCTGCCTGCGGCGCTCCTTCAGGCGGGGGAAGAGGGTGAACACCTTTTCCTTGTTGGCCGCAATGGTGGAAGCGGGCTGGGTGTAGGCCCCCATATCCAGGTTTTCCTCCACGGTCATGTGCAGGAACACATGGCGGCCCTCCGGCACCTGTGCCAGACCGGCCTCGACGATCTTATGGGCGCGGACGCCCTTGATGCTCTTGCCCTTATAGAGCACATCGCCGGTCTTGGGGTGGAGCAGGCCGGACACCGTCTTCAGGGTGGTGGACTTGCCTGCGCCGTTGGCGCCGATGAGGGTGACGATCTCGCCCTCGTTCACCTCGAAGGAAACATCCTTGACTGCGTGGATGTTGCCGTAAAAGACGTTGATGTTATCAACCTTCAGTAAAGTCTGTGCCATCGCTCAGCCCTCCTTCTTGCCCAGATAGGCTTCAATGACCTGCGGGTTATTGCGGATCTCGTCCGGCGTGCCCTTGGCGATGATACGGCCAAAGTTCAGCACGGCGATGCCCTCGCAGATGCCCATGACAAGGCTCATATCGTGCTCGATGAGCAGGACAGCGATGTTGAACTCGTCGCGGATGCGGCGGATGGTCTCGGTCAGCTCCGCAGTCTCGGAGGGGTTCATACCGGCGGCAGGCTCGTCCAGCAGCAGCAGCTTCGGGCTGGTGGCCAGGGCGCGCATGATCTCCAGACGGCGCTGTGCGCCGTAGGGCAGGCTGCCGGCCTGAACATTGGCAAGGTCTGCCATGTGGAAGATATCCAGCAGCTCCAGAGCACGTTCGGTGCACTTCTTCTCTTCCTTCCAGTAGTTGGGCAGGCGGAGGAGCGAGGAGGCCAGATTATACTTCATGGACTCGTGGAGGCCCACCTTCACGTTGTCGATGACGGACAGCTCCTTGAACAGCCGGATGTTCTGGAAGGTCCGGGCCATGCCCAGCTTTGTGATCTCGTCCGGCGTGGGGGCCAGGACGTGGGCGGAGAAAGCGTGGGCGTCCCGCGCCTTCTCCCCTTCCCGCCAGGCACTCAAAGCCTCGCCCGAGAGGGCCTCCTCCGGGGCGTACTCGGCGGTGTACATGCCGCCGTGCTTGCCTTTGTAGCTCTTCTTCATCTTGCCCTGGGGGTGGTTCCGGATGATGGTCCCGTCCAGGAAGGCCACCCGACCGTTGGTGGGCTGATAGACGCCGGTGATAACGTTGAAGGCGGTGGTCTTGCCCGCGCCGTTGGGGCCGATGAGCGCGTAGATCTCACCCTTTTTGATCTTGAAGGAAACGTCGCCCACGGCGGTCAGGCCGCCGAAGCGCTTGGTGACGTGCCAGAGCTCGAGCATGACGTTGGGGTCATGGTGCTTGAAGGTGATGTCGCTCATACCGACGCCTCCTCTCCGACGCTGCCGCCGTCAGGCGGGGGCAGGTCCTTTTTCTTCTTGGTGAAAATCCGGCCGACGGCACGGCAGATCCTGCCGACCGGCAGCTCCTTGCCGCCCATGAGACCCTTCGGGCGGACGATCATGATGACGATAACGGCGAGGCCGTACATGACCAGTCGCCAGTCACCGACCGCGCGCAGCAGCTCCGGCAGCGCGCAGAGCAGCACCGTGCCGAGCACCGAGCCGGTGATGGAGCCCATGCCGCCGAAGATGACCATGATGGTATACTCCGTAGACTTGGTCATCAGGAACATCTTGGGCTGAAGATAACCGAAGTAGTGCGCCATCATGCCGCCTGCGATGCCGGCGTAGAGCGCGGACATGCACATGGCGAGCATCTTGGAGCGGAAGGTGTTGATGCCGCTCATCTGGGCCGCCAGCTCGTCCTCGCGCACGGCGAGCATACTGCGTCCGTGCTTGGAGTTCATCAGCAGCGCCGTGGCGGTGAGGAAGATAATGACGATGACTATCGCGCTTTTGAACGTTGTATGCAGCGGGATGCTCGCCACACCCTTCGCGCCGTCGAGCAGGAAGTCCTTGCCGCCGACGTTGATATTGAGCTGCAAATTGTTGAAAATCAATCGTATTGCCTCGCCCACGCCGAGCGTGGCGATGCAGAAGTAGTCGCCCTTGAGGTTGAGCGTGATCTTGCCGAGGCCCGCACCGAGCAGCATGGCGGCAAGGCCCGCGATGATGAGCGAGAGCCAGTAGGGCAGGCCGAACGCCATCGTGCAGAGAATGGAGACATACGCGCCGATGCACACGAAGCCCGCGTGACCGAACGAGAACATACCGGTGTAGCCCGTAAGGATGGAAAGGCCGAGCACGATAAGCAGGGTGTAGCAGGACTGAATGAGAATGCCTTCGATGTAATACCAGCTAAACATATCGTTCCTCCCTCCTTACGCCTTGTCTTCCACGACCTTGCCCATCAGGCCGGACGGCTTGATGACGAGGACGAGGATCAGAAGTCCGTACACGAACAGGTCGCGCAGGTTGGAGTTGAAGGACGCGACAAAGATCTCCATGATGCCGAGCAGCACCGAGCCGACGATCGCGCCGGGGAGACTGCCGAGACCGCCGAACACCGCCGCGACGAAGGACTTGTTCGTGACCTGACCGATGGTGGGCTTGACGATGAAGCGCATACCGTAGAGCATACCGGCGAAGCCAGCGAGCACGCCGCCCATGAGGAAGATAATGAAGATCACGAGATCGCCGTTGATGCCCATGAGGGTCGAGGCCTTCTCGCTGTAGGAGCAGGCGCGGATGGCAAGGCCGACCTTGGTTTTCTGTATGATGAACATCAAAATCAGCAGCGCGACGGCCGAGACCACGATCATCAGCAGACTGTCGACGCCAAGGGAGATCCCGCCGATGTTGATGCGGTTATCGAAGATCGGAGGGTAGTTTCTGGGGGTGCCGTCGATGGTGGCGATGACGAAATTTTCCAGAAAGATGGAAGCGCCCATCGCCGAGATGATGAAGTACAGGGACGGGGCGTGACGCTTACGCAGCGGCGAGTAGACCAGCCGCTCGATGATGACGGCGAGCAGACCGCTGCCCACGCCGCAGAGCAGAAACGCCGGAAGAAACGGAACGTTCAGCGCCGTGAGTGCAAAATAGCCCACATAAGCGCCGACCATGATGACGCCTCCGTGGGCAAAGTTGGAAAAGTTCATAATGCTGTAGACCAGCGAATAGCCGACCGACATCAGCGCGTACATACCGCCGAGGCAGATGCCGTTGACCAGCTGCTGGAGAAAATATTCTATACCCATGTATAGCCTCCTTTTGTCCTGTTAACCTCGGGCGCCCCGCACGGGGCGCCCGAGTGTCGAAAGGGTGCTTGCTTTTTCTGTTTTGGGGATGTGCTTAGTCCGCGGCGATGTAGGTCTCAAAGACGTAGGTCTTGTTCTTGCCGTCGATGCGCTCCACGCAGCCGGACTTGCCGACGGGGTTGTGGTCCTCGGCAGAGATCTTGATCTTACCGGCCATACCCTCGACCTCGACCTGAGAGTACGCGTCGGCGATGGCCTGCGGGTCATCGCTGCCGGCCTTCTCGACCGCCGCGCACCAGAGCAGGAACGCGTCGTGCGCCATGTAGCCGTTGAGCTCCATCTTCGCGCCGTTGTACTTCTCGGCATACTCCTTGCGGAAGGCGTCGCCCGCGGGATCGACGAGGGAAACGTGGTTGATGACGTAGGAGCCGTCCACCGCGTCGGCGGCGTCGAAGAGGACCTCGGACGCGCAGCCGTCGCCGCCGAGCATCGGCACCTCAATGCCGAGGGTGCGGGCCTGCTTGTGGATCATGATGAAATCCTGATAGAAGATGGGGGTGAAGATGATCTGGGGCTGCGCTTCCTTGATCTTGGTCAGCTGCGCGGTGAAGTCGGTGTCGCCGGCGGTGTAGCCCTCCTCGGCGACGATGGTGCCGCCCTTGGACTCAAAGACCTTGACGAAGTTGTCCTTCAGACCCAGCGCGTAGTCGTCGTTGACGTCGTAGAGGATGGCGGCCTTGTCGAAGCCGAGGTTATCATACACGAACGAACCGGCGATCTTGCCCTGCTGGGGATCAAGGAAGCAGACGCGGAAGTTGTATTCCTTGAGCTGACCGTCCTGCATGGTGACCTTCTCGTTGGTCGCCACGGTGGACATATCGGAGATCTTGTACTGGTCGAGGACGGACTGGATGGCGATGCACTGACCCGAGGCGTTCGGGCCGATGATCGCGCAGACCTGATCCTGCGCGCACAGACGCTTGGCGACGTTGACCGCCTCCTGCGCGTCGCCCTTGGTGTCGTAGCAGATCAGCTCGACCTGCTTGCCGAGCAGTCCGCCGTTGGCGTTGAGGTCTTCGACCAGCATCTTGAGGGTCTGGCTTTCGCAGGTGCCGTAGGCGGCCTGGTCGCCGGTGAGCGAGCCCATCCAGCCGAGCTTGATGGTGTCGCCGCCGGAGCTGCCTCCGTCGTCCTTCTTGCCGCAGCCGACGAACAGTGTCGCGAGCATCAGGCAGGCGAGGGTGAGAGCAATGAGCTTCTTCATGGATTTGCGCATGGTTTGTATCCTCCTTCAATTTGTTGTGACCGTTTTCCTTTCTTGGAACGGTCAGGGCTTGCAGGGATGGATGTCCGCCGTGCGGAGCCGGCCCCTGCATCAATGCCGTCCATACTTGATGTGTATGACGCAAGAGAGCGGCAAATGAATTGCAAAGGGCTTATGTCCAAAATAACACCTCGTCGAGTTATTGTCAAGTCATATCATGAGATACTTGCAAAGTGTATGATTTTTGTGCAAAATAACAAAAATGACCGAATCAAAGCTCGAAAAGCGGCGAAAAAAACGCTTCGGCTGCGGAAAAACAGCCGAAGCGGCAAGGGGAAAAGAGATTATAGGCGACTTTCCTGAAGCGCGACCTTTTTGCGGAAATCGCCGGGTGTCATCACCTTGAAGCGCAGGAAATTGCGGTTGAAGGTCTTGACGTTGGCGTAGCCGACCTCCATGGCGATGTAGGTCACGGTCTGGTCGGTGGTGAGCAGCAGCTCGGCGGCGCGGTTGATGCGGACGTAGTTGAGAAATTCCTCGAAATTCTTCTCCACCTGCAGCATCAGTGCGCGGTTCATTTCGGCGGCGGTGCAGCCGAATTTTTCGGCGACCGCGCGTGCGGAGAGCGGCTCGTTGTAGCTGCGGCAGATATACTCCACCAGCGCGTAGACGCGCCGGTCGGTCTCGATGCGGCAGATGCTCTCCACGCGCCGGTAGGTCTTGCGGTAGTCGTTAATGCGCATTCCCACGCGCGCGGAAAAGACCTTGGAGATATGCGAGGCGTCCACATAGCCGAGCGCCGCGGCGATCTCCTCGAGCGTGAGGTCGGTATAGAGCAGATAATTCGCGGTCTTGCCGATGCGCATTTCGTTCAGAAGGTCAAAGAACGAGAGTCCCGTCATGCCGCTGATATAGCTGCTCAGGCTGCTCTCGGAGACGTAGAAGATGCGCGAGAGCCCCTTGAGCGTCAGCTTTTCGCCGGTGTGGCAGTAGAGATAGCGCAGGATCTCGCTCATGTCCGGCGCGGCGGAGGCGCGGTCGGCCGCGGCGGGCTCGGGCTGCTCGGCGCGGAAGCGCTCCATGAGGATCACCAGCTCGACGAGGCGGTTGACGACGGCGAGCGAGCCGAGGACCTTCGGCGGGGCCGCGCCGAGAATGGATTCCAGCCCCACCTCCTCGCGCAGCGAGAGGAAAAATTGCTGCATCCGGTGGGCCTGTCCCTCGTTGCAGTAGAGCGCGGGCTGCCGCTCAATATGCGCGAGCCAATCCACCGCGTCGCCGCGCTCGTCGGAGAAGGCGCGGATGTAGCGGTTGAGCGTGTGGAGGTTGTAGATCACGAGGTGATATTGCAGCGGCTCGGCGACCTCCGCCACCGCCGTGATCTGCCACGGCAGGATGGAGAGAAGCGTATTCGGCCGCAGCTCCACGTCGTGCCCCTGGATGCGGATGACGCCGTGCCCCTCGCAGATGTAGAGGAAGCGGGCCTCCTGATGGATCAGCGGCGCGGTCGGCGCCTCGATGGTCTCGTTGTCGAACGAGCACAGCTTGCTCCGGTCGAGACGGGAGCGCTCAAAGGACTGCATCGCGGCAAGGTCTTTCATATCGGTCACCTCATTCGGCCCGCGCCGGACGGCGCGGGGTTGCCTTATGCGTTGTTTCGGTATATAGTATACCGCAGAGGCGACCCATTTGGCAAGTGCCGGAAAGCTCGCAGGGAAGCGGAGCGGCAAAGGGCACGTCGCGCAAATTTGCCGTTAAATACAAGAAAAATAGCTGAAAATGTCCAGCGCGTTTTTTAAAAATTGGTATGCTATGTACAGAACATGAGTCAATTTCCCCCATTGGGGGCGAACTATCTTGAAGGAGGACTATCCCATGCCTGTTAATCTCAAAGGCCGTTCTTTTCTCACGCTGAAGGATTTCACCCCCGATGAGATCCGCTATATGCTCAACCTCGCCGCCGATCTGAAGGCGAAGAAGCGCGCCGGCATCCGCGGCAACCTGCTCGCCGGCAAGAACATCGTTCTGCTCTTCGAGAAGACCTCCACCCGCACCCGCTGTGCGTTTGAGGTTGCCGCCTATGACGAAGGCGCGCACGTCACGTTCCTCGATTCCAAGTCCTCCCAGATGGGCAAGAAGGAGACCATGGTCGACACCGCGAAGGTCCTCGGCCGCTTCTTTGACGGCATCGAGTACCGCGGCTACGACCAGAAGGTCGTCGAGGGTCTCGCCGCCAACGCCGGCGTTCCCGTGTGGAACGGTCTGACCGACGTCGATCATCCCACCCAGGCGCTCGCCGACATTCTCACCCTGATGGAGAATACCAAGAAGCCCCTCAACAAGTGCAAGCTCGTTTTCTGCGGCGATACCCGCAACAATGTGGCTTACTGTCTGATGTACATCTGCGCCAAGCTCGGCATGCACTATGTCGGCTGGGGCCCGAAGGAGCTCGCTCCCGCCGCTGACGTCGTGGAGTATTGCCGCGAGGTCGCCAAGGAGACCGGCGCCGTCGTCGAGTACGGCGAGGACAAGGCTCTGCTCAAGGGCGCCGACGCTCTCTACACCGATATCTGGGCTTCCATGGGCGAGGAGGACAAGATCCCCGAGCGCGTGAAGCAGCTCACCCCCTACAAGGTCACCGGCGACGTGATGAAGGCCACCGAGAACAGCGACTGCATCTTCCTGCACTGCCTGCCCTCCTTCCACGACTTCGACACCACCATGGCCAAGAGCCAGATGGAGCTCGGCTACGATATCCGCGAGGTCACCGACGAGGTGTTCCTCTCCCCGAACTCCAAGGTGTTCGACGAGGCCGAGAACCGTATGCACACCATCAAGGCTGTCATGGTCGCCACCATCGGCAACGTCTGATCGAAACAACTCGCTCAAGGGCGACGATCTTTTCTTCACTCACGGCAAAGCCTCCGGTGCAAACCGGAGGCTTTGCTGCATTCCGTCATTATATAATATAAGGAAGCCGCTCTGCCCACGGCAGAGAGGCTTTTTCGTTCAATCCTCCAGCATGGCGACGGCGCGCACGGGCGAGCCGTCAGCGTCCTTGAAGCGCAGGGGGAGCGTCGCGTAGGGAAAGGTTTTCCCCACAAGGGAGGCGAGATTGCAAAGGTTTTCTGTGTTCACAAAGCCTGCGCCGAGCAGGATCTTGTGCACGGGATAGTCCACCGTGTCCATCGGGTCGATGGAGATGGCGTCGGTGCCGACGCCCTTGAGCGGAAAGGCGGCAAGGTACTCCGCCGCCGCAAGCGAGAGCACGGGGAAGGGGGAGAAGTACTGCTCGCTGCCCCAATATTTCTCCCAGCCGGTGTAGAAGAGCAGGAAGTCTGCGGCCTCGATCTCCGAGGCATGGAGCTGGAGCCGCGCTTTGGGGATCTCCTTTCCCGCAAGGTCGGAGCAGTCGAGCACATAGGCCGTGCCGATGTACTTGTCCGCCGGAAATTGATCGAGTGTCTTGCCGTCGCGCAGCATATGCGCGGGGGCGTCCATGTGCGTGCCGGTGTGGGAGTACATGGTCAGGCAAGTCTCCCGAAACCCACTCTCTGCATAGCTGTTGGCGGGAACCAATTTAGGCCCTTCCGTGCCTGGGTAGACGGGCATTTGTTCTTCGATCACATGGGTTAGATCCACTGCGTGCATGACGCATTCCCCCTTTTGCTTTTCCTATAGTATAGCAGATTTTCCGCCGCTTGTCCTGTTTTTTTCCAAAGAGAACGGCGGCTTTTTCCGCCGCTTATGCTTCTGTTTTTTTGCATCTATCCTCACTTTTTTCTTGCATTTTCATTGTGTGTTCTCATTTTATCCCATTCCACTCTATTTCTTTCTGTTTTTCTTTTTCCAGGTTCTGATCCGGATATAATATTTCTTTCTGGATTTTAACTTGGATACCGTAGTACTGTTCTTTTTCATACCACTGATATTTTTTGTCTTTTTTGATTTGAATTTTCTGCTTGTTGATACCTGAATCTGATATCCTGACACCTGCTT
>ERZ780195.2480-NODE-2480-length-12607-cov-4.436823_pt1 | contig 12607 bp, 15 predicted proteins | sample MGYA00511017_ERZ780195 | MGnify/ENA primary metagenome ERZ780195 (study PRJEB29588, sample SAMEA2159974) | human gut metagenome | biome: human gut; feature: human-associated habitat; material: faeces | place: Denmark | collected 2008/2010 ...
CACGTTATATTCTCGATACAATGTTAGAAAAACATTACCGACACAATACCTCCAAATAATTTACTGCTGAAAGAAGTAAGGCAACTCCTAGAGTAATATGCGGCATAAATTTCTTTGTTTTTTTATTTGGAAATAACAATAATATGCCTTGTAATAAGACTATTATCATTGCCTCTATTATAGTTACCATAATCATATCATTCATGATTCATATTAAATCCCCCCTGTGTTTTATATGCCCTTTGGGGCATTTTTTATAATTCTTGTAATTTTATTTATACAATTTGAATACGTCTTATACTCAGAAGCATTCAATGCAACAGCACCCTCTTTAAGAATATCCTGTACTTCCTTTAGATTCTTTTTTATATCTGTCCATTCAATTTGTACTGTATCCTCTATCTTGTCCTCTTTTTTATTCTTTCTTTTATTTTTTTGATAAACTTCAATATCTCGTGCTTTAATAGGCTTATCAATATCCCTCTCCAACATATGGTCTATTAAAGCATCCTGTTCTTCTTGAGACAAACTAGCAACCTTTTCGGCATTGGAAATAGAAATATGATCATCTTTAATCGCCTTTAATAGCTTTTTACTTCCCTTATCATCCACCTTTTTTATCTTGGCTACCTGTGCCGGTGATGTCTCTAAGGCTTCTGCTATTAAATCCCTTGTCGTAGTTCCTTTTATCTGTTGTACGATATCCTGTCCTTTTTCATCCTTACCTAATAGAAAATTTTCTACACCTGCTTTTCTGAGTTTTATATAAAGTTTATTCCATTCTCTGTATTCAAATAATATATCCGCTTCTGTTTTTGTTCTATGCTGATTTGTCGTTAAAATAGCGAACATTTCTTTTGAATCCCTGTCCAGAGGAATATCCATCTTATCTAAATCCCTGATCGTACAAGGAACATACTCACCCTTCCATTTTCCCTGTGAGTCTAATAACTTGATAGCCTCCAGTCTTCTATGTCCTGTCAGCAACATATAACTATCATCCGGCATTTTCATAACTTCTAATGGCTGTACCAATCCTGCCATTTCTATCTGCTGTGCCAGTTCCGGTATTGCCTTTATTGACATCTTATTCTTAGGATTAGGGATGATCTGATTGATCTTAAGATATACAATCTCCATTTTTTCTATTGCCTGTTCTTTAGAAGAATCATTTAAAAGTCCTGCTCCAAGAGACATTTCCTTTCCATTATCGAATCCTTTAATCTTACTAAAATCAAATTTACCACTCATAACCTATGATCACTCCATTCCTACTTTTTCATTTTCTGCTGTTTTTCCAGTTTCTTTAAATATTTTTTCTCACAGGCTTCACGGTCATTCGACTGTATGTATTCTGTAAGTGCCACATATGCCTGCGTTACTCCTAACTTCTGTTTTTTATCTAATGCAAGCAATGTTTCCTGCTGATATGAATTTTCTTCCAATTTTACTGTCTTTCCTATTTCATATGGAAGACGCAGCCCCGGAAGTTCTTCATCCAAAAATTCTCTTGTACGTTTCATTACATTAGTTCTCGGATCACACTGTGTAAAGAAACATCCTCCAATCTCCAATCCCGGATTATAAGATTGTACTGTACGGATAAGATTTAAAGAAATTGCAATTCCTACTAATGAATTTCCATCCGATTTTGTTGGAATAAAAACCTCATCCGATGCTACCAGAGCATTAATATTTAAAAGGTTAATCGATGGCGAACAATCAATCAGACAAAAATCATATTCCTCCTGCAACTTATCCAGATGATGCTTTAACCGAAACTGTTGTGGTGTCCGAACATCCGCTTTTAATCTTTCTTCTACTTCTGCTAATGTCTGGTATGTAGGAATGATATCTAAATTTTTATATTTTGTATGGATAATTCCATCCCTTATATCAAGACTGGAATCTATAAAAAAATCTTCAATTGATAACTCTTCTCCTATTTTTCGTCCGGATAAGATTGAACGAAACAGACTATAATAATCCACCTTGCTAAACTGATTAGACGTATTTCCTTGAGGGTCAACATCGATGAGCAACGTCCTTTTATTAAATACATCAGATAATATTGCTCCTATCGTGGCTACACTTGCTGACTTTCCTACTCCACCTTTTTGATTCATAAATGAGAATATCTTCATTCGTATATTCCTTCCTTTCATTATTTACTATATATATAGTATAATCTTTCCGTGAGTCAAATGCAAGTTTTTTCACCAAAAATGAACCACAGAAACAACCGAATTTTTCTTTTTTTATGGAATCCTCGGTTTTAGAATTTGTAAAAATTTTTCTTAAAAGCCTGAATTTCCGCACCTTTGAGGCACCTGCTATTTTTAGCAGCTACTTTCCTATTTCCTTTTTGTATCTATAATAGGTGCTTTCACTCATTTCTAATTCCCTCATTAAGTCAAAAGGTTTGATCTCTCCATTCTCTACTCTTGAAAATTCTTCCCTAAACCTTTCTATTGCCATAACTCTAGGTCTTCCATAATCATCCCATTCTCCCCGTTCTTTCTTTGCCCGGATCCCTTCAGCCTGTCTCTTGATACGTTTTTCCATTTCCGCTTCTGCTCCGGCTGCATAAATTTCTATCAAAACATTATTTATTGTTTCCACGACCAGTTTTGCCAGATCATTCCCCAGGGAGGAGAAATCAATCAGAGTGGTCGGTATTTCCAAGATCATAATCCGGATATGCTTCTTTTGAAAAAAACGAAGTTCTGCTAAGATTTCCTTTTTATTTCTACCCAGCCTGTCTACTTCTGTGATGATCAGGACATCTCCCTCTCTTAATACATCTTCCTTTAAAACCATGTAACGTGGTCTGTCAAAATTTTTTCCCGTTCCTTTTTCTGCAAATACCTTTTCCAGTGGAATATGTTCTTTTTTACAAAATTCTTCTATTTCCCGTATTCCTCTGTCTAAGTGCTGTTCTCTGGTACTTGCTCTTGTATAACCGTAATAGTTCAATTATAATGCTCCTAAAATGTATCTGTTCTTTTTGGGTGTTCCCAAAAATTCTATTATGTACTTTTTGAGTGTACTATATTGCTATATAAAAATCAACTTTTAAAGGTATACTTTTTGGGTATAATTTGAAAAGGAATCCCCATTTTATAGGGATTCCAGGTACCTGCTATTTTTATCATCTATTCTAATTCCTGATTTTTATACAACTTTGTGATCTCTTCATATTCATAGATATTCTTTTGTATCTCATATTCACTTTTAAGAGAACGCTTGATCTCTTTTATCATTTTTTCAAAATTCGATAATACATCCGTTCTATAGAATCTTTGAAAACTCGTTTTATAGTATTTGTAATTTTTTATATTATTCAGCATTTCCTCTGCTATCTCATTTCCATGCTCTGCAGATTTTCCTAAATATATTTTTGCCTGGTTTATATCCTTTGGCAGATACCTTCCTTTCATGTATTCTATTCCAATTTTCAGCTCTGCAAATTGATTACCCTGTTCTGCTAATTCCATCATATAGGTTATTCCCTTGTTAGGATCATAAATACTTAGTTCCTCATTTAAGTATGCACTAGCAATTTTATACTCAATAACTTCATTCTTTTCTTTGATACTCTCTAAGTATGATATTCCTTTTTCTGCATCTAAATACTCTCCCTCTTTTAAGTAGATCACTCCTAACATATATTTTGCATAATCATTATCCTGCTGTGCAGCCTGATCCAAATAATAAAGTCCTTTTTGCATATCATAGATTTCTAATTCTGGATCTGTATACATTTTCCCCAAACGATATAAGGACCACTCATTCCCTTTTTCTGCAGCTTGTGTAAAATACTCAATACTCTTATTGATATCATATTCGCTTGATGTTTTATCTGCATAGATCTTTCCTAAAGTATACGCAGCCCATTCATTTCCTTTTTCCGCTGCTTTCTCTAAATACCCCAATCCTTTCTTGATATCTAATAATTCACTCTCTGCCTCATCTATATAATATTTTCCCAATGCATATAAAGCCCACTCATTTTCCTTTTGTGCAGCCTTTTCCAAATAATAAATTCCCTTCTCTTGGTTATAGTGTTCTGCATCACGTTCTAAATATATTTTTCCCAATGCGTATTGAGCAAAATCAAATGTATCATTATCTGCAACAATCTTCAAATGTTCTAGCATCTGCCCTTCATATTCAACTCCCATTTCCTTATACAATTTTGCAAGACCATAATTTGCATAAACGTTTCCTGCCTCTGCAGATTCCTCTAAATACTGTTTTGCTAATTCAATATTTTTTTCTGTTCCAAGTCCTTGAAAATACATCATACCTATACGATACGCAGCTTTATCATCCGGTGTCCTGTCATACATTTCTTCAAATCCTGATAATGCTTGTTTATATAATCGACCTGCTTTTTCTTCATCAATTTCTGTTCCAAGTCCCTTATGGTATAATTTTGCTAATTCATATGATGAATATGGAAGTGCTCTATTTTTAAGTGTATTATTTGAAATCTCATACCACAATATTGCTTCCTCATAATTTTGTTCAACTCCATTTCCGTACTTGTACATTGATGCTAAAGAATATTGTGCATAGCCGTTTCCATTTTCTGCAGCATTTAAAAAATACTTATATGCTTCCTCCTGATCCACCTCCGTTCCAAGACCTCTGTTGTACTGCTTTCCAATTCGATAATCCAAATATGACATCGTTCTTTTTTCTTTTCCACTTTCTCCATACAATTGTCCCGGTTCAAATTTCGGGTAACTATGATTTCTTAAATGTTGGAATCCTTTTAATGCTTCTTGATAATAGTAATACGATTTTTCTGCATCGATCTTACAGCCCTTTCCATATTGATAATAATCTCCTAAATCATATGCAGCCAATACATTTCCTCTTTTATATTCCTGATGCATCAGCTCTACTCTTTTTCCCATATTTTCTTTTATAATTTTATTATTTTGATCATAAATAATATTTCGTGCCGTTTCATATCCATTTTTCCAGTCCATATAGACACTAGCCTCATGTGGATCGCTGAAACGATTCTCGATATTATGATCCAAATCATCTACAATATCTAATGCATCCGGTTCCAATTCAAAATATAACAATGGCACCGGCATGGAAATATCTATATCCCGGTTTGTCTTCAATTCATACTCTGCAATAAGTCTTTCTATTTGATCCGGCTGCTGCTCCATATCAGCATCTAATGACTTTAACTCCTTTAGAATTGCATTACCCATTCTTCTATACAAATCATTATACTTTGTTATCCGGAAATCCTTACCGGTATTTCCATATGATGTCCTATATGCCTTTGCCTGTTTTTTTAATAAAACATCCAACTCTTTCATGTCTTCCATATGGTATTTTCGTAAATACAGATCTGTTACCCGATCGATCTCCGGTCTTACATCTTTTAATATATTATTTCCATACTGCCACAAATTTCTTGGACAATCCGGAAGATCATTATATAACTGAAAAATAGCCTGTGCTAATTCCTGATCCTGTACTAATGGATGCTTCGCCTTCTGCTTTAAGATTTCTTCCCGGATAACTTTATTGATCATCAAATTCAAATCTTTTTCCTGTATCAGCCCATTTACAATTTTACTCTTACAGGCTTCGATGCTGCTCATTTTAAATCTTCCTACATATTCTCTCTTTCCGTTATATATCTTAGTCTTTCTTTGTGGAAATAACTCTACCGTTGCCACATGGACATGAATGTTATCTGTATTATAGTGAATGGCTGCACTCCATGTTGCATTTTCCAGATTTTCCTTTTTTAGCATTTCCCTGATTCCATTTCTGGCTACCTCTTTTAATTTTTTATCATCCAGTGTTTTTGTTTTTGCATCATATACTCCCTGTTGTGAAAGCCACCGATTATCAAAAGAGATAACTGTCTGCCACATAAGCGAACCATTATCCTGAGCCTTCTGAAAAATAGATTTTAAAGATTTCTTTTCTTCTTTAGATAATAAATCTTTCTTCTCTGTAAATATTCCTTCTGTCTTTACAGGATTTCCCATGTAATCATTATATAAATTAAACTTCTCCAGATTGTCATTACGAACAGCCTCTTTCCGATCTATATAATCTATGTAAGAACCAAATACACTTGTACCTGGCATTGTAAATTCTGTCATTATTACACATCCTGCTTTTACTCCTGCCATAATGCCCTCCATTTACTTGTTGATAAAAATAGCAGGTTCCTCAAACCCGCATAAAAAAAGGATTCTTTAAGAATTTTTCTTTTTACTTTCCCTGTAGTCTTTTCTTTGTTTGAAATGCTGTATCTTCTTTTTAATAATGCTTCTACTTTCTGCGATCACAGGAGATTCATATACATCCACCGGAATGAGCGAATCAATTTCCGGAAACTCTTGCTCTAAAATAGTGTTCATCACATCTAATAAAATAATCGTGTTTTGCTCTGCCACTGTCGCAGCCCATTTAATTCTATCTTCATATGGTTTCCTTTGTTCCTGAATCTTCTCATATATATTCAACAGTAAATGCTCTGTCTCTTCTTGTTCCTGATATTTTTTTATAATATACTGTAATGCCTTTTTTTCAGATCTAAAATTTTGCTCCTGCTTTACCTTCAAAATGACATTCATATCTTCCTGTGATAATTCAAAATGTTTATTCATCCTCGTCTCCTTGATCAGAAATTCTATTAAGTGCTTCTGTATTCAACTTAATAATTTCCGCCATATCTTTTACCAGGTTCTCATACTTATTTTCGATTTCTTTTAACTCTCCAAACATTGCAAGCATTTCTAGCTGCTGTCTTAAATATGATTCCCTGCTCATATGTTTCTTTCTTGCCATTTCTCCCAGCTTTACAACGGCTGCTCCATCAATTCCCCTTATAGAAATATCCGCCATTTACCGCACCTCTTTTTTACTATGTTTGTAGTATTATATCAAAATGGCTTTAAAAAAGCAATTTTTTATGTACCGATTTTGATATATCTGTATCTATTTATTTCATTTTGCTAGCATAGGAAATCGACTGGCACTGCCAGTCCTATCACGAAGTGATAGCAGATTTCCCTTATGCTCTTTTTTCTTCCTATTCCAGTGGAGAACCACTGGAGCTTGCGTAGCAAGCCCGGCTACGCCGTGATAGGAAGAAAAAAATTTTTCACCACCACATCCTGTCCCCGGTACAACCAATTCAATAAAAAAAGAAAATTGGCAGGGAACTAAATCCCTGCCAACGCTTTAGATCGCCTGCTATTTAACTAACTCATTAACACACTTTAATCCGATCCGTTTTTTTATCGTAAAGATAATATGTATCATCTAAAACCTCATCCCTACGAACTGCTTCATAATTTACATTCTGTACCATTTCTCTATAAAATTTCGATTCGCTATCGGTATTCTGCTTCAAAACAAGCACCTCATGTATAGAGGATGGAAGAATCACTAACCTATCTGCTCTCAAAATTTCTGCCGTTTCTCTTAAGACATCCTTATAAAAGATTGTTCCGGCTCCATACAACTTGGACTGATTGGTCAAAACCAATGTATTTTCTACTGCTTCACAAGTCGGAAGTGTTGGAAACAGTTCTTGTAAGGATTTTCGCCATACCGGAAAAAGTCTTGGTGTATTCTGTTTTGCAAATGTAAACAATTCTTCTTTCGTATAATGTAACCGTTCCATATGAATATTATGAATTACAATAGAAGCCTCGCCCTCGTCCTCGTCTTTTACCAAATTATTAACATTTATCGCAATTATCATAGCTAACGATTCGTAAGTCATATGCGGTACATCCTTTAAAAGTTCTTTATTTCTTTTTTTATTGATAATTCTAAAATAAACGTTTTCTTTGATGTTTTCATCAGAAAGCAACTTCTGTAAATCAAAATTTTCTTTCTGTCTGTGGCTCATCAATATTTCAATAATTTCTACAGCAATGTCATCTATGCTCTTTCCGCTTTCAAACTCTTTGAAAAAGGATTCTAAATATAACACGGGAGTTATATTTTCATTTGTCCTTTTAATCGTTACGGCTTCCAGTTCCAAGCCATTGTTTTTCATCATAGAATTGAAAACAACTTCGCCATCTGTTACCCTTTCCGTGATTTTTCCTTTTAAAATCTCCTTGAATTTTTCCATTGTAGTTTCTCCTTTCAAAATTGTTATTATTTACTACATATATAGTATAACATTTTAACTAGAAAAATACTACAATTTCAGCCAAAAAACGTCGCACATACACCTTTAAATTTTTTTCTTTTATGGAATATCTCTGTGTTCCGGAGCCTGCAGCATACCTTATGCCGGTACTGTTCATCCATTGCACCGCACCCCGTCGGGACCCGAAAATCGAGCTGCTGATGCTTTGGACAACTTAGGACAGAGGTGGTTGAGCGGAGGGAGCGAAAACGCATCTGTTCTTAGTTGTCCATGCTAATGCAGCGAATCATTTTGGGGTGACGGATACAGGTGCCCAAATAAAAATAAAAAGCTCAAACCCTTATAAATCAAGGATTTGAGCCACCTGCTATTTTTAGCATCTTTTATGCAAAAGGAAGTTCCTCATCTATTCCATCCGGAAGATTCATGAAGCCATCTCCTATTGCACTGCCTGCTGCATTTCCATTAGCCGCTGCAGCACCTGCATTGCTAGCACTCGCCGACTTGCTCTCTGCAAATTCCTGTTCTTCGACTATCACATCCGTTGTGTACACTCTCTGTCCGTCTTTGTTTGTGTAGCTTCCGGTCTGGATACGTCCGGTAACTGCTATCTTGATTCCTTTATGGAAATACTTTTCTGCAAATTCCCCAGAACGTCCAAAGGCAACACAATTAATAAAGTCCGCTGTCTGTTGGTCTCCGTCACGTCTGACTCTTCGGTCTACTGCAATCGTATACCTTGCAATTGCCATTGAGTTCTCTCCTTGTGAATATCTAACCTCCGGATCTCTTGTTAACCGTCCCATCAATATAACCTTGTTCATCTTTTTCCTCCTATTCTAAATACAAAATCTTTAAGTTAGTCGGTACCTGTTGTAAGTCATCCAATGATTCCGCTTTTTCCAAATCTTTCCTATGGACAATATAAATTCTTTCCCTTGTTTCGCTTGGACTTGCTTGCTCGATATAAGCCACAGCACTCTCATAATAAGCAAACGCAGCACAAATTGAAAATCTATCTTTTTTATCGTCATACTCCTTACCTTCAATTTTATAACCCACTAGCCAATTCAATTGTTTCTCAATCTTCATTTCTTTTACCATCCTTTTCTTATTTACTATATATATAGTATAACACAAAATAGCAAAAAATCCATAGAAACAAGGAAAAAACATCCAGTAAACCGACGGTTTATTTTTTCTTTTATGGAATATCTCTGTGTCCCGGAGCCTGCAGCATACCTTATGCCGGTACCGTTCATCCATTGCACCGCACCCCGTCGGGACCCGAAAATCGAGCTGCTGATGCTTTGGACAACTTAGGACAGAGGTGGTTGAGCGGAGGGAGCGAAAACGCATCTGTTCTTAGTTGTCCATGCTAATGCAGCGAATCATTTTGGGGTGACGGATACAGGTGCCCAAATAAAAATAAAAAGCTCAAACCCTTATAAATCAAGGATTTGAGCCACCTGCTATTTTTAGCACCTAAAAACCATATTTTAAACTCTCTTCAATTTCTGATATATATTTGTAAATCTATTATATACCCATTTTATAAGATTTGATGTTAGTACAATACTACAGAATACTACAAGTTGCTAGTGAGTATAACCTTGAAAAACCAAATAGTAAAAAAGAGTAAAAACATATCTTTTATAAACTGTATGTGATAACCAATTTCTTTAGGATCTAGTGTTTGCTCTTCAAACAGCAGTCTCCACTTCCCCTTATTTTCCGTTTCTGGCGAATATTCAAAAGGTTCAAGTCCTGTATAATTTTCTGTAATATAAATAAATATCTCTTTCCGTAGCTTCATAGGAATTTGGGGATATTTTCCATTAAAGAATACAACTAACCAATTTCTTTTCATTAGAATGTTATATATAGTATCAATATATTCTTCTACCGTACCCAGTTGCTTTGCATACATTTCTGCATTTAATGAAATATAGCGAAACAATGAAAGATCCATTATTTCACAAATAAAACAAATTATAAGATAAACTATCATACTATAAGCGAATAAAGCAAATGGTATAAGAACAGGTATCATCCAAGAAACGAATATTATAAAACCGAAAGTAATACTACAAAATAAGAATATCAAGAGTGATGATACACACGTTTCCTTGGCATATTCCAGTGAAAATCTTATTAAACTTTTTTTCTTCTTCGTATCCTCTATTTTAGGATTAGTAGTAGCCTTATTTTTCGTCAAATCTATTGTTCCCATAATAATTTTTTTCTTCCTTTCTAGTCTGATCTGCCATCGTCAGTCTGTATTACAGCATATATATCTTTCCTATCCATATTAAGTATTACTTTAATCATTAGCAGGAGTGGCATAAGAAGTATAACATATCCAAAATAGAAAATGTAAAAATACTTCACGACACACCAAGTAGTGTCCTTAAACTTTAAAGGATAAAAGGATCCAAAATTATAGTAACTAACCACAAACAAAGGACCCAAAAGAATAAATGCCTCTCCAATAATAAAGAGAATACAATATAATTTCATCACACACGCCGCTAGTTTAGATTTTTTAGTAACCTTCTTTTTCTTCAGATCTATTTTTTTCATCAGAATTCCTCTCTCTTATTCCGCTTTTAATATCAATGAGAAAATGTAACATATATCTCACGATCTTTATCATTGATTTCTATATTATGGATTCCCATAACGTTCAAATCTTCTATATCACTTTTATTGGCATCCTTGATTTTTTTACCATTAAGAGACAGCTCATATCCATTTTCTATTGCGTTTTTTGCTTCAACTTTTTCATATTGTAAATAAAAAAAGCAACCAACATAGGAAAAAAGCAACAATACACAAAAAAATTCAAGTAAATTAACTATAAATAATTCTGTTTTAGTAAATATATGAAGTTCTTCACCAACTTCTTTAGACTCATATTTCATAATGTGCACCCTCCATCTTTCAACCAAAAGTTTTAAACAGCGAAAACCCGAATACAAAAGAAGAGCTAGCCAAAACAATACAATACCAAAACAGCAAATATGCATGGCATGAATGTATGCTCCATTATTTATAAACAAATTTTCACAGCACCTCTCACATCCAAAACTTTGATATATTCATCATTTTTTCTCCAAGTTGTACCACCTTTGCTATATTCTTATCAGATTCAACCATTGCCATGAAATCTTCTTTTGATAATTCCGTATACTCTAATAATCGGTCAACCCAATCCTGCAGCCTAGCATTTTCACTCTCTAACGCATCTACCCGTTGCTTCAAATTTTCCGCTTCTGCTTTTCTTTTTGCTAAACACTGATCCAGTTCTCTTATTTTCTTTTTATACTGGCAACGTTCCTTTTCAAAAGCGATGTCTTTTGCTGATTTTTTTCGTTCACTCATCCTCATCTACCTCCTATGATGAAGCCTCACACGACTAAAGTCGCGTGCTTCCTATAATGTCCTTGCGGTATATAGACACAGTATCTTTAAAGATATGATTATAATGTTTAATTTTTACACTGTATGTAGAAAATATCTTCATACCGCAAAGCCTCCTTCCTTGGGATGGGAGAAACCTCCCATCCATCTGTCATTACTGTTCTGTTTTCTTTGATGTCTTTCTCTTAGATCCGGCTTTCTTTGGCTCTGGATCTGATGTTTCCGGCTTTGTATCCTCTGCTGCAGGTTCCGGATCCTTGTTTTCTTCTGTACCCGGTTTTGTATCATCCGCTTTGGCTTTGCTTTCTACAAATTCCTGTGATTCGATATAAACATCCGTGGTGTAGATCTTCTGTCCATCCTTATTGGTGTAGCTACCAGTTTTAATGCGTCCCCGGACAAGCATCTTCATGCCTTTTTTTAAATACTTTTCAGCAAGTTCCGCTGAACGTCCAAAAGCTACACAATTGATAAAATCAACATCCTGTTCCCCGTTTTTCTTTAAGCCATCATTAACTGCCAGTACATAATTAGCAACCTTCATTGGTTCGTTACCTTTTGTCATTCTGATCTCCGGGTCTTTGACCAGTCTACCCATTAAAATTACCTGATTCATAAAAAATCTCCTTTCGATGTGCTTTGTTTTTTCTTTATTTACTATACATATAGTATAACATAAAATAACAAAAAATCCATAGAAACAAGGAAAAAACATCCAGTAAACCGGCGGTTTATTTTTTCTTTTATGGAATATCTCTGTGTCCCGGAGCCTGCAGCATACCTTATGCCGGTACCGTTCATCCATTGCACCGCACCCCGTCGGGACCCGAAAATCGAGCTGCTGATGCTTTGGACAACTTAGGACAGAGGTGGTTGAGCGGAGGGAGCGAAAACGCATCTGTTCTTAGTTGTCCATGCTAATGCAGCGAATCATTTTGGGGTGACGGATACAGGTGCCCAAATAAAAATAAAAAGCTCAAACCCTTATAAATCAAGGATTTGAGCCACCTGCTATTTTTAGCA
>ERZ780195.2483-NODE-2483-length-12596-cov-13.359939_pt1 | contig 12596 bp, 7 predicted proteins | sample MGYA00511017_ERZ780195 | MGnify/ENA primary metagenome ERZ780195 (study PRJEB29588, sample SAMEA2159974) | human gut metagenome | biome: human gut; feature: human-associated habitat; material: faeces | place: Denmark | collected 2008/2010 ...
TAATATTTTTATAATTGTTTTTTATTACAGATGGTAGGTATACATATGTATTTACTTTATCTGATAAAAATACTAATGTTTTTTCCAATTTTTTATTTACAAAACATTTTAAAGGAATATATAAGCTACTTATATTTTTAAAATCTAAAATAGAGTAATCTATGTCAGAATTAATATTTCTTAGTAAGATTGATATTTTTTTATTATTATTCTTTTCGGATTTTAGAATATTATATGGCAAAGTAATATTATTTAATTCAAAATTAGATGTCCTTGCACTTTCAGCCAATATATGCTCTTGTAGTTTTAATAACAAATTGCGTCTTAGTTCATTTAAAACACTTATATTAGGAATAAACAATCCATCATCAAGTTGAACATTTACTGTTTTAAAATTAAATGGCGTATTTGAAGTTTTACAAATCTGCTTTATAATTCTTTCAGAAGTTATAGGGGAGTTAATTGCAGGAATAGGGACAACATCTGAAGAAACAGATATAACAGAATTGTTATAGTTAACAGATATGCTTATAGGAATTCCTTTTTTCACTATAACGTTTGCATTAATATTTATTTTTTTATTTTCACAATTTGTATAAGAAAGTCTAGCAGTATTTAGCAATTCTTTGCTATTTAATTTGTACACTTTATCTCCAACAGATATATTACCTTTCATTCTACCAATTGTAACTCTTGTGCCAGCCTTAGCATGTGTAAGATTTAATGTTTTCTGCATCAGTTCTGAAACAGTATATTTAGAATCTTCTTTTTCTGTATAAATAGTATCTCCAATTGCCAAATCCTCATTTAATGTTAAAGTAATATGCCCTTTATTGCTGCTAAATTTGCTAATATTTCCAAGGAATAAGCCGATATTATTAGGTCTTTCTTTGAAAATCAGGTTTTTATTGGGTGAATCTGAAAGATGTCCACTAGAAAAGCCACCTCTATTAAATATTTGCAACAGCTGTTTCATATCAGAGTCTTCAACAATATAATCTTCTTTATTTAATATTTTATCTATATATTTACGATATATTCTAGTTACAGTTGCAACATATTCTGGACTTTTTAATCTTCCTTCAATTTTAAAGCATTTTACACCAGCATCAATTAACTGAGGTAAATAGTCAAGGGTACATAAGTCTTTTGGACTTAATAGATAACCTTTATCCATTGTTGTTTCTTTATTTGAAACGTTATTATGGTTTAAAAGTTCATAAGGCAACCTACAAGGACCTGCACATTTGCCCCTGTTACCAGAACGTCCACCAATAATGCTGGAAAACAGGCATTGACCAGAATAAGAAATACATAGAGCACCATGTATAAAAGTTTCTATTTCTATTTTAGAATTTTTACATATGTATTGAATTTCATTTAATGGTAATTCACGCGCAAGAACAACTCTTTTAAAACCTAAATCCTGTAATTCTAAAACACCTTCTAAATTATGTATTGACATTTGAGTACTGCCATGAATAGGCATATCCGGAAAATTCTTAATTAAATATCTTGCAAGCCCAAGATCTTGTACAATTAAGGCATCAACGCCAAATTCATAAGCTTTTTGAGCTAAATTAATGGCATCATTAAATTCAGAGTTTTTAATTAAAATATTTAAAGTTAAAAAAGTTCTTACGTTTCTTAACTTACAGTATTGTATAGCTTTTTTTAATGTGGGAACATCAAAATTATTTGCAGAAGCTCTAGCATTAAACAGAGTAGAACCAAAATACACACTATCCGCACCATTTTGAACTGCGGCTAATAAGCAATCCCAATCTCCAACAGGAGATAATAATTCGATTTTATTCATACAAAAACCTCCGCTGATATTGTAACATATTTTTTTCATTTTGCATATATTAATATTATATAAGTGAATTAAAGAAATAATAACTATCTAAGGCAACAAGTAGTGAATTGTAAATAAAATGAAAAAATAAATTTTTGTTACAATTATATTACTTTTTCTTTATATCAATTGACTAAAAAAAATAACAATGTTATACTTTATTTGTCGAATAATAACAAATGAGGTGTAATAATTGAGAAGAATGTATAAAATAATTAGTATGTTAATAGTAATGATAATATTATCATTTTTTATAATAAATATTTTACCACATAAGGTTGATGCTGCTCAATACAAAGAGCCAGAGAGCAAAACCAATAAACTTGTAAATTATCCAGGATATACGGAGTTAATTAACAACTTAAAAAAGCAACATCCAACATGGACATATACAATATTTTTTACAGGGCTTGACTGGAATCAAGTTATAAAAAATGAAACAACAGAAGCACATAGCAGAAATTTAGTCCCAGCAGATAGAAAGGGAGAATGGCTTTGTGCATACTGCGAAGCAAATAAAAAAACATATGATGAGGGAAGATGGAAGGGCGCTTCAGAAGTAGCAGTTTCATATTACATGGATCCTAGAAATTTCCTTTATGAAGATTACATATTTCAATTTGAAGAACTTGGATATAATGCAGAATTACACACGATTTCAGGTGTAAATAGTATTTTGGCAAATTGTAAATATCTACAGGGGAATAGTATTAATTATATAGATACAAATGGAAAACAAGCTACAATAAATAAATCTTATGCACAGATTATAATGGAAGCAGGTAAAACATATAATGTTAGTCCATATCATTTAGCAAGTAGGATATTGCAAGAACAAGGAACAACAGGAACTGCAATGGTTTCAGGTAATTATAATTCGACATACAGAGGATATTATAACTTCTTTAATATTGGCGCTACTGGAAGTGACATTATGGCTAACGGATTAAAATATGCCAAAAATAATGGATGGTCTTCACCGGAAAAAGCAATACATGGAGGAGCAAAATTTATTGCAAAAGAATACATACAATATGGACAATCCACATTATATTTACAAAAATTTGATGTTGTAGATGATTATGAAACAGAGTTGTATTATCACCAATATATGCAAAATGTATCAGCTGCAAAAACTGAAGGTGAAGAAGTAAGAGGTGCTTACAAAAAGCTTGGATTTATAAATACAAGTAATGAGATACCATTTAATTTTTTAATACCAGTATATGAGAACATGCCAAAACAGAATTGCCCATATCCAGGAAGTCAAACAATTGTAACACAAAATGTAGAACTTAATTCAAAAGCCGACATAAAAAAAGAAGCAAAAAGTTCAGCAACAAATATAGCAACACTAGAAAAAGGAGCAAAAATATTAAGAATAGAAATAGGAGTTTCTACAAATGATGGAATAAGATGGGACAAAATAGTATTAGCAAATGGAACAAAGGGATATATTAATTCAACTTATATAAAGCGAATTAGTGACATAACTAATTGCAGTGAAAGAGCAATTGCAAATACAGATGTAAATTTAAGAAACGGGCCAGGAACATCAAATACAACAGTAATTACTACATTAACAGAGGGACAAGCACTTACAATAATTGAAAAAGGCCAATACAATGGTGTAGATGGATACAATTGGTATAAAGTAAAATTAAACAATGGAACGCAGGGATATTTAGCTTCAAAATATTTAAATATAGTAAGTTCAGGTTCAGATGACTCGGGTAATGAATTAGTAAAAGTTGTATGTGAATATGGCCTTAAGATAAGAGAAAATCCAGGAATAGACGCTAAATGTTTAACAATTGTAGAAAAGGGTACAATATTAACAAGAACACAAAAAGCAGTTTCTAATAAAAATGGGTATACATGGGATAAAGTTGTTACAGGAAATGGAATTATTGGTTATGTGGCAAGAGCAGGTGGCTCAGAACAAAATATTGAACCTATAGAAAGTGATAAACCACAAGAACCTCAAGAGCCAGAAAATACAAATGACATCTTTAAGATAGATGGAACAAATTTAATGTGTGTGCCAAAAACAACAGTGGAAAACATTAAGACAAAATACAATAATACAATAATTAAAAAGGGTAATGAAGAGATAAAAACGGGTAATGTAGGAACAGGATATAAAGTAATAATAGAAGAAAAAGAATATATAATAATAGTAAAAGGTGACATAGACGGTGATGCTAGAATAACAGCAGCAGATTATGTTAAAATAAAAAACCATATTATGGGCAAAAAAACATTAAACAATGTAGAAAGAGAAAGTGCAGATGTCGATTCAGATAAGAAAACAACGGCAGCAGATTATGTTAGAGTAAAAAATTACATAATGGGGAAAGGCAAAATAGAAATATAAAAAATTCTACGAAAGGAAAATAAAAAATGAGAAGGAAAAAAACAAAAGTTGCAATAAGTATTATTATTGCTATAGTAATGATTTTATTAGTAATTAGTACAAGTGCAGAGGCTGCAAGTTTTAGCATAACGTCTGGAAGGGATTCTGTAACAGTAGGAGAGTCATACAATATAACAATAACAGCGACAGGATTAACAGGAAAGTTTAATATATCGCATAGTCAAAATGTTTCAGTTAATATTTCGTCTGTTTTTATTGACGATGGAAGGGCAGATGAGAAAATAATTGTTACGGCAAAAAGTGTGGGAAAAGCAACAGTGACAATTAGCCCAGATGAAGAAACTGGTATTTCTTCATCTACAACAGGAGAATTGGTCAAAGACGAAAATCTACTTAAACCTAAAACGGATACAGTAACCGTAAAAGCAAAACAGAACAATAATACAACAGGTGGAGGAAGTACAGGTGGCAATGCGGGTGGAAATACTACACCAACAGAACCAAAATTCACATCAGTAAATGAAACTGTTTATGCAACTACGGAAGTAAATGTAAGAAAAAGTTGGTCAACAAGTAGTGGAATAATAGGTTCATTAGGAGCAGGCAAAAGTGTAACGCGCATAGGAAAAGGCGATAACGGTTGGAGCAAGGTATCATTTAACGGTTCAACAGGGTATATATACAGTGAATATTTAACTACAACACAGCCAAAAGCAGAAGAACAAAAACCGAAAGAACAACCTAAAAATGAAGAAAAATCAACAAACAAAAATTTAGCAAAACTAGAAGTAAAACCAGAAGGACTAACACCAGAATTTAAAAAAGATGTTACAGACTATACAATCAAAGTTCCAAATAGTATAGAAAAGTTAGATATTATAGCAGAGGCAGAAGATAGCAAATCAAAAGTTGAAATCTCTGGAAATGATAAATTAGTAGAAGGAGATAATATAGTTAAAATATTAGTAACAGCAGAAGATGGAACAACTAGAACATATATAATAACTGCTACAAGAGAAAAAACTGTGCAATCAAGTTTGAGATTATCAGCACTAACTATAGAAGGAATCAACATAGAGCCAGCATTTTCACCAGACATATTTGCATATACAGCTACACTAAGCAATAGTGAAATAAATGAATTAAAAGTAAATGCTACAACAAGTGACGAAAATACTACAATAGAAATTTTGGGAAATAGCAATTTACAAGATGGAGAAAATGTAATAACAATATTATTGAAATCAACTAAAACAGATGAAACAACAACATATCAGATAACAGTAAACAAACCAGTACAACAAGCAGAAAAACAAGGAATATTGCCTAAACTATCAGCAAAAGAAATATTCTATATTATAGCAGGAATAATAAGCTTAATAATATTATTGTTAATAATTAAAAGAGATAAATTAAATGCAAGCAAAAAAAATAAAGAAGAAAAAGCAACAAATAATGGAGAATATGAACAAAACAAAAACGAGTATTTAGACCAATATGAAACAAAAGAGAAAATAGAAAATAATAATTTTGAAGAAACAAATGAAGACCCAAACGATGACTTAAAAAAGAAAAAAGGAAAACATTTTTAAAGATGCAAAATTAGGGACAGTCCCCAATTGTTCCATTTGAACAATTGGGGACAGCCCTGTAATATTGCCATAATTTTAAATTTAATGATGCAGAACTATTGCAAACAAAAAATGATTATAGTATACTTAAAATACATGCTACTGTAGCTCAGTTGGTAGAGCAACAGATTCGTAACCTGTAGGTCGGCAGTTCGATTCTGCCCAGTAGCTCCATTTGAAATCAACTTACGGACTTAATTGCTCGTAAGTTTTTATATTATATAAATAATTTTCAAAAAAAGAGGAAAAAATTATCAAAATAATTTAATCCTCTTTTGTTATTTTTTGAATATGGGAATAAAATCTATGTCTAGCCAGCACTGAATTTATACTCCCGCATAAATTCTAGTATGGGAATTCCCATACCCTTTATTATCAGAAATTAAAATCTAAATATACATAATTATTCATATCGTAAGATAAATTATTTTCTATCATTTTGTTAGCAATTTTACAACACTTTGAAATCCTTTCACCATTAAATAGTGGATCAATATATCTAATCTTTGCTCCATGATGTACATAATAAACATTTTGAGGTTCTTCTTTTGATATTTTTACTTTTTTAGCATTTTTCCAGATATTGAATATGTCATTATATTTAGAAGATTCTATAATATTTATTACTTCACTTTCCTTTAATTCATATAAATCTTTTCTAGATATTTTGTTTTCATCGCTTAATCCTTTTAGAATATCAGCAATTAATTGCATAGAATATCTAGTTCTATCCTCACGATATATAACAGATAATCTACTTGTAACCTTAACAAAGTTTCTAGCATTTTTTTTAGTTTTAAATCCTAATTCTATTTCTTTTTCTTCATTAGTTTGTATCTCAATATCATCATATATTTCTTTAATACTTGCTAGATCCAATAGTCTATATATAAACAGAGCATTTGATAATGAATATTCCAATCTATCAGCAGATAATTTAGGCGTGTCATTATCAGCAATAGGATATAAATGGTAATTATCAATTTCTGATATTTCAATATTATCCCTTTTTAATAATTTCATTATTTCTTTAGATTTTTTTATAATTTCTGTTGTTAAATCTTCTGTTGATTCTTGAGTCATATAATCTCCATTAAGAAAATCCACACAATGCTTAAATGCAGGTGTTGCTATATCGTGAAATAATCCAGACAAAGTTTGCTTTTTATCATGTGTAAAATGCCAAACAATTAAAGCAACTGCAACAGAATGATCTAAACTTGAAAAGAAAAAATCACTTTCAAACAAGTTTGAATATATAGTGCCACAAGTAACACTTATATATTGCTGTGATAATAATTCTTTTGTATCTATATATTCATTTAACCATTCTGGAAAATTTGGTTCTAAAATTTTAAAATAATCTTTTATTTCTTTGCTAGTATTGTCATAATATTTACTCATTTTTATTATTCTCCTTTTTTGATTTCATAGTTTCAGCATCATCAACAATCAATGACATCGAAATAAAGTATACTAAAGCATCAATGAATTTCTTCATATCATTGATATCTCTATCATCCTGTATCTTTACATAATGTGCCTCATCGTTTCCTATCCACTCTGACTTTTCAGCAAGAGTTTTGATTTTATCATTATCAATATAATCTTTTAAGCATTTCATCATCCATGTCGATTTTATTTCTTCAGATTTTTCTGGATTATTATAAATTGCAAAATCTTTTATTAGGAATTCTAATGCTTTTCTATAACCTAATCCAGCTATTTCATCTAATGAATATTCTTCGGCTTTCAATGCTTGATTATATACTTTGACAAATTGTGGTGAAACTTCTTTAAGTTTATCATCAAAATCTCTTTCTTTAAAATTTATAGGTGCTGAATGATTTAACTTTATCATATTATAATTGTTTTCACTATATTCTTTTCTTCCATCAGATAGTGTTCTTGTAACTTTTCTACATATTTCATATTCTGATACTATTAATGAATGACACCCATTACAATAATCTGCTACAGATAAAAATTCTTTATCATCTCTACTGTGTACAATTCCATATAAATTTTGTGGTGCTAGCGCTTTTTTACAATTAGGACATTCTTCTATTGTTTCATAATTTACAGTTACCCCTGTATTATCATTCTTTCTAGTAAAATTTTTATTAATCTTCATAATAACCTCCAAGATATTTGCTGAAAATATTATACTATAAAACGCCAAATTTTTCCATACTCCCATTGAAATTTAATAAGATTTCATATATAATATTTTTAGAAGGAGAGTATTATGGTTCGTAAGCTGTAGCTTAACCGCTCCATTAAGTAAAATCGTTGCACAAATGTGACGCTAATGATTAAATCAATCTAAAAAGATTGATTTTTTTTTGGTGCTACTTCTATATACCGATGAACATACTTGTCCTATACCTGTACAAGAGGTGGTGTTTATGGGATTTATATTATTTTTATAATTCTATTGTCAAAATCTTTTTTTATATTAAAAAGGTCCTTTAATTGTTTGAGCTTTGTTATTGATATATCATAGGAAATGTGCTATACTAACTATTGATAAAATAATATGAAATTATGGAGGAAATATGGGTTTTTTTGATAAATTAAAACAAGGGTTAAGTAAAACTAAAAGTTCATTTGATGAAAAACTAAATAATGTATTTAGCAATTTTAGAAAAGTAGATGAGGAACTTTTAGATGAATTAGAAGAGGCGTTGATAATGTCTGATGTTGGAGTAGAAACTTCTAACAAAATTATAACAAATTTGAGAAATAAAATAAAAAAAGAAAAGATAGAAGACGAGCAAGCTGTAAAGCAAGCTCTAAGAGATGAAATTAAAAATGTATTAGAAGAAGTGGACAATACTTTAAAGTTAGAAACAACTCCATCTGTGATATTAGTAGTAGGCGTAAATGGTGTTGGCAAAACTACTTCTATAGGGAAAATAGCTAACAGACTAAAGCAGGATGGCAAAAAGGTAGTTGTTGCAGCAGCAGATACCTTTAGAGCAGCAGCAGTAGAGCAACTTGAAATATGGGCCAATAGAGCAGGATGTGACATAGTAAAAAGAGAAGAGGGAACAGATCCAGCAGCAGTTGTTTACGATGCTGTAAAGATAGCAAAAGAGAAACAAGCAGATGTCTTAATATGTGATACAGCAGGAAGATTGCACAACAAGAAATATTTAATGGACGAGCTTGTAAAAATAAAAAAAGTAATAGACAAGGAATTACCAGAAGCTTCTAAGGAAGTTTTAATGGTTTTAGATGCTACAACAGGGCAAAATGCAATATCACAAGTAACAGCATTTAAAGAGACAGTAAATATAACAGGACTAGTACTTACGAAATTAGATGGAACAGCTAAAGGCGGAGTGGTTATAGGAATTGTTGCTGAAAACAAGGTGCCGGTAAAATTTATTGGAATTGGCGAGCAAATAGATGATATGGAAATATTTAACAGCAACGATTTTGTAAATGCATTAATATAGCCAAATAAGCAATAGAAGATAAGCTTAGAAAGGAATGAGATTAAAATGACAAAAATAACAACCAAAAAGGATAATAAAAGAATTATAATTGTACTAGCATTTATACTATTGGCAATTTTAATTGGGTATGTATTATTTAGAGGTAAATATCTGGAAGTACTAGAAATAGGGGAAGAATATGTAGAAATATTTTGGAAAAATATAAAATATACGGCTATAGCCTTTAGTGCAAACTTTATAATATTATTTCTATTAATATATTTTACAAATTTAAAAATAAAAAAAGGATTAAAAGCTTTTTTTGATGATGATAAAAAGCCAATGCCGAAGTTAATAAATAAATCCATTGCAGTTATAAGCTCAATAATAATAAGTACTTTTACAACAAATATAATGCTAAAAAAAATAATGCTATGTTTTAATAGTGCATCTTTTGAAATTGAGGACCCAATATTTGGATATGATATCAGTTACTTCATGTTTAAAAAACCATTTATAGAATTTATGCTTATATATATAATGCTTCTCATAGTAGGGTTAACAATATATACCATATTGTATTACATAATTTCATTTAATATGTTTTTTGATGGAATAAATAGAGAAATATTGAAGAATAACCATTTTACAAAACAATTGGTTTTTCACACTATTGTAATAGTTATATTATTATCAATCCTAACATATGTAGGAATACAAGATATGGGAACAAATAAATTTTTAACATTAAAAGGAGAAACAGCATATTCAATATATGGATCTGGTTTTACAGATGTAACAATAAAACTTTGGGGATATAAAGTATTAACAGTAGTAATGGTAATTTCAATAATTTTGGCAGTTATATTCTTCAAAAAGGGAAAAGTTAAAAATGTAATAAAAAGTATAACAGCAGTCCCAGTATATTTAATAGGATTACTAATAGTATTAATAATAACCCAAACTTTTCTTGTAAAATCAAATGAGCTAGACAAAGAAAAATACTATATAAGTAAGAATATAGAATTTACCAAAAAGGCTTATGGCATAGAAATAGAAGAAAAAACAATAGCTAATAATGAAACATTAAGTGCAAAAATAAAAGAAGAAAATCAAGAAGTAATTAATAATATTACAATAACAAGTAAAGAAAATGTATTAAAGAACCTAAATATGTTACAAACAGCAAAAGGATATTATTCATATAGGAACAGTAATATTGCAAAAGTTAATTTAAATGGTAAATTATCATTAGCATATATAACACCTAGAGAAATATCAGAAAGCATTGGTACATACAACGATAAAATGTATGAGTATACACATGGATATGGGATAATAGTTACAGCAGCTAATAAAATCAATGAAGAAGGGGAAATAATAAATCTTCAAAAAGATTTTGAAAGCAATGAAGTAATTAAGATAACAGAACCAAGAATTTACTACGGATTACAGACAAATGAACCAGTAGTAACGAACAATAAAAATGGAGAAGAATTTGATTATCCAAAGTTAAATTCTAATACGGCTGAAAATGCAAAAAAAACTTACGATGGAAATGCAGGACTTCAACTTAATTTTATTGATAGATTTATATTAGGAATAAAAGAGGGAAATATCGGATTAGCTCTTTCAACAAATACAACAAAAGAGAGCAAAATATTAACAAACAGAAATGTTATAAAAAGAGCTAAAACGTTAATGCCATACTTATTATATGACGAAGAACCATATTTGGTAGTAAATAAAGAAGGAAAATTGGTTTGGGTAATAGATGCATATACTACTTCTAGTGAATATCCATATTCTCAAATGTCTACAATTCAAACAGATTTATTAACAAAGCTAGATATAAATTATATAAGAAATTCTGTTAAGGTTTTAATAGATGCATATGATGGAACAACAAAGTTTTATATTACAGATAGAGCAGATCCTATAATAATGTCATATAGAAATATATATCCAAGTTTATTTGTAGACAAAGATGAACAAATTGAAGAAGATATAAAGAATCAATTTATATATCCAAAATTTTTGTATAAAATTCAAGCAAATATAATCACGAGATATCATAATATACAGCCTGATGTTTTATATAGAGGAGATGATATATGGCAAATAGCAACAAATGTTACAGGAAAGACAACTTCAAAGACGGGAACGGAAATAGAGCCATATTATACAATGGTAAAGACTATTGATTCGGAAAATGCACAGCTAGGTTTAGTAATTCCATATACACCATATAAAAAACAGAATATAATATCATATACAGTAGGAACATATGAAAATGGAACACCAAAATTAACGATATACAAATATGCTTCAGATAGTAATGCAATAGGAACAATGCAATTAAATTCATTAACAGAACAAGATGAAAACATATATAGAGAAATAGAAAAACTTAAGGTTACAGGGACAAAAATAACAAAAAATACTATAGTTGTTCCAATTGAAAATACATTATTATATGTGCAATCAATTTATCAGCAATATACCAATGAAGACAATTCTTTACCATTATTAAAAAAAGTAGTTGTTGCATCAGGAAATAAATTTGCTATAGGAAATAATATAGAAGAGGCAATAAATAATTTGTTATCTCAATCAGCTTTTGACATAGAAATAGAAAGTACAGAAACTATAGAAGAAACAATAAAAGCAATAATAAAGGCAAATGAAAATTTAGAAAAATCTAATAATAGTAATGATTGGGAAATGATTGGAAAAGATATGAAAAAATTACAAGAACTAATAAAAAAATTAGATTTATTAGTAAAAAATAATAAAGAATAAATTTAATTAGTAAAATTGAATAAAAAAGCAAAAAAAATCCACTCTAATAATGGGTGGATTTTATGTTTGAAAAGAAAAAAGAGGAAAAGGAATTAATAAAAAGATTAGATAAAATAAATTATACATTATCTCAAAATAATATATTAGAATTAATAGAACTTTTAGGTAACAGGAAAAAGTTTTTCTTTAGAAATTTTTGGTCTGGAATTATCAAAGGCATTGGTACAGGAATAGGTTTTACTATATTAACAGCTATATTATTAGTAGTCTTACAAAAAATAGTTGCTCTAAATCTTCCTGTAATAAGTGAATACATCTTGGATATTATAGAAATAGTAAAAATAAAAATGCTCTGTTCATCGCAATCTTTTTGTTACCTTAATTTGTTTTCCGACAAAAGTACAACTCTGCAACGGTAGAGGCTGGATAAAAGCGATTATAAGGCTCTCATTTCAGATTAGAATTTGATTAGAAAACAGCCATAG